>Ga0307515_10001625_pt1 | contig 50019 bp, 43 predicted proteins | sample 17_EM_MG_FD_194513 | JGI IMG/M metagenome (GOLD analysis project Ga0307515, IMG submission 194513) | Populus trichocarpa ectomycorrhiza microbial communities from riparian zone in the Pacific Northwest, United States - 17_EM | ecosystem: Host-associated > Plants > Roots > Unclassified | place... | reverse complement strand
GGGCACGGTGGCCGGCCAGCCCACGGCGCCGAAATAGATCGCGTCGACCCCCTTGAGCTGTTCCTTCCAGTCGTCGGGCATCATCTGGCCGTGGGCCAGGTAGTAGTCGCAGCTGGCCCAGTCCATGGTGCGGCATTCGAGTTCGAAGCCGAAGCGTTCGGCGGCGGCCCGCACCACGCGCAGGCCTTCGGGCAGCACTTCCTTGCCAATGCCGTCGCCGGCGATCAATGCAATGCGGAATGTGGGTGTCATGTCTGATGTTCCATGGAAGAAGTGCGTCGCGCGCTGTCCATCTCGTCGAGCCAGCCGCAGCGCAGTTCGGGCACCGAGCGTGCCAGCAGTTCGTAGTAGGGGTGGTGCGGCCCGCGGTCGTAGTCGGCCCGCGCCACCTGGGTGAGCATGCGGCCGTGCTGCATCACCACGATCTCGTCGCACACGGCGCGCACGGTGTGCAGGTCGTGGCTGATGAACAGGTAGGACACACCAAGCTCGCGCCGCAGCTCGGCGATCAGGTCGAGCACCGCCGCGCCAACCACGGTGTCGAGCGCCGAGGTGACTTCGTCACACAGGATCAGGTCGGGGTCGGCGGCCAGCGCGCGGGCCAGGTTCACCCGCTGCTTCTGCCCGCCCGACAAGCCGCCGGGCAGCCGGCCGGCTACGGTGGCGGGCAGCTTCACCAGGTCCAGCAGTTCCCGGATACGCCGCCGCAGCGGCTCGCCGCGCAAGCCTTTGTAGAACACCAGCGGGCGCGCCAGGATGGACTCGATGGTCTGCGACGGGTTCAAGGCCGTGTCCGCCATCTGGAACACGATCTGGATCTGGCGCAGCTCTTCCTTTTCGCGCTGCGCGAGCTGCGGCTTGAGTTCGCGGTTGTTGAACAGGATGGTGCCGTGGCAGGGCTTGATGAGCCCGGCCACCGCGCGGGCCAGCGTGGTCTTGCCCGAACCCGACTCGCCGATCACCCCGATGGCCTGGCCGCGGTACAGCCTGAGGTTGATGTTCTCCAGCACCATCTTGGCCGGCCGGCCCTTGGCATCGACGGGGCCGTAGCCGGCGCTGAGGTCGTGGATGTCGAGCAGCAACGGGTCGTCACGCACCGTGGGCTGCGCAACACGCGGCTCGGGGCGGGCCGCGGCCAGCAGGCTCTTGGTGTAGTCGTCGCTCGGCGCGGCCAGGATCTGCGCCGTCGCATTGAGTTCACGCATCTGGCCGCCGCGCAGCACCAGGATGTGGTCGGCCATCTGGGCCACCACGGCGAGGTCGTGGCTCACGTAGACGGCGGTGGCGCGGCGTTCGCGCACCACGCGGCGGAAGGCCCGCAACACCTCGATCTGGGTGGTCACGTCGAGCGCGGTGGTGGGCTCGTCGAGGATCACCAGGTCGGGGTCGGCGATCAGCGCCATGGCCGCCATCAGCCGTTGCAGCTGGCCGCCGGAGACCTGGTGCGGATAACGTGCACCGATGGTTTCAGGCTCGGGCAGCGCCAGCTCTCGGAACAGGCTCACCGCCTTGGCCTCGACCTCGGCGCGCGGCATCAGCTGGTGGATGGCGGCCGGCTCGACCACCTGGTCCATGATGGTCCGCGAGGGGTTGAACGAAGCCGCCGCGCTCTGTGCGATGTAGGCCACCTTGCGCCCGCGCAGCGCACGCTGCTGCGCGGGCGAAAGGTTCAGCACGTCCACATCGCCGATGCGTATGCTGCCGCCGGCAATGCGGCAACCATCGCGCGCATAACCCATGAGCGCCAGCGCGGTGGTGGTCTTGCCCGAGCCGGACTCGCCGATCAGGGCCAGCACTTCGCCCGGCTGGATGGAAAAACTCAGGCTGTCGACCAGGGTCTGGTCACCAGCCTTGATGCACAGTCCTTCGACCACGACGGAAGCACCCATATCAGCGGCCTCCCTTTTCGCGCGCCGCCCGGCCGGGCAGGTTGTCGATGACCAGGTTGACGGCGATGGTCAGGCTAGCGATGGCCAGCGCCGGCACGATGACCGAGGCACCCGCACCGTGCAGTGCACCGATGTTCTCGCGTACCAGCGAACCCCAGTCGGCCGCCGGCGGCTGGATGCCCAGGCCGAGGAAGCTCAGGCCGGCCAGCAGCAGCACCACGTAGACAAAGCGCAGGCCGAGGTCGGACAGCATCGGCCCGAGGATGTTGGGCAGGATCTCGCGCAGCATGATGTAGAGCGTGCCCTCGCCGCGGGTGCGCGCCACGGTCACGTAGTCGAGGGCGTTGATGTTCACCGCCAGCGAACGTGCGATGCGAAACGCACCCGGCACATAGATCACGGCCGCGGTACCGATCAGCATCGCCACCGACGAGCCGAAGCCGGCCACCATGATCAGCGCGAACATCTTGCTCGGGATGGCGGTGAGGGTGTCGAGCACACGGCTCAGCGTGGCGTCGATGAGGCTGTTGCTGGCCACTGCGAACAAGGCCAGCGTGGTGCCGATGCCGCTGGCCAGCAGCGTGGCCACCAGGGCCACACCCACGGTGTAGCGCGCGCCGTCGATCACGCGCACCAGCATGTCGCGGCCGAGGTAGTCGGTGCCGAACCAATGGATGGCGCTCATCGGACCGAACACGTCTCCGGCGGCCGAGCCGGCCAGTTCGCGCGACAGCATGGCGGGCCCGAACAACGCGGCCAGCAGCCAGAAAACGAGCACCAGCAGGCCGGCGATGCCGGAAAAGCCAAAGCCGGACAGCCGGCGCAGCATGCGGCCCTGCGGCTCTGGCGCAGCCACTGCGGCAAGAGGTTGGACTGATTCTTTCATGGGGCGAGATCTCTTCTTTCAGCGATGCCGCAGCCGCGGATTGGCGACGATGCCGCACACGTCGGCCAGGGTCACGAGGATCAGGTAGCCGGCGCAGAAGATCATGGCGCAGGTCTGGACCAGCGGCATGTCGCGCTGCGAGACACCGTCGACCATCAGCTTGGCGATGCCCGGGTAGTTGAAGATGGTCTCGACGATGATCACGCCGCCCAGCAGGTAGGACAGGCTCAGCGCCACCGCGTTGGCGATCGGGCCGATGGCGTTGGGCAGGGCGTGGGCCATGACCATGCGCAGCGGCGAGGCGCCCTTGAGCCGCACCATTTCGATGTAGGGCGCCTCCAGTTGGTCGATCACCGCGGCGCGGGTCATGCGCATCATCTGCGCGATGATCACGCAGCACAGGCTCAGCACCGGCATGGCGAAGGCCCGCAGCATCTGGCCGATGGATTCGATGTCGCTCACGTAGGAGAGCGCCGGCAGCCAGCGCAGCTTGACCGCGAACACCAGCACCGCCAGCGTGGCCACCAGGAACTCGGGCACCGACACCACCGCCACGGCCGCAGTCGAGGCCGCGCGGTCGAACCACGAGCCGCGCCACACCGCCGAGGCGATGCCGAGCGTGAGCGCGATCGGCACCGAAAACAGCGCCGTGACAGCCGCCAGCAGCAGCGAATTCGGCAGCCGGCTGGCCACCAGTTCAGCCACCGGCAACTGCGTGGTGGCCGAGGTGCCGAGGTCGCCGCGCACGATGCCGCCGAGCCACTTGAGGTAGCGCAGCGGCGCGGGCACGTCCAGCCCCATCTGCGCGCGCAGCGCCTCCAGCGCGGCCGGCGTGGCGTCCTGGCCGAGCTGCTCCTGCGCTGCGTCGCCCGGCAGCACCGCGGTGATGGCGAACACCAGGGCTGACACCGCCAGCAGCGACAGCAGCGAAATCGCCACACGATGTGCCAGAAGCTTGAGGATCAGGCGGTTCATTTCAATGGCTCCGGTGCTGGGTTTCGGGGCGCGTGCGCGGGACACCGGGTGTCCCCCTCCGCTCATGTCCCCCGCCTTCGGCTCCTCCTTTACTTCGCTGCGGGGGACACCCGGTGCCCCGCACACGACAACGAGCCGTTGTAGTGCCGCCGCCGATCAACCACCGCGCTTCCCGATCACGTCGATGGTGTGCTCTGCGCAGCGAAGTCAAGGAGGAGGCCGCAGGCCGGGGGACATTCGCGGAGCAGAGTACACCGTCGGCGTGATCGCCCCCCACTCCCCGCGCGTCACACACAACGCACAGCATCAGGAAGCCGGTGGAAGTCATGCATCCAGCCAGACGTTTTCGCCAAACGAATAACCCATCAGCCCGCCCAGCGGAATCGGCGACAGGCCCTTGAGCTTCGTGCTGTGGCCGTCGATGCTGGCCAGGAACAGCGGGATGCCGATGCCGGCTTCCTGGTGGATCATGGTCTGCATGTCGGCGTATTGTTGCTTGCGCTTGGCCTGGTCGGTTTCGGCGCGCGAGGCGAGCAGCAGCTGGTCGAACTTCGGGTTCTTCCAGCGCGACTCGTTCCAGGCGGCATCGGAATGGAAGAACTGCGTGAGCAGCGTGTCGGCGCTCGGGCGCGGGTTGACGTTGCCGAAGCCCACCGGGCTGTTGAGCCAATGGTTGGACCAATAACCGTCGGCCGGCATGCGCTTGACGTCGAGGTCCAGGCCGATGCGCTGACCGGTCTGCTGCAGCAGCAGCGCGATCTCCACCGAATACATGGCCGCTGGCGAGGCCACCACCGGCACCTTGCCGGTCACGCCCGACTTCTGCAGATGGAACTTGGCCTTGTCCAGGTCCATCGTGCGCTGCGGCAGGCCGGCGAAGTAGAAGCGGTTGGTCGGGTCGATCGGCTGGTCGTTGGCGATCACCGCGTTGTCGAGCGCGATGGTCTTCTTCATCTGCTCGCGGTCGAACATGTATTTCATCGCCATCGCGAAATCCGGGTTCATGCCGGGGCCGACGTCGCGGCGCATGATCAGGTCGGAATACTGGCCGGACTGGGTCGTGAAGATGGCGAAGCCGGGTGTGCCCTTGACACGGGCCACCGAGCGCGGGTCGACCGAGGCCACCAGGTCCATGCCGCCCGACAGCAGGGCATTGACGCGGGCGCTCTCGTCGCCGATGCCGACGAATTCGATCTCGTCGAGGTAGGGCTTGCCCGGCTTCCAGTAAGCCTCGTTGCGCACCACCAGGGAGCGCACGCCGGGCTTGAATTCCTTGAGCTTGTAGGGGCCGGTGCCGATGCCGGCATTGAAGTCGGTGGTGCCGTCCTTGACGATATGGAAGTGGAAGGTGCCGACGATGACCGGTAGGTCGGCATTGGGTGCGCTGAGCACCACGGTGACCTCGTTCGGGCCGGTGGCCTTCACGCTGTCGATCTGGTCGGCCAGCACCTTGGCCTTGGAGGCGGTGGCGGGGTCCTTGTGGCGCATCAGCGAATACACCACGTCGGCCGGCGCCAGCGCCTTGCCGTCATGGAAGCTCACGCCCTTGCGCAGGGTGAAGACCCAGGTCTTGGCATCCTTGGTGGTGAACGACTCGGCCAGCGCCGGCTGCGGCGTGAGGCTGCCGTCGAGCGAGGTCAGGCCGTTGTAGAGCATGGTGCCGCGCGAGTAGTCGGTCTGGTTCGACTGCTTGGCGGGATCGAGCGTGTCGGTGGCGGCAGCGGTAGCACCGGCCACGCGGATGCGGCCGCCCTTGCGCGGCGTGTCGGCATGTGCCGACAGGGCCGCCGTGGCCAGTCCGCCCGCGAGCGTGGCCTGCATGCCACCGGCCATCAGCATGCTCAGGATGTCGCGCCGCGTGGCACCGCGCCGCAGCGAATCCATCACGCGAACACTTTCGCTGGGGCTGACGAGGCTGTCGAACTTGTTTTTGCTGACGCTCATGATGCTGTGCTCCTGTTGAACCAAGGTTGAAAAAACTGACTGACGTGGGGGGCAAGGAAAACAAAAAGCCGATGGACCGGGCCGCCTTCAGGCCAGCCTGTCCTTGAGCCGGTAATAAAGACCAACCGCCGGCAAGAACCACGGCGGACCGAAATGCCCTGGAATGGCCGGCCAGTCGCGGCCGCGCCAGGGGTTGGCGTTGGCGTCGCCGGCCATCACGGCCGCCATGCATTCGCCCATGTGCACCGACATCTGCGTGCCGTGCCCGCTGTAGCCCATGGCATAGAACAGGCCTTCGCGTTCGCCGGCGTGCGGCAGCCGGTCCTGGGTCATGTCGACCAGCCCGCCCCAGCAGTAGTCGATGCGCACGGAGCCGAGCTGCGGAAAGGTCTCGGCCAGGCCCGCGCGCAGGATCTCGCCGCTGGCGGCATCCGACTGCGGGCTGGAGATCGCGAAGCGCGCACGCCCGCCGAACACCAGCCGGTGATCGGCCGTGAGCCGGAAGTAATGGTGGATGTTGGCCACCGTGGTGTAGGTGCGGCGTCCGGCCAGCAGGGCCTGGGCCCGCTCGGCGCCGAGTGGCTCGGTGACCACGATGAAGCTGCCGATCGGCACGATGCGCCGGCGCAGCCAGCCGAAGCTGCCGTAGCCGCCGTGGCGCGAGGCACCGGTGGCCAGCAGCACCTGGTTGGCGGCCACGCTGCCGCGCGTGGTCTGCAGCCGATGCGCCTGACCTTGGCCTACGCGCTGCAGGCGCTGCACATTGGCGCCGGTATGGATTTGCGCGCCATGCCGTTCGGCGGCGCTGGCCAGCCCGCCGGCGAAGCGGCCCATGTGCATCTGGCCGCTGCGCTTGTACAAGAGGCCGCCGTGAAAGCGTTCGCTCTGCACCTCGGCATTCACCCGCGCCGCATTCAGGATCTCGACGTCGGTGTCCACCCCGTCGGCGATCAGCCGGTCGGCGCTGCGCTGCAGTGCGGCCATCTGGTTCGGCCTGGTGGCCAGCTTGAGCTTGCCGTGGCGCATGAAGTCGCAGTCGATGGCCTCCTCGCGCACCAGGCGGGCCACCGTGTCCACCGCGGCGTCATAGGCCTGGTACCAGCCGCGGGCCTTGTCCACGCCCACCTTGGCGGCCACCTCGGCATAGTCCACGGCCAGGCCGTTGTTGACATGCCCGCCATTGCGGCCCGAGGCTTCCGCGGCCACACGCTCGCCGGCTTCGAATACCGCCACCGAGGCGCCGCGTTTGGCCAGGGCCAGCGCCGCCGACAGGCCGGTGAAGCCGCCGCCGACGATGGCCACGTCCACCTGCGCCGGCAGCTCGCGCCGGGCCGGCACGAAGGCGGGCGCCGAATGGGTCCAGTAGGAATCGAGCTTCATGGCGTGGGGATGGTGAGGCAGTGGTGCACCCTGGCTCAGAGTCCGACCACGCCCGGCAGGCCGCCGATGTCCTGGATCTCGGTGTAGCGGTAGGCCGGGTTGCCCGGGCCATGGCCACGGTTGACGAAGACCTTGTTGACGATGCCCATGTCGTCGGCCGACATCAGGTCGTAGCGCAAGCTCGACGAGACGTGCAGCAGGTCTTCGGGGTTGCAGCCCAGCGAGTCGATCATGTATTCGAAAGCCTTCAGGCGCGGCTTGTAGGCCTGGGCCTGCTGGGCGGTGTAGACGCGGTGAAAGGGCGCGCCGAGCATGGCCACGTTCTGCTGGATCTGCGCGTCGGCCGCGTTGGACAAAATGACCAGCGGAATCTCATGGGCGATCTTGGACAGGCCGGCGGCCACGTCGGCATGCGGGCCCCAGGTGGGCACGGCGTCGTAGTACTGCTGGGCGTCGCTGTCGAGGTACTGGATCTTCCACTTCTTGCACAGGCGGCGCACGGCGTTCTTCAGCACCACTTCGTAGGGCTGCCAGTCGCCCAGCACTTCGTCGAAGCGGTAGGCGGTGAAGTCGATGGTGAATTGGTCCATGCGATCGGCGGGGATGCGATCGGCAAAAATCTCCTTCGTCATCTCGCCCATGCGAAACCGCGTCAGCGTGCCGTAGCAGTCGAAGGTGATGTATTTCGGACGGAAGGTCATGGTCTATGGTCCTGGGTCAAACCGGTCTCCGACCGGTGCGGGCCGCAGGCCTTGTCAGCCATCTGCGACATCTCTATTTCAAAGTGATTGAATCACGCAGTGGCGCAAGGGTTGTAGGGAAAAACAGGGCTTGCCATACCAAAGCTGCGGTTTGAAGTGGTGGCTGCGGCATGCCATGCGGTCTGCACCGCATGCGTGCGACCATACGCCTTGGCGCACCTTTAGTGCGCCGCAGCAAAGTCGATGAGCACACTTTTGAAGCGCAGATTGGCCTCCACCGCCTGCCGCCCCAAGTCCTTGCCGATACCGGATTGGTGATAACCCCCGGTCGGGATCACGAAGTCGGCGCTGCGCCCATAACGGTTGATCCACACCGTGCCGGCCGAGATGCCGCGCATCGCCCGGAGCGCGCGGCCGATGTCGGCGGTATGCACGCCCGCGGCCAGGCCGTAGTGCGCGTGCGCCGCCAGGGCCAGGCCTTCTTCTTCGTCGGCAAAAGTCTGCACGGTGAGCACCGGGCCGAAGATTTCCTCCTGCACGGCCGGGTTGGCCGCGTCCACGCCTTCGATCAGCGTCGGCTGGAAGTAGGCGCCGCCCGGGCCGTCCTTGAAGAGCCCACCGCCGCAGCGCAGCTGGCCGCCGGCCGCCAGCGCACGCTCGACGATGCCGCCGATGCGCCCGGCCTGCAAGGCCGAGATGATCGGTGGCAGCGTCGCCGCATCGTCCCATGTGGCGCCGGGGCGCAGCGCGGCAAAACGCTGGGCGATGCGCGCCACCAGCGGCTCGGCAATGCCGCGCTGCACGATCAGCCGCGAGCCGGCCACACACACCTGGCCGGCGTTGCCGGTGATGGCGCCGGCAATGATGCCGGCCAGGCGGTCGATGTCGGGCGCGTCGTCGAACACCAGCTGCGGACTCTTGCCGCCAAGCTCCAGCGTCACGGGTTTCGGACCGTGCATGGCACAGGAGGCCATGATGGCGGCGCCGGTGCGGGTCGAGCCGGTGAAGGTCATCTTGGAGATCAGCGGATGGCAGGACAAGGCCTCACCCGTGGTGCGGCCGTCGCCCTGCACCATATTGAACAAGCCCGGCGGCACCCCGGCTTCGATGGCCAGCTCGGCCAGGCGCACGGCCGAGAACGGCGTGAGCTCGGACGGCTTGAGCACCACCGCATTGCCGGCGGCCAGCGCCGCGCCGACCTTCCACGACATCATCACCAGCGGGAAATTCCAGGGCGTGATCGCCCCCACCACGCCGTAGGGTTCGGCCACCACCATGCCCAGATGGTCATGCCGCGTGGCCGCCACTTCGCCGCCGAGCTTGTCGGCATATTCGGCGAAGAAGCGCAGGCCTTCGGCGGTGAAGGGCACGTCCCAGGCCAGCGCATCACGCACCGGACGGGTGGAACACACGGCCTCCAGCGGACCGAGCCGGGCCGCGTCGGCCTCGATCAACTCGGCCCAGCGGCGCAGCACACGGGCGCGCTCGCGTGGCGCGCGGCGGGCCCAGTCGCTGTGGCGCCAGGCGTGCCAGGCGTCCTGCACGGCGGCGTCGACCGTGGCGCCATCGGCGATCGGCAGCTCGGCATGGGGCTGCGCGTCGGAGGGCCGGTAGACCATCAAACGGCCAGGTTCGGAAACCAGGCGCCCGCCGATGAAATGGCCGGAGGGCGCATGGATTGTTTGCGGATCGAAGACAGGCATGGCGTGGATGGCGCAAGGAGTTGGCGCAAGCTTGGTGAATCAGCGTTCGATGCTAGGCAGGAAGGCACAGCATTTGTGTTCGTAAGCAGGCACCTCGCCGCAGCGAATTCCGAAATCGATGGGCCGGACAGCGCAAGCTTGCGAGTTACCCGCACAGCCCGATTAGCTATGGCGCTGCACCTCGTTGTGGGCCAAGATAGGGACGATATGCCCATTGCAAGCGAGGTTTCCCGTATGTCCGAACCAACTCCGCCCACGCCATCAGCCACCGGTGACTTCGTGCTCCGCCCCATGACCGCCGACGATGTGCCGGGCACACATGCGCTGTCCGAAGACCTGCGCTGGCCGCACCGGCCGGCCGACTGGGAACAGGTGTTCGCCCATGCCGAGGGCGTGGTGGTCGAATGTGACGGCCGCATCGTCGCCACCGCGCAGCGCTGGCGCTGGGGTGGCCGCTACGCCACCATCGGGCTGGTGATCGTGGCGCCCGACTGCCAGGGCCATGGCCTCGGCGGCAAGCTGATGCACAGCCTGCTCGACGGCCTGGACGGCTACAGCGTGCTGCTGCAGGCCACGGCCCAGGGCCGCGGCCTGTACGAACGCCTGGGCTTCGTGCACACCGGCGAGCTGCGGCAGCACCAAGGCGTCGCCCAGCCCACACCCTTGATCGCCATGCAGCCGGGCTGGCGCGTGCGCCCCGCCGGAGCGAACGAAGCCGCCGCGCTGAAGAAGCTCGACACGGCGGCCCGCGGCATGCCGCGCGATGCGCTGATCGAAGACCTGCTGGCCATCGCCGACAGCTGCGTGGTGCTCGACCACGAATCCGAGCCGCGCGGCTTCGCCATGCTGCGCCGCTTCGGCCGCGGCCACACCATCGGCCCGGTCGTCGCCCCCGATGCCGAAGGCGCCAAGGTGCTGATCGCCCATCTGGCCGGGCAGAACGCCGGCCGCTTCACCCGCATCGACGTGGACTTCGCCAGCGGACTCAGCCCCTGGCTCGAAGGCATCGGCCTGCCCGAGGTCGACGCGCCGACCACGATGCTGCGCGGCGCCCCGCTGCCCACCGCACTGAGCGGGCCCACGCTGTTCGCCGTCGCCACCCAGGCCCTGTGCTGAAGCCCCATGACCAAGACAGCCTTCCTCTATAAGTCCGATCCGGTGCGCGGACTCCAGTGGGCCGAGGTGTTTCGGCGCGAGGCGCCCGAGATCGATTTCCGCATCTGGCCCGACATCGGCGACCCGTCCGAGGTGCGCTTCCTCGCGGCCTGGGTGCCGCCCGACAACTTGGCCACGCGTTTCCCCCGGCTCGAGGTGTTGTTCTCTTCGGGTGCGGGCGTCGACCAGTTCGACCTGTCGGTGCTGCCGCCGGCGCTGCCGGTGGTGCGCATGGTCGAGCCCGGCATCGTGCGCGGCATGGTCGAATATGTGACCCACGCGGTGCTCGACCTGCACCGCGACATGCCGCAGTACCGGCGCCAGCAGCAATACGGGGCATGGCAGCCGCTGCCGGTGCGGCCCGCCGGCGAGCGGCGCATCGGCGTGCTCGGCCTGGGCTCGCTGGGCCAGGCGGTGCTGGCGCAGCTGGCAGGCTTCGGCTTCGACCTCGCGGGCTGGAGCCGCTCGCACCACCAGGTCGACGGCGTGTCGTGCCACGCAGGCGGCGCGGAACTCGGCGCCTTCCTCGCGCGCAGCGACATCCTGGTCTGCCTGCTGCCGCTGACCGATGAGACCCGCGGCTTCCTGAACGGCCAACTGTTCGCGCAGCTGCCCCGGGGCGCAAGCCTGGTGCATGTGGGCCGAGGCCCGCACCTGGTGGCGGCCGATCTGCTCGAAGCGCTGTCGACCGGCCAGATCGCCGAGGCCGTGCTCGACGTGACCGACCCCGAACCCCTGCCCGCCCAGCATGCCTTCTGGCGCCACCCGAACATCCGCCTCACGCCGCACATCGCCAGCATGACACAACCGAAAAGCGCCGCCGAAGTGGTGCTCGACAACCTGCGCCGCTTCCGTGCCGGTGAGCCGATGACGGGGCTGGTGGACCGCCTGCGCGGGTACTGACCGGTGCGCCGCACGATCTGCTGCAAAGCCGCGCACAACCGCAGGCTGCATCACGCGCGCCCCTCAATGCAGCATCCGATGACTTCACACTCGGCCTAAGCTTTCAGCCATCAGAACGACCCATCGTCCTATCGCTTTCGCACCAACGGACACCGCCATGAACCAACTCTCCGACCTGCCCAACATCGCCACGCTCGGCGCCATCGACCGCGCCCACCTGATCCACCCCGTCTCGGCCTGGCGCCAGCACGAGCAGCGCGGTCCGACCGTGCTGACGTCCGGGCGCGGCGCCTGGCTGACCGATGCCGAAGGCCACAAGCTGCTCGACGGCTTTGCCGGCCTGTGGTGCGTGAACGTGGGCTACGGCCAGGAAAGTGTGGTGCAGGCCGCCGCCGAGCAGATGCGCCAGTTGCCCTATGCCACCGGCTACTTCCACTACAGCAGCGAGCCCGCGATCCGCCTGGCCGAGAAACTGGTGCAGATCACGCCGGCCTCGCTGACCCGCGTGTACCTCACGCTCGGCGGCTCCGAGGCCGTGGATGCGGCGGTGCGCTTCATCGTCCAGTACTACAACGCCATCGGCAAACCCGCGAAGAAACACTTCATCTCGCTCGAACGCGGCTACCACGGCTCGTCTTCCACCGGCGCCGGGCTGACCGCCCTGCCCGCGTTCCACCGCGGCTTCGACCTGCCGCTGCCCACGCAGCACTACATCCCCTCGCCCAACCCCTACCGCCATGCCGACGGCGCCGCCAACCCACAGGCAGTGATCGACGCGTCGGTGGCCGCCTTGCGCGCCAAGGTGGCCGAGCTCGGCGCGGATTCGGTGGCAGCCTTCTTCTGCGAACCGATCCAGGGCTCGGGTGGCGTGATCGTGCCACCCAAGGGCTGGCTCAAGGCCATGCGCGAGGCCACGCGCGAGCTCGACATCCTGTTCGTGGTCGACGAAGTCATCACCGGCTTCGGTCGCACCGGCCCGATGTTCGCCTGCGATGCCGAAGGTGTGGAGCCCGACCTGATGACCATGGCCAAGGGCCTGACCTCGGGCTACGTGCCCCTGGGCGCCACGATGATGAGCGAAAAGGTCTATGCCGGCATTGCCGACGGCACGCCCGCCGGTGTCTCGGTGGGCCACGGCGCCACCTATTCGGCCCATCCGGTCGGCGCCGCCGTGGCGCTCGAAGTGCTGCGCCTCTATGAAGAAGGCGGCGTGCTCGCCAACGGCCAGCGCGGCGCCCAACATTTCGCCGCCGGGCTGGACGCGCTGCTCAGCCATCCGCTGGTGGGCGACTCGCGCCACCGCGGCCTGCTTGGCGCGCTGGAGCTGGTGAGCAACAAGGCGACCAAGGCCGGCTTCGATCCGGCGCTTGGCCTGTCCGATCGCATCGCCGCCGCGGCCTACCGCAACGGCGTGGTGTTCCGCGCCTTTGCCGACAACATCCTCGGCTTCGCACCGGCGCTGATTTTCAGCGAAGACGAATTCGCGCAGCTGTTCGCGCGGCTGAAGAAGACGCTCGACGAAGTGCTGGCCGCGGCCGATGTGCGCGCCGCCCTTGCGGGCTGAGATCAGGCGGACTTGCACGTAGCAGAATCGGAGCTTTCCACGTCACAGACCACGCCATGAACGAAGCCTTCAAGATTGATCGACTCGACCTGCGCATCCTGGCTCAGCTTCAAAAAAATGGCCGGATGACCAATGTGGACCTGGCCGACGCGGTGGGCCTGTCGCCCAGCCCCTGCCTGATCCGCGTGAAGCGGCTGGAGCAGTCGGGCTACATCGCCGGCTACGGCGCCCACCTGCGGCTGGAAAAGCTCGGCGACACGCTGACCGTCTTCACCGAAGTCACGCTGTCCGACCACCGCCGCGAAGACTTCACCCGCTTCGAGGCCGCCATCCGCGAGCTCGACGAAGTGCTCGAATGCCACCTGGTCAGCGGCGGCTACGACTATCTGCTGCGCTTTCTCACCCGCGGTGTGAACCACTACCAGGAAGTCATCGAGGAGCTGCTCGAACGCAACATCGGCATCGCCAAGTACTTCAGCTACATCGTCATCAAGTCGCCGTTCATCAAAGCGCATTGCCCTGTCGAAAAACTGTTTCCCCATCAGCGCTGACCCACGCGCCCGAGCTCATGCCAGACACCTCTTCTCGTCCCGCCCCCCGTCCCTGCCAGCCCGGTCGTTTCGTGCGGCTCGCAGAGACCGACCGCCCCTCTTTGTCGCTGCTGATCGACGGCGAACCCGCCACCGCCCTGGTCGGCGACACCCTGCTGGTGGCCCTGCTCAGCCACGGCCGCCGCGTGCGCGACAGCGAATTCGGCGACGGCCCGCGCGCCGGCTTCTGCCTGATGGGCGCCTGCCAGGACTGCTGGGTGTGGACACCACAAGGCCAGCGCCTGCGCGCCTGCAGCACGGCGGCCGAACCCGGCATGTCGGTACTGACCCGGCCGCCGCTGCAGCACTGGCCGGCCACGCCGGACCTGCAGCAGTCGCTGGCACGCCATGCCGGGGAGCAGGCCGCTTGAACACCATCGCTCCCCATCCAGCCGCGCCCCGCATCGTGGTGGTGGGCACCGGCCCGGCCGGCGTGCGCGCCGCCCAGGCCCTGGTACAGGCCGGCCTGCGGCCCATCGTGGTCGACGAGGGCCGGCGCGACGGCGGCCAGATCTACCGGCGCCAGCCCGAAGGCTTCAAGCGTTCCTACGCCAAGCTCTATGGCACCGAAGCCGGCAAGGCCCAGGCCCTGCACCAGGACTTCGACGCGCTGCGCCCGCACATCGACTACCGCGCCGACACCCTGGCCTGGAACCTCACCGAGAAAACCCTGCACCTGGTGCATGCCGGCCAGGCCGAGACGCTGGGCTTCGACGCCTTGCTGATCTGCGCCGGCGCCACCGACCGGTTGATGCCGGTGGCCGGCTGGCACCGCGCCGGCTGCTATAGCCTGGGCGCCGCGCAGATCGCTCTGAAGGCACAGGCCTGTGCCATCGGCCAGCGCGTGGTCTTCATGGGCAGCGGCCCGCTACTGTACCTGGTGGCTTCGCAATACCAGCAGGCCGGCGCCCAGGTGGCGGCAGTGCTCGATACCGCGCCCGCGGCCAAGCCCTGGGGTGCCATCGCCGGGCTGCTTGCGCGGCCTCGGCTGGCGCTGCGCGGGCTCGGCCTGATCCGCGGGCTGCGCCGTGCCGGCGTGCCGGTGCTGCAAGGCGTGACGCCGCTCGTCATCGAAGGCGACGAGCGCCTCGGTGTGCAGGCGGTGCAGCTGCGTGACGCGCAAGGCCGCACGCAGCGGCTCGAATGCGACGCGGTGGGCCTGGGCTGGCACCTGCGCGCCGAAACCCAGCTGGCCGACCTGGCCCGCTGCGCCTTCGACTTCGAACCCGTGAGCCGCCAGTGGCTGCCGCGCATCGACGCCGATGGCCGCAGCAGCACCCCGGCGGTCTACCTCGCGGGCGACGGCGTGCGCATCCTCGGCGCCGACGGCGCAGAAGCCGCCGGCCGCCTGGCCGCGCTGGCCGCATTGGCCGACCTGGGGCACACCATGGGCCGCGCCCTCCATGCCAACGAGTCGGCCACGCTGCGCCGCACACTGGCGCGGATGGACCGCTTCCGCATGGGCCTGGCGCGGGCCTTCCCCTGGCCGCATACGCAGGCCGCGGCGTTGCCCGACGACGCGGTGGTGTGCCGCTGCGAGGCCGTCACCGCCGGTGAACTACGCCACTGCGTGAACGATCTCGGCAGCCAGGAAGTCAACCGCGCCAAGGCCTTCAGCCGCGTCGGCATGGGCCGCTGCCAGGGCCGCTTCTGCGGCCATGCCGCGGCCGAGATCGTGGCCCAGGCCTGCGCCATTCCGGTGGAGCAGGTCGGGCGGCTGCGCTCGCAGGCGCCGGTCAAGCCGATGCTCATGGACACGCTGGAGGCGGCGGAATGAGCGCAGCGCTGAACCGCTTCAAGCAAGCTCGCACCGCAGTGCGCCGCACGAAGGTTACACAATGAGCGCAGCAACATTCGACACCGATGTGCTGGTGCTGGGCGGCGGCCTGATGGGCACCACGGCCGCGTTTTTCCTGCGCCAGCAGCATGGCTTGTCGGTCACCCTGCTCGAACGTGAACTCGTGGGCCGGCAAGCCAGCGGCACCAATTTCGGCAACGTGCGCCGCCAGGGCCGCGAACTGGTGCAAATGCCGCTGGCCAACCGCGCGCGTGCGGTCTGGGGCCGGGTCAAGGAGCTGCTCGGCGAAGACCTCGAATTCGTGCCCTATGGCCACCTGCGCGTCTGTTACACCGAGAAGCAGGCCGCCATCCTTGAAAAACACGCGCACGAGGTCAAGCCGCTGGGCCTGGACCTGGCGCTGTTCAGTGCGGAGCAGTTGAAGAAGCGCTGGGGCATCTTCGCGCCCGGCGTGGTTGCGGGTTCGCTGTCGCCCAACGACGGCCATGCCAACCCGCGCCTGGCCGGCCCCGCCTTTGCGCGCGCGGCGCAGCGTGCCGGCGCCAACATCGTCGAACATGCCGAGGTGATGCAGGTCGCGCACGACGGCGCGGGCTTCATCGCCCACACCGCCGACGGCCGGCGCTTTCGCGCACCGCAGATGCTGGTGGCCTGCGGCGCGTGGTCGAACCGCATGGCCGAACAATTCGGCGAAGCCGTACCGATGGACGCGCGCGGGCCGCAGATGGGCGTGACCGAACCCCTGCCCTATGCCATCGGCCCATCGATCGGTCTGTCGACGCCGATCGAATTCGAAGGCCTGTATTTCCGCCAGATCAAGCGCGGCAACATCGTCTTCGGCGGCGGCCTCAAGGGGCCGGCGCTGGCCGAGCAAATCCGCGCCTACGTCAAGCCCGACAACACCCTGCGCCAACTGCGCGAGCTGCGCCGCTTCGTGCCGGCCTTCGCCCAGGTGCAGCTGATTCGGGTGTGGAGCGGCATCGAAGGCTACACCAGCGACTGGCAGCCGGTGATGGGCCCGAGCGGTCGCGTGCCCGGCCTGCACTACGCCTTCGGCTTCAACGGCGAAGGCTTCGCCATCAGCCCCGGCGTGGGCGAGACCATGGCGGAACTGATCGCCACCGGCCGCACGGAGACGCCGATCGAGAGTTTTTCGATCACGCGGTTTTAACCCAACCCCGATCGGTCCGCGCGGCCGATCGGGCGAGCCCTTTATTCCGCTGCCATCACCACGAAGACCTTCCTCAAGGTCTCCTGGATATGCCACTCGCCGGTGGTGTTCGCGGGAAAGAACAAGGTGTCGCCCGCGCGGATCTGCTGCGCGCTGCCGCCGGTGGGCGTGAAGGTGCAGGCGCCGGCGACGATGTGCATCACCTCGGCCTTGGCCAGTTGGCGCTGGAAGCGGCCGGGGCTGCATTCCCAGATGCCGGTCTTGTTGCCGCCGGCGCCGGCCAGCGCCACGTCGATGCCGCTGAACTGGCAGGGTGGCTGGCTCAATGGCGTGGCGGGTGTGCCCTGGTCTTGCAGGCCGGTGATGGTGGCGGTCTGGCGGAGGATGGTGATGCTCATGGTGTTGCTCGTTGATGAAGTAAGGAATCGGGTTGGGGATGATTGCGTCTATGCCGCGAGCGCGCTCTCGCCATCAGGGCCGGGGTCGGCGCGGCCCTGACCCAGCCACAGGTAGACGCCGGGGCCTTGCTGCAGCATGCGCTCGGGCAGCAGGTCGGCCACCGGTGCCGCGATGTCCGCCAGCATCACAGGCCCTGGTCTACGGCATCGACAGCATCGGCCAGTTCGGCCAGCGTGTGAAAGTGATAGTCGGGGGTGGTCTGTGCCGATTCGATCGTGCCGCCCGAGCTCGCCAGTCCATGCCGGCGCTCGATCCAGCAGGTGGTGATGCCGAGTTGCTTGGAGATGCCGATGTCGTGGTACTGGCTTTGCGCCACATGCAGGTTGTCGGCTTGTTTGTAGCCCCATGCGCCCTCGAAACGGCCGCGCGCATAGGCGAAGTAACGCGCGTCGGGTTTCTCGCACAGCGCATCGTCGCAGCTCAGTTCCATGTCGAAGGGTTCGCCGAGTGTTTTGGCGAAGTGCTTCAGCGCCCAGGCCTGCGCGTTGGTCATGGTCACCAGCTTGAAGCGCTGGCGCAGGCGCTGGAGCGCTGCCACCGAATCCGGGAAGGCCGGCCAGTCCGCCACCGAGTCGCGGAAACCCTGGGCGATGGCCTGGCTGTCAGGCAGGCCGAGCGCGGGCGCGATGGCGTGCCAGACACGCTCCAGGTCGTCGGGGTACCAGGTCACGTCCGGGCTCTTGCGTTCCTTGCGGTAGGCGGCCAGGAAGTCCTCATCGGACACGGCGGTGTTCGGCGCGGCGCTGCGCAGGTAGTTGAGCATGCCGCGTTCGAAGTCGATCAGGGTGCCGACGACATCGAAGGTGAGGACTTTGAAGGCCTTGAGACTCATGAAAACTCCTGGAGGATGGAAGGAACGAATCACTTCCAAGCTTACGAAGATCCCACCGCCGATGTGGCCGATTCAGGGCCCGGGCCTGACAGCAAATTGCGTTTTGGACGCGGCGCGCGCAGATTGTTCGGTCTGCGCCGTGCGGGAGTTAAGACAGTTCGTCGAAACCCGAGATGTCGGTGCCAAATTCCTCGCGGATCGGCACCGTTGAATATTCCTTGAGCCGGTTGTACAGCGTCTTCAGGCTCACGCCGAGCGCCGCGGCCGTGCGCTCCTTGTGGCGGCCGTAGTAGGCCAGCGTGGCCAGGGTGAGCTGGCGCTCGGCTTCGGCCAGCGGCGTGCCGATGCGGATGGTCAGCACCGGCACGCCGTCTTGCGCAACCGGCGCCGAAGTGGCGCCGGGCAGGCAGCCGTCGACGATGGCCTCGCCGCGCGCCATCACGTAGGCGCGTTGCACGATGTTGCGCAGCTCGCGCACATTGCCGGGCCAGCGGTGCGCGGACAACTGCTCCAGCACCGCCGGCGCAAAGTGCTTGGCCTGCCCTTCGCGGCGCGCGATGTCGTCGAGGAAATGGGTGGCCAGCAACGCGATGTCGTCGGCGCGCTCGCGCAGCGGCGGCATGTGGATCGGGAACACATTGAGCCGGTACAACAGGTCTTCGCGCAAGCGGCCGGCAGCCACGGCCTGCAAGGGGTCGCGGTTGGAGGCGGCGAGCATGCGCACATCCGCATCCTGCACCTGCGAGGCGCCCACACGCATGAAGGTGCCGGTCTCCAGCACACGCAACAGCTTCACCTGCAGGTCGAGCGGCATCTCGGTGACTTCGTCGAGAAACAGCGTGCCGCCGCTGGCGCGTTCGAAGAAGCCCTGGTGCTGGCGTTCGGCGCCGGTGAAGCTGCCCTTCTCGTGGCCGAAGATTTCGCTCTCCATCAGGTTGGGCGAAATGGCGCCGCAGTTGACGGCCAGGAAGGGCCGGCTACGCCGCGGGCTCAGGTCGTGCACGGTGCGGGCCACCAGTTCCTTGCCGGTGCCGCTTTCACCGGTCACGAAGACCGGCACGGCCGTGCCCGCCACCCGCAGGATCTGCTCGTGCACATGGCGCATCGCGGCCGAGCGCCCCCACAGCAGGCCGAAATGGCCTTCAGCCTCCAAGGTGCTGCGCAAGGCCCGCTCCAGCCGGGTGTCGGTGGTCGGCTGTGCATGTGCAGCGGCCGCATCATTTCCGCCGTTCGCGCCATTCGCGCCCGGCTGGGGCGGCATGTGTGATGCCGCCAGTCGCGCCTCGGTTTCCTTGCGACGCGAGGGACCATCGTCCAGGGAAGTCGTCACAGTATGCCCGCCATAGTTGAGCACCATTGTGAACGTTTTATGGACAGCTGACGGCCAGGATTCCCGCTCGTACCGCTGTCGTCCCCTATCTGATGGCACTTGAAGGCCCGCAAATTCCGCGATCCGAAATTACGACCCCGTTTTCAGGTGAAAAGCACCAGATTTGCCCGATTTACGCAACAGACCGTTACCACTGAAACGTTCGGCGGGCGGGCCGATCGCCGCACTCCCGGCAAGCCGGGCCGCGCGAAAGAGCGTCATATAAAATCCCCCTTTGCCCAGCCTCTGGATAGATACCACGAACCGCTGCATGACCTCTGCCACACCTTCCCCCATTTCGTCTGTTTCCCCTGTGTCCGGCCCACGCCCCTTCTTCGCCTTGGGCGCGGTCTGGCTGTGCGCGCTCGCCTGTCTGCTCCTGCCGCCTTCCGAGGCGCGGGCGCAAGAAATCCGCAGTTTCCCCGTGACAGCATTGCGCGGCCGGCTGGTGGTGGTGACCCCGCCGCAGGTACAGCTCGACGGCAAGGCCGACCAGTTCTCGCCCGGCGTGCGCATCCGCAACACGCTCAATCTGCTGGTGATGCCGGCCACGCTCGCCGGCCAGGAGCTGCGTGTGAACTACACCCGCGAGGCCAGCACCGGCCTGCTGCAGGAGGTCTGGATCCTGACCGATGCCGAAGCTGCGCTGCGCCGGCCAGGCAGCGACCGCCCCTGGTACAACTTCATCTTCGGCGGTTCGGAAGACGTCGCGCCCAAGTAAGCCCCACCGCGCGGTGTGCCGTCAACGCAACGGCCCTTCGCGCCCCAGCCTGTGCGGGCTCGAAACGCATGAACCGTCTTCCCGTCGTGGCGCACATCGCGCCGGCGGCAAGCGCCCCAATAGCCCAACAGAGTGTGTCCCATGAGCAAAAAAGTCTTTATCAAAACCTTCGGCTGCCAGATGAACGAGTACGACTCGGACAAGATGGTCGACGTGCTGCATGCCGCTGAAGGGTATGAGGCCACGCAGAACGTGGACGAGGCCGACCTTATTTTGTTCAACACCTGCTCGGTGCGCGAGAAGGCGCAGGAGAAGGTGTTCTCCGACCTGGGCCGCATCAAACACCTGAAGAAAAAAGGCGTGCAGATCGGCGTGGGCGGCTGCGTGGCCAGCCAGGAGGGCGCGGCCATCATCCAGCGCGCGCCGTATGTGGACGTGGTGTTCGGCCCGCAGACGCTGCACCGCCTGCCCGACATGCTGAATGCGCGTGCCCGGCAGGGCCGGCCGCAGGTCGACATCAGCTTTCCCGAGATCGAGAAGTTCGACCACCTGCCGCCGGCGCGGGTGGAAGGCGCCTCGGCCTTCGTGAGCATCATGGAAGGCTGCTCCAAGTACTGCAGCTACTGCGTGGTGCCTTACACCCGCGGCGAAGAGGTTTCGCGCCCATTCGACGACGTGCTGGTGGAGGTGGCTGGGCTGGCCGACCAGGGCGTGAAGGAGGTGACGCTGCTGGGCCAGAACGTGAACGCCTACCGCGGCAAAACCACGGGCAACGCGGGCGTTGCGGGTGACACGGGCGAGATCGCCGATTTCGCCATGCTCATCGAATACGTGGCCGAGATCCCCGGCATCGAGCGCATTCGTTACACCACCAGCCACCCGAACGAGTTCACCCAGCGGCTGATCGACGCCTATGCCAGCGTGCCCAAGCTGGTGAGCCACCTGCACCTGCCGGTGCAGCACGGCTCGGACCGCATCCTGATGGCGATGAAGCGCGGCTACACCGCCATGGAATACAAGAGCACGGTGAGGAAGCTGCGCGCGATCCGGCCCGACATGGCCCTGAGCAGCGACTTCATCGTCGGCTTCCCCGGCGAGACCGATGAAGACTTCAACAAGATGATGAAGCTGATCCATGACGTGGGCTTCGACAACAGCTTCAGCTTCATTTTCAGCCCGCGCCCCGGCACGCCGGCGGCCAACCTGCATGACGACACGCCGCATGAGGTCAAGCTCGCGCGGCTGCAGCACCTGCAAGGGGTGATCGACACCAACGTGCGCGCCATCGCCGCCCAGCGGCTGGGCACGGTGCAGCGCATCCTGGTCGAAGGCCCGAGCAAACGCGCCGGCCAGCACCATGCGGATGGTGGCCTGGAGCTGATGGGCCGCACCGAGTGCAACCGTGTCGTCAACTTCCCCGGCCAGCCCCGGCTCATCGGCCAGATGATCGACGTGACCATCACCGAGGCCAAGTCTTATTCGCTGCGCGGCGAGGTGGTGACGGCCGACGCTGCGTTGTCCGCGTGAACGGTGGCGTGAGGAGCTGCATGAGGGGCGGCGTGCCCACCGCCCGGGCTACCCCCTCCCCCGTTCGGGCTGAGCCTGTCGAAGCCTTTCCGCCCTCCGGCAGGCCCTTCGACAAGCTCAGGGCGAACGGGGTCAAAAGTTCCGTGCCGTGGCAGGTGAACGGGGTCGAGAAAAACACGCCATGGCAGGCATGAAGCGCCGCCGCAGTTCGTTCCAGCAGCTGCTGCTGGTCGGCTTCTTGCTGATCGCGGCGCTGCTCGGCGGCATCGCGCTGCGCGCGGTGTTCACCTTCGATCACCTGATGGCGCAGAGCGCGGGCTTTCAGGCACGCGCGCTGGAGCTCACCGCGGCCGTGCAGTCGCTGGCCGAGCGCAGCGCCAACATGGAGCGCGCCTCGCGCCAGTCGCTCATCCTCAACGACGCGCCGCTGCGCCAACGCTTCGAGGAATCGAGCCGCGAGGCCCGCGCCATCCTCGACGGCCTGTTGCCCGCCGATCTGCCCCCGCCGGAGGCCGACCGCTGGCGCGCCCAATACAAGGTGCTGCGTGGGCTGATGGACGGCCCGCCGGAAACCGTGCTGGAGCGCGAACGCACACTGGCCGCCGAATTCCGCGATCTGGAAGCCATCAACTCCACCATCGCCCAGCAGGTGCAGCAGGCCATCGCCAAGCGCAACCTGGCGCTCACCGCCCAGCTCGAAGCCAGCCGCAACAACCTCACGCGCCAGGTGATCGGCACCATCGCGCTGGCCGTGGCGCTGGCGATTGCCTTCGGCATCTGGCTGGCCCGGCCGTTCAAGCGGCTGGAAAAGGCCATTGTCGGCCTCGGCGAAAACCGGCTGCAGGACGTGATCGACATCCAGGGCCCGAGCGATGTGCACCGCGTCGGCCAGCAGCTCGAATGGCTGCGCCTGCGGCTCACCGAGCTCGACGCCGACAAGGCCCGCTTCCTGCGCCACATCTCGCACGAACTCAAGACGCCGCTGGCCGCGCTGCGCGAAGGCGTGTCGCTGCTCGAAGACGGCGTAACCGGCGAGCTCAACCCCAACCAGCAAGAGGTCGCGCGCATCCTGCACCAGAACACGCTGGCCCTGCAAAGCCAGATCGAGGCCCTGCTGCGCTTCAACGCCGCGGCTTTCGAGGCCCGCCAGCTGCGCCGCGAAAAGACCGATCTGCTGCAACTGCTGGAAGAACAGGTGGACGCCCAGCAACTGCAGTGGCGCGCCCACAACCTCAAGGTGCGCATCGAGGGCGAACCCGTGACCGCGCGGGTGGACGCGGCCAAGATCGGCACCGTGGTGGCCAACCTGCTGTCCAACGCCATCCGCTTCTCGCCAGCAGGCGGCATCATCGTGCTCAAGCTGTCGTCCGAAGACGGCCTGGTGCGCATCGACATCCGCGACCACGGCCCCGGCATTGCCGGCGCCGACCGGGCGCGGGTCTTCGAACCCTTCTACCGCGGCCAGCGCCAGCCGACCGACGCGGTGCGTGGCACCGGCATCGGCCTGTCCATCGTGCAAGAATACATCGCTGCGCACGGTGGCCAGATCAGGTTGCTGTCCGACAATCCCGGTGCCCACTTTCAAGTTGAAATACCGGCTTGAAGTCCTCATCCATGCCCACTCGACTGAATTTCTCCGCGCTGGCCCGCCATCCATGGCGGTCGGCCTGCCCGCTGCTGGTGGCAGTGCTGCTGTGCGCCTGCACCGCGCAGCACGCGCAGCGCCATGTCTCGCCCCAGGACAACCTGCCCCCGGCCCCGAAGCCGGCAACACCCGCCTCAGGTGCCGCAGCCGAGCTGCCGCCGCCGCTGGACACCCATGCCGTGGTGGTGAGCCCGGTCAATGTGAGCACGGTGCCGGCGGCGACCAACATCCCGCAGCGGCCCACCGACATCACCCTGCTGGCCTACGCGGACAAGGTCCGCAGCCTCTCCCCCCCCGACCTGCAGCAGGAAATCACGCGGCTGGGCGACCCGGCCGACCCGGCGCGGCAGCCGGCCGACGACCTGCAGCTGGCCCTGGCGCTCGGGCAGACGCGGGTGCCGACGGACTTGGTGCGGGCACAGGGCCTGCTGCAGCGCGTGCTGGCCAACAACCAGGAAGAAATCCGCCTGCTGCACCCGCTGGCGCGCCTGATCTCGGCCCGTTATGCCGAGCAAAAACGCGTGGAAGACCTGCTCGACAAGCAAAACCAGCAGCTGCGCGACAGCCAGCGCCGCATCGACCAGCTCAATGACCGGCTGGAGGCCATGCGCGCCATCGAACGCAGCCTGACTTCGCGCAACCCGGGCACGGCACCCAACAACGGTGCCGCCGGCAACGGCCTGCGCGCACCGCCGGCGCAACCCTGAGAGGCTGAGAGTCGACCTGGAGTCCCCATGAATCCCAAGACCCACATCCTCGTGGTGGACGATGATGCCGACATGCTGCGGCTGCTGTCGATGCGGCTCACCGCCGCCGGCTACCGCGTGAGCGCGGTGACCTCGGCCGAGGCCGCGCTGAACCAGCTCGACATCGAACGCCCGCAACTCGTGCTCAGCGACGTGCAACTGCCGGGCCGCGACGGGCTGGCGCTGTTCGACGAGGTGCGCGCACGCCATCCTTCACTGCCGGTGATCCTGCTCACCGCCCACGGCACCATTCCCGACGCGGTGGAAGCCACGGCGCGCGGCGTCTTCACCTACCTGACCAAACCCTTCGACGGCAAGGAACTGCTCGACAAGATCTCGCAGGCGCTTTCCTTGAGCGCCCCCACGCTGCCCGCCGCACGCGGCGACGAAGACTGGCGCGACGAGATCGTGAGCCGCTCCAGCCGCATGGCCGAAATTTTGGCCGAGGCGCGCATGGTGGCGCAGTCGGACGCGAGTGTGCTGCTGCGCGGCGACAGCGGCGCCGGCAAGGAGCTGCTGGCCCGCGCCATCCACCGGGCCAGCCCCCGGGCCAAAAAGCCGTTCGTGGCGGTAAATTGCGGCGCCATTCCCGAAGCCCTGCTCGAATCCGAACTGTTCGGCCACATGAAGGGCGCGTTCACCGACGCCGTGGCCAACCACAAGGGCCTGTTCCAGGCGGCCGACGGCGGCAGCCTGTTGCTGGACGAGATCGGCGACATGCCGCCCGCCCTGCAGGTCAAGCTGCTGCGCGTGCTGCAGGAGCGTGCGGTGCGGCCGCTGGGCTCGAGCCAGTCGATCCCGGTGGACGTGCGCATCATCTCCGCCACCCACCGCGACCTGGACGCGGCCATGGCCACCGGCCAGTTCCGCGAAGACTTGTACTACCGGCTCAACGTGGTCACGCTGACCCTGCCCACGCTGGGCGAGCGGCGCGAAGACATCCCGCTGCTGGCCAACCATTTCCTGACCCGCCTGGCCGGCAAATACAACAAGCGCCTGAGCGGTTTCGCCCCCGAAGCCCTGAAGGCGCTGACCATCGCCGTCTGGCCCGGCAACGTGCGTCAGCTCTACAACGTGGTGGAACAGGTGTGCGCCTTGTCCACCACGCCGCTGGTGCCGCTGGCCCTGGTGCAGCGCGCGCTGCGCTCGCCTTCGGTGGAGGTGCTGAACTATGCCGACGCCAAACAGCGCTTCGAGCGCGAATACCTGGTCGGCCTGCTGAAGCTCACCGACGGCAACGTGGCCGACGCGGCCCGTCTGGCCGACCGCAACCGTACCGAGTTCTACCGGCTGCTGCAAAAGCACGAACTCACGCCCGGCCATTTCAAAGCCGACACGAACAACGGCCCCGCAGACCCTGTCGCTGACGAGCGACAGGGCTAAGCCGTTGATTCATAAGGGACCAGGACGCCTTCACCCAAGACCTGTCGCCAGATAGCGACAAAAACAGGGGTTTTAAGCCGATTTCCGGCCTCAGCGACGGGTAAACACCCCATTTTTGAATCTAAGCCATTGATTTAAAAAGAGATTTTTGGATTGGCACAGGGTTTGCACTAGGCAGTGCATATGAAGCCCTTGTCGTCCTCCTCTTCGCAGCCCTCCACAGCTTCTTCGGCAGCCCCTTCGGCAGCCGTCTCCCCCGTGCACGCACGGCGGCGGCAGGCGCGCGCCACCGACCGGCGCACGCTGGCCGACAGCGCCAATGCCGGCCCCTGGGGCCGCGGCGCGAAAAAAGCGACACCGGCATCCACCCCTTACGTCTCCACCGTCACCGAATCCCGGCAACCCACCAGCGAGTCCACCATGCAACCACAGCATTTCGCCCGCATCGGCCGCCAGATCCCGGCCAAACCACCCCGCGCCAATCGCGGCAAGGTGGTCAGCCTGCGCAGCAAGGTACGCGAAGAGCGTCACCCCAATGCCGTCACCGCACCGCCGGTGCACCGCGGCAGCATGGCGCCCCTGCCATGGCGCGGTTTCTGGAACAGCATCTTCACCGGCGTGCTGATGAAGGCCTCCGGCCGCAAGGCGGCCTCCGCTGCCGAAGGCCCCACGCCCGAAGCCTGGCAGCTCGCCGCCAGCCGCCGCCGCCAGGTCTTCCTGTTGATCACCGTGCTGAGCACGGCCATGGCCACGGCGCTGTTCGCCGGTGTCCAGCCCGATTATGAAAACGCCTGGCTCGAATACGGCCAGCTGGGCCTGTTCGCACTGCTGTCCGCCTGGGTGGTGACCGGTTTCGTCACCGCGCTGATGGGCTTCTACGTCACGCTGCGCGGCGACAAACACGCGCTGTCCGTCAAGGAAGTGCGCAATGACGCCATGCCGAGCGCGGCCGATGCACGCACCGCGATCATCATGCCGATCTGCAACGAAGACGTGTCCACCGTGTTCGCCGGCCTGCGCGCCACCTGCGAGTCCGTCGCCGCCACCGGCCACAGCAAGGCCTTCGACGTGTTCGTGCTGTCCGACAGCTACGACCCGGCCACCATCCGCGCCGAACGCGCCGCCTGGGAAGACCTGCGCGCCGCGCTGGCCACCCGTACCGACCAGGCGCAAGTCGAGGTCTACTACCGCCTGCGCACCCGCCGCAGCCACCGCAAGGCCGGCAACGTGGCCGACTTCTGCCGCCGCTGGGGCAAGGACTACCGCTACATGGTGGTGCTCGACGCCGACTCCGTGATGAGCGGCGACTGCCTGACCTCGATGGTCAAGCTGATGGAAAAACACCCGCAAGCCGGCATCATCCAGACCGCCACGCAAGCCATCGGCCACGTGACCCTGCACGCCCGTGCCCAACAATTCGCTTCGCGCATGACCGGCCGCCTGTTCACGCTGGGCATGCAGTTCTGGCAGCTCGGCGAGTCCCACTACTGGGGCCACAACGCCATCATCCGCGTCGAACCCTTCATGCAGCATTGCGCGCTGGCCCCGATCAAGGGCACCGGCGGCATGAGCGGCGGCATCATGTCGCACGACTTCGTCGAGGCCGCGCTGATGCGCCGCGCCGGCTACCACGTGTGGCTGGTGTCCGACCTGGTCGGCAGCTACGAACAACAACCGCCAGACCTGCTGTCCGAACTGCAGCGCGACCGCCGCTGGTGCCAGGGCAACCTGCAAAACGCCCGCCTGATGGCCGAGCCCGGCATCCACCCCGTGCACCGCGCCATGTTCGTCACCGGTACGCTGTCGTACCTGTCGGCGCCGCTGTGGCTGGCCTTCCTGACGCTGGGTACGGCGCTGTGGCTGTCTGGCGCCGAAATGGCCACCACCAGCCATTTGATCGCTGGCAACTGGGACGTTCTGCCGTCCGAACTGCTGGGCCTGTGGGCCTGGACGCTGAGCATGTTGTTCCTGCCACGCATCCTCGGCATCACCGCCGTACTGATGAAGGGTGAACAACGCCAATACGGCGGCGTGTTCAGCCTGGTCAAGAGCTCGGTGCTGGAAAGCGCCCTGGCCCTGCTGCAGTCGCCGGTGCGCATGCTGGCCCACTCGCTGTTCGTGCTGGTGGCCATCACCGGCATCAAGCTCGACTGGAAGTCGCCTCCCCGCGAAGCCGTCGCCCTGGGCTGGAAGGACACCGCCCGCAGCCTGGCCCCGATGACCACCGTGATCGCCCTGCTGGCACTCGGCATCGCCGCCATCGACGCCCGTGCGCTGATCTGGCTGATCCCCGTGGGCCTGCCGCTGCTGCTGGCGATCCCGATGGCCGTGCTGACCAGCCAGATCGAACTCGGCACCGCCTTCCGCCAACGCCGCTTCCTGCTGATCCCCGAAGAAAGCTGGTCGCCCGCCGTGCTGCGCCGCGCCTGGCTGCACGCCCGCCGCCTGTCGCGGCCGGCGCTGGTTGCCGCATAACGCGAACCATATTCCCTCCAAGTTGAAGCCGGCGCGAGCCGGCTTTTTTATGCGTCATCCGCATCGGGACCGCTCAAAAAAATGGCCCTGGTGCAATACACCAGGGCCTTCTATTCGGTGGCTCCCCCAACTGTGATCAAAACGGCATCTTCGGCATCCCCTTCATGCCCCCCATCCGCTTCAGCATCTTCATCATCCCCCCGCCCTTCATCTTCTTCATCATGTCCTGCATCTGCCCGAACTCGTTGAGCATGCGGTTCACCTCTTGCACCTGAACGCCGGCGCCGGCGGCGATGCGGCGTTTGCGCGTGGCCTTGATGAGGTCGGGCTTGCGGCGCTCCAGTGGGGTCATGCTGTGGATGATGCCTTCCTTCCTGCGGATGTCGCGCTCGGCCTTGTCCATGTCCATCTGACCGGCCTTGGCGGCCATCTGGGTCGGCAGCTTGTCCATCAGGCTGGAGAGGCCACCCATCTGCTTCATCTGCTGGATCTGCGCCAGGAAGTCGTTGAGGTCGAAGGTCTCGCCGCTCTTCACCTTGGCGGCCAGCTTTTGTGCCGCGGCCATGTCGACGCCGGCCGTGACCTGCTCGACCAGGGCCACGATGTCACCCATGCCCAGCACACGGCCGGCATGGCGTTCGGCATCGAAGACTTCCAGGCCGTCGATCTTCTCGCTGGTACCGGCGAACTTGATCGGCGCGCCGGTGATGTGCCGCACCGACAGGGCCGCGCCGCCGCGTGAATCGCCATCGGTCTTGGTCAGCACGATGCCGGTCAACGGCAGCGCATCGGAGAACGCCTTGGCGGTGTTCACCGCGTCCTGGCCCTGCATGGCGTCGACCACGAACAGCGTTTCCACCGGGTTCAGCGCGGCGTGCAGTTCCTTGATTTCGCGCATCAGCGCTTCGTCGATGGCCAGACGGCCGGCGGTGTCGACCAGCAACACGTCGAAATAATGCTTGCGCGCGTAGTCGAGCGCGGCGTGGGCAATGTCTACCGGTTTCTGGTCGGGCGTGCTCGGGAACCATTCGGCACCGGCCTGCTTGGTCACCGTTTTGAGCTGTTCGATGGCGGCCGGGCGGTAGACGTCGCCCGACACGGTGAGCACCTTCTTCTTGCGCTTGTCGATCAGCAGCTTGGCCAGCTTGGCGGTGGTGGTGGTCTTGCCCGCGCCCTGCAGGCCGGCCATCAGGATCACCGCCGGCGGCTGGGCGGCGAGGTTGATGTCGCTCACGCCCTGGCCCATGGTGGCGGCGAGTTCGCGGTTGACGATGCCGACCAGCGCCTGGCCTGGCGAGAGCGAACCCATCACCTCCTGGCCGAGCGCCTTTTCCTTGACGCGGGCCACGAAGTCGCGCACCACCGGCAGGGCCACGTCGGCCTCGAGCAGGGCCATGCGCACTTCGCGCAGCATGTCGGCCACGTTGGACTCGGTGATGCGGGCCTGGCCGCGCATTTCTTTGACGAGGCGGGAGAGTTTTTCGGTAAGGGCGGAGGCCATGGGGTATTCCGCGGGTGCGGTGTCGGGGTTGGTGGCGGGGGGATGTTGGCGGTGTCTGAACCGCTAAACTGTACCCATGATTTTAACGAGTGTGCCTTTGGCCAGTGTGCTGTTGTCCGCCGCCGCCGCCGTGGCTTATGCGGTGCCGGCCGCCGGCGCGGCGCGGTTGAGCATGCCCGCGGCCCGCGCCGCGCTGCTGGTGGCCTGGCTGCTGCACGGCGTGGTGCTGTGCAGCAGCCTGTTCGACGGCACGCCGCGCTTCGGTTTTGCGCCCGCGCTGTCGGTCACGGCCTGGCTGGTGCTGACCGTCTACGCCGTCGAAAGCCGGCTGTTTCCACAACTCCAGGCGCGCTGGACGCTGGCCGGCCTCGGCGCGGCCACGGTGATCCTGGCGCTGGTCTTTCCCGGCAGCCCGCTGCATGTGAGCGCATCGCCCTGGCTGCCTTTGCATTCGGCGCTGGGCATCGCCTCTTACGGCCTGTTCGCCGCCGCGGTGGTGCATGCCTGGCTGATGACGCGGGCCGAGCACCAGATGCGGCTGGCGGGCGGCTCGTTCACCGGCGTTCCTCTGCTGACGCTGGAGCGCATCACCTTCCGGCTGGTGAGCGCGGGTTTTGTGCTGCTGTCGGCCACCCTGCTGGCGGGCTGGCTGTTTGGTGAGCAGCTGTACGGCTCGAGCTGGAAGTGGAGCCACAAGGCGGTGTTCTCGGTGCTGGCCTGGCTGACCTTCGCCGTGCTGCTCGTGGGGCGCGCACGCTTTGGCTGGCGCGGCCGCAAGGCGGTGCGGGTGCTGTATGCCGGCTCCGGCCTGCTGCTGCTGGCCTATGTGGGTTCGCGCTTCGTGCTCGAAGTGATCATCGGACGGAGCCCAGGGTGAAGCTGATCGTAGTGCTTCTGGTGGTGCTGTTCGGCGTCTGGCTGTGGCGCCAGGGCCGCCTGGCCGACCGTGCGGCCAAGCCGCCGCCGGCGCGCAAACCTCAGGCTTCCCAGGCCGCCTTGCCCAACGAGATGGTACGTTGCGCCGTCTGCGGCCTGCACCTGCCCGCCAGCGAGGCGCTGACCAGTGCCCGCGGCAATTTCTGCAGCCCGGAACACCAGCGGCAAGCCGAACGCTGAGTGCGCGCCGGCCTGCCCTTCGCCATGTCGCAAAACCCGATATCCCCGCTGCCTCCGATATCCCCCGTATCGCCAGCAGATCCCGTCGAGCTCGCGCCGCTGCCGCTCACCGGCGGCGACCCCGACCACCTGCCGCTGGTCCGCGTCTGGTACGGCTTCATGACCGCGCGGGTCACCATTGCGCTGGCGATCCTGTCGCTGCAAGGCACGCTGTTCGCGCTGGGCCAACCGGTTCCGGTCTGGCTGGTGCTGGGCTGCGGCGCCTACTTCGCCAGCACCTTTGGTGTGCGGCTGCTGGCGCGTCCCGAGCAAGTCGGCGACACCCTGGCGCCGTTCTGGATCTGGACCATCGGGGTCGATGCCCTGGTGTTCTCGACGCTGCAGGTGCTGCAGTCGGGCAACATCAATTACGCGCCGCTGCTCGGCGTGCCGGTGCTGCTGGCCGCGGTGCTGGGCTCGCGCATGATGGCGCTTGGCACGGCCGCCGGCATGACCCTGCTGCTGCTGCTCGAAGCCTGGTGGATGAACACGCAGTCTGGCGGCGACGGCGCCTCGCGCCTGGTGCAGAGCGGCCTGACCGGGCTCGGCTACTTCGTCGCCGCCTTCCTGGTCAACCAGCTCGCGGCCCGGCTGGTCGGCGAACAGCAGCTGGCGCTGCGCAGCCAGATGACGGCACGGCTGCAGACCCATGTCAACGAACTGGTGATCGAGACCCTGGCCGATGGCGTGGTGGTGGTGGACACAGCGGGCATCGCACGCACGCTCAATCCGGCGGCACGGCTGCTGCTGGGTTCGGGGGAGGCCGAGATCCGCGCGCCGCTGGCGCTGGACAGCCAGTCGGCCTGGCAGCCGCTGCTCAAGCTGGCGCAGCAGACCTTCGAACTGGAAAGCGCGCAGGCGGCGGACATCACCATCGTGCACCCGGGCAAAAGCCCGCGCCGCGTGCGGGCACGCACCCGCCTGACCATCGCGCATGAAGTGCGCACTGAGAGCCTGTGCGTGATATTCCTGCACGACCTGCGCGAGATCGAGGCCAGGCTGCGCACCGAAAAGATGGCCGCCATGGGCCGCATGTCGGCCGCCGTGGCCCACGAAATCCGCAACCCGCTGGCCGCCATCACCCAGGCCAACGCCCTGCTCGAAGAAGACCTGGACGACCCTGGCCAGAAGCGCCTGACCGGCATGGTGCGGCAAAACGCACAGCGCCTGGCGAAGATCGTCGACGAGGTGCTCGGCATTGCCCGGGTGCAGCACCAGGGCGTGCAACGCTCATCGCCGATCCAGCTGGTGCTCGACACATCGGTCGAGGCCATCTGCCGCGACTGGACCGCGCAAGACCCGCTCACGCGTCGGGTGCAACTGGCTCCGGGCACACTGGGCCTGCCGGTCGACTTCGACCCCGACCACCTGCAGCGGGTGCTCATCAATCTGCTGGACAACGCCCTGCGTTACGTGAGCACCGAGGCCGGCGCGATCCAGGTGTCGACACGGTTGGCGTCATCTCGGCAGTCGAGCCTGCAGGTCTGGAGCGACGGCGCACCGATGGAACTGGCGGTGGAGCAGCACCTGTTCGAGCCTTTCTTCTCGTCGGAGAGCCGCTCCAGCGGCCTCGGCCTTTATATCTGCAGGGAACTTTGCGAACGCCATCGCGCGGTGATCGGCTACCAGCGCGCGCCACGTGAACGCGACGGCCGCGTGGTACAAGGCAACGAATTCTTCGTGAACTTCAGGCCCCCCAAACCCCTCGCCATGACACGCGAGCTTTTCGACCCCGGACTGCCCTGAGCATCTGAACATGGCCACCTCTTCTTCCACCGCAACCATCCTGGTCGTCGACGACGAGCCCGATCTGCGCACGCTGTACGAGCTGACGCTGCTGCGCGAGGGCTACCGCATCGACACCGCCGGCGACTTGCACGAAGCGCGCGAGCTGTTGCTGCAAAAACGCTTCGACGTGGTTATCACCGACATGCGCCTGCCCGACGGCCTGGGCCTTGGGCTGCTGCTCAGCCTGAAAGCCCAGCAGCGCCCGGAGCGCTGCATCGTGATGACCGCCTACGGCTCGGCCGAGAACGCCGTGGAGGCGCTGAAGGCGGGTGCGTTCGACTACCTCACCAAGCCGGTCGACCTGAAGCAGTTCCGCGCCGTGGTGGCGTCCGCACTGCTGGGCACCACCACAGCCCCCGCGCCCTTGTTGAATGCCCCCCCCGCTTTTGGCAACACCAGCCTGGCATCGCTGGCCCCCGCAGAAGCCCCGGTGCGTGAGACGGCCAAGCCAGAGGCGGCTTCGCCGCGCAGCGCGGCCGGACACAATGCCCTGCAAAGGCTGGTCGGCGATTCAGACGCGATGCTGGCCGTCAAGCAACGCATCGCCAAGGTCGCGCGCAGCATGGCGCCGGTGCTGGTGCGCGGCGAATCCGGCACCGGCAAGGAACTGGTGGCGCAAGCCCTGCACGCCAACAGCCACCGCGCCATGGGCCCGCTGGTGGCGGTGAACTGCAGCGCCATCCCCGAAGCGCTGCTGGAAGCCGAGTTCTTCGGTGCCAAGAAGGGTTCCTACACCGGTGCGCTGCAGGACCGCCAGGGCTATTTCCAGGCCGCGCGCAGCGGCACGCTGTTTCTCGACGAGATCGGCGACCTGCCGCTGGCCATGCAGTCCAAACTCTTGCGCGCGATCCAGGAACGCAGCGTGCGTTCGCTGGGCTCGACCGGCGAAGAGTCGGTCGACGTGCGCGTGATCAGTGCCACCCACAAGGACCTGTCGGCCGAGGTCAAGGCCGGGCGTTTCCGGCAGGATCTGTATTACCGGCTGAACGTGATCGAGATCGTGATCCCGCCACTGCGCGAGCGGCGCGGTGACCTGCCGGCGCTGTGCGAAGCGCTGCTGACGCGCATCGCGCACGAATCGCAGATGCCGGTGCCGGTGTTGTCGCCGGCCTTGCTCGCACAGCTTGCGCAGCACCCGCTCGGCGGCAATGTGCGCGAACTGGAAAACCTGCTGCACCGCGCCGTGGCCATGAGCGACGGCGAGGCCCTGCATGTCGACTTCGACGCCACGGAGAACTTCGCGCCGCTGACCGATGCAGCAAGTCAACCGCCCAATGTCGAAGTACGACCGGAAGTACGCCCCGATGAGGCACCAGCCGCAACACGCGCGCCGCGGGCGCCGGCGCCAACCGACCTGCAGGCCTACCTCGACCAGCAGGAGCGCGAGATCCTGATCAAGGTGCTGCGCGAGACCGGCTTCAACCGCACGGCCACCGCCGCCCGCCTCGGCCTGAGCCTGCGCCAGATCCGCTACCGCATCGAACGGCTCAACATCAATGCGCCGCAAGATGAAGAAGCCCATGGCGACTGAGCCGCTGTGGCGCAACGGCTGGTACCGCTTCGCGCGGCACCAGCCCTCACCCAACTTCGGGCCACGCCCCGCCGGCGCGCGTGTGGACCTGATCGTGGTGCATTCCATCAGCCTGCCGCCGGGCCAATATGGTGGCGACGAAGTGATGGCACTGTTCGGCAATACGCTCGACTGGGATGCCCATCCGTATTTCGACAGCATCCGCGGGCTCAAGGTGTCTTCGCATTTTTATGTGCGGCGCGATGGCAGCCTGTGGCAGTTCGTCAGCGCCCATGACCGCGCCTGGCACGCCGGCGCATCCCACTACCGCGGGCGTTCCAACTGCAACGACGATTCGGTCGGCATCGAGCTCGAAGGCCTGGAAGGCGGGCCGTTCGAGCCGGCCCAGTACGAGACGCTGATCAGCCTTTGTGCCGCCATCGCCCAAGAGTGCCCGATCCGCCATGTCGCCGGACACGAACACATCGCGCCCGGGCGCAAGCACGACCCCGGTGCCGGCTTCGAATGGCCCATGCTGCAGCGCGGCACGGGGTGGAAGGCCTCGTTTTTTCCGGCGCAAGTGCGCGAAGCAGACAGCATCTAAAAATTTTTTTGCGTTGCAGACAGAACGAATTGCCCACGGCTTTCGCGCCTGCGGCCGTCCGGTGGTTTCAGGCATCAAGCCGCTGTGCGGACCAAATCCCCCTACAGGCCGCATGTTTACTGACTGCTCGCGCTCGGAGCTTGTTCTGGCGGGGCTTTTCAAGCAGGTGAAATACCGCGTCGCCAAGGGTGTCAAAGCGGCGGCGCGGTGCAGCAATCGCCCCGACGGAGGTACACTACGGGTAGTGGGTTGAATTGAATTCAGACCCCATATATAGTGTGTCGGCGCGGTTCTGTTCCTCGATATTCCAGCGTGATTTCCGCTGTGATTCCGAAGTACCTTCACCGCACGTTGCCACCGTTCACAACCGCTTCAGCCGCCGGCCCGACAGACCAACCCCATCGGTTCGGGCCCGCCAGATTCAGTCGATCACGTCAAAGAAAAGGAAACCATGCAAACCGCATTGAACACGCCCTCTTCCGCCCACCTCGGCCAGGCCACCGCCGTGGCCAGCCCCGCGCAAGCCCAGGCCCCAGCCGCCATCGACATGCTGGCCCATTACCAGATCATCCGCCGCAACGGCGCCGTCGTGCCGTTTGAGCCGAACAAGATCGCCGTGGCGATGATGAAAGCCTTCCTGGCCGTGCACGGCACCCAGGGCGCGGCATCGGCCAGCGTACGCGAAGTGGTCGACACCCTGACCCAGGGCGTGATCCGGGCCATGGTGCGTTCGCGTCCGGGCGGCGGCACCTTCCATATCGAAGACGTGCAGGACCAGGTCGAGCTCGGCTTGATGCGCGGCGGCCATCATGAGATCGCCCGCGCCTATGTGCTGTACCGCGAACGCCGCACGCAAGAGCGCGCCAAGCAGGTCGAGCAAGCCGCACCACCGGTGCCCACACTGCACGTGATCGACGGCGGCAAACGCGTCGCACTCGACATCGCCCGCCTGAAGCAGCTCATCACCGAGGCCTGCGCCGGCCTGAGCGCCACCGTGCTGCCGGATCCGATCGTGGCCGAGACCATGCGCAACCTGTACGACGGCGTGCCGATCGAAGAGGTCTACAAGGCCGCGATCCTGGCCGCGCGCACGCTGATCGAAAAAGACCCCGACTACACCTATGCCACCGCGCGCCTGCTGCTGCTGACCATCGCCAAGGAAGTGCTGGGCACCGAAGTCACCCAGGCCGAGCTGGCCGAGGCTTATGCCGACTACTTCCCACAGTACGTGAAGAAGGGTGTGGAAAACGAGCTGCTCGACGAGAAGCTGCTGCAGTACGACCTTCAGCGCCTCGGCGCCGCACTCAAGGCATCGCGCGACCTGCAGTTCGACTACCTCGGCCTGCAAACCCTGTACGACCGCTACTTCCTGCACGTGCGCAAGACCCGCATCGAACTGCCGCAGGCCTTCTTCATGCGCGTGGCCATGGGCCTGGCCATGAACGAGATCGACCGCGAAAGCCGCGCCATCGAGTTCTATGAAGTGCTGTCCTCGTTCGACTTCATGTCGAGCACGCCGACACTGTTCAATGCCGGCACGCTGCGTCCGCAACTCTCGAGCTGCTACCTGACCACCGTGCCCGACGACCTGGACGGCATTTACGAATCCATCAAGGAAAACGCGCTGCTGTCCAAATTCGCTGGCGGCCTGGGCAACGACTGGACGCGTGTGCGCGCACTCGGCTCCCATATCAAAGGCACGAACGGCGAATCGCAGGGCGTGGTGCCCTTCCTCAAGGTGGTCAACGACACCGCCGTGGCCGTGAACCAGGGCGGCAAGCGCAAGGGCGCAGTCTGTACCTACCTGGAAACCTGGCATCTGGACATTGAAGAATTCCTGGAACTGCGCAAGAACACCGGCGACGACCGCCGCCGCACGCACGACATGAACACCGCCAACTGGATCCCCGACCTGTTCATGCGCCGCGTGATGGAAAAGGGTTCGTGGACATTGTTCTCGCCCTCCAACACGCCCGACCTGCACGACCTGTTCGGCACCGCGTTCGAAAAGGCCTATGTCGCCTACGAAGAAAAGGCCAGCCGCGGCGAGATCAAGCCCAGCAAGACCGTGCCCGCGGCCGACCTGTGGCGCAAGATGCTGACCATGCTGTTCGAAACCGGCCACCCCTGGATCACGTTCAAGGACGCCTGCAACGTACGTTCGCCGCAGCAGCATTGCGGCGTGGTGCACTCGTCCAACCTGTGCACCGAGATCACGCTCAACACCAGCGACACCGAGACCGCCGTCTGCAACCTCGGCTCGGTGAACCTGCTGCAGCATTTGAAGGATGGCCAGCTTGACCAGATCAAGCTCAAGAAGACGATCTCGACCGCGATGCGCATGCTCGACAACGTGATCGACATCAACTACTACGCCGTCAAGAAGGCGCGTGATTCGAACCTGCGCCACCGCCCGGTGGGCCTGGGCCTGATGGGCTTCCAGGACAGCCTGTACGAGCTGCGCATTCCCTACGGCAGCGATGCTGCAGTGGCCTTCGCCGACACCTCGATGGAAGCCATCTGCTACCACGCCTACTGGGCCTCGACCGAGCTGGCCAAGGAACGCGGCCGCTATTCCAGCTACAAGGGTTCGCTGTGGGACCAGGGCGTGCTGCCACTCGACACGCTGAACCTGCTGGCTGAGGCCCGCGGTGGTTATGTGGATGTCGACCGCTCGGCCACGCTCGACTGGGACGCGCTGCGCAAGAAGATCGCCGTCGACGGCATGCGCAATTCGAACTGCGTCGCCATCGCACCGACGGCCACCATCTCCAACATCATCGGCGTGGACGCCTCGATCGAACCGAGCTTCGGCAACCTGTCGGTCAAGTCCAACCTGTCGGGCGAATTCACCGTCATCAACAGCTACCTGGTGAACGACCTCAAGCGCCTGGGCCTGTGGGACGACGTGATGGTCATGGACCTCAAGCACTTCGACGGTTCGCTGCAACCCATCGACCGTGTACCGCAAGAGATCAAGGCCTTGTACGCCACCGCGTTCGAGATCGAAACCACCTGGCTGGTGGAAGCCGCGGCACGCCGCCAGAAGTGGATCGACCAGGCGCAGTCGCTGAACATCTACATGGCCGGCGCCTCGGGCAAGAAGCTCGACGACACCTACAAGCTGGCCTGGACACGCGGCCTGAAGACCACCTACTACCTGCGCACACGCGGTGCCACACACGCCGAGAAATCGACGGTGACCACCGGGCGCATGAACGCCGTGTCCTCGGGCAACGGTCCATCGACCGCGTCGCTCGCACCGGCTGCTCCGGCACGTTCTGTTGAAGCCGCGGCCGCTGCCGCACGCCAGCAGATCGAAGCGCAAACCACAGCGGCCACGCCTGCGACCGACATCAAGTTCTGCGCGATCGATGACCCTGGTTGCGAGGCTTGCCAATAAGCATTTGGCGAAGCCCTTGATCCGCACTCATCACATCGCAATGCCTCCGCAATGCGATGCGATTGAGCAACACAAGCTGAACAAAACGGCCGTGAAAAAAATGAACCCTTTTCATTTCGCACGGCCGCTTTCATAATCCGCACATTGGAAAATTTATGTTGACCTGGGACGAAGAAGTCAAGCCCTCACTGCCACCTGCAGCGCAAAACGGTTTACCCATCAACCGTGAGGTGCAGCATTCGCCGTTTGCATCCGCATCCACTGCGCCTGCAGCACCCGCCGTGCGTACCTTGAACGATGGCGCCGTGGTCACCGCTGCCGCGCAAGCACCGGTGGCACGCCGCGTGAACGCGGCCGACAAACGCATCATCAACGGCCAGACCGACGTCAATCAGCTCGTCCCCTTCAAGTACAAATGGGCCTGGGAAAAATACCTCGCCACCTGCGCCAACCACTGGATGCCGCAGGAAGTGAACATGACGCGCGACATCGCGTTGTGGAAAGACCCGAACGGCCTGACCGAAGACGAGCGCCGTATCGTCAAGCGCAACCTTGGCTTCTTCGTCACCGCCGATTCGCTGGCCGCCAACAACATCGTGCTCGGCACCTACCGCCACATCACGGCGCCCGAGTGCCGCCAGTTCCTGCTGCGCCAGGCTTTTGAAGAAGCCATCCACACCCATGCGTACCAATACATCGTGGAATCGCTGGGTCTGGACGAGAGCGAGATCTTCAACGCCTACAACGAGGTGCCGTCGATCCGCAACAAGGACCAGTTCCTGATCCCGTTCATCGAAGCGATCAGTGACCCGAACTTCCACACCGGCACCCATGAGAACGACCGCACGCTGCTCAAGTCGCTGATCGTCTTCGCCTGCCTGATGGAAGGCCTGTTCTTCTACGTCGGTTTCACGCAGATCCTGGCCCTGGGCCGCCAAAACAAGATGACCGGTGCGGCCGAGCAGTACCAGTACATCCTGCGCGACGAGTCCATGCACTGCAACTTCGGCATCGACCTGATCAATCAGTTGAAGCTGGAAAACCCACACCTGTGGAATGCCGACTTCAAGGCCGAGATCAAGGACCTGTTCATGCAGGCGGTGGAGCTCGAGTACCAATACGCCGAAGACACCATGCCGCGCGGCGTGCTGGGCATGAACGCATCCATGTTCAAGGGTTACCTGCGCTACATCGCCAACCGGCGCGCCACACAGATCGGCCTGGAAACGCTGTTCCCGAACGAGGAAAACCCGTTCCCGTGGATGAGCGAAATGATCGACCTGAAAAAAGAGCGCAACTTCTTTGAGACCCGCGTGATCGAGTATCAGTCGGGTGGCGCGCTCTCTTGGGACTGAATGTGGAACACCCCCAGGTCGCGTCGCTCCCACCCCCTTGCAGGGGGCGATACCAGTGGCCTGGCAAAGCCAGTTCCACGGTATCTCTGGAACGGGCATCTATCACCGCGGCTGGGGTTGCACGGCGTGACCTCGCCAATTGATTCGCTAATAAGAAATGAAAATTAGATTCTCACAAGCCATGGACAGCGCCGTAGAGCGCGGCCGGGTTTGTGCTCCCGAGTACATGGCGCTGGGCCTTATGGCCCAACGCCATGCATCGCTTCTGGCCACCCAACCGGCTTGAAGTGCTCTTTGTAAATTGATCAAGGAGAAAATAATGGCAACTGCAAAAAAATCGGCCGCAAAAAAGGCCCCTGCAAAGAAAGCTGCACCCGTGAAAGCAGCACCCGCTAAGAAGGCGGCACCGGCCAAGAAGGCTGCCGTGAAGGCACCGGCCAAGAAGGCTGCGCCTGCGAAGAAGGCGGCTCCGGCGAAGAAGGTTGCTGCGAAGAAAGCAGCTCCCGCCAAGAAAGCGGCACCGGCCAAGAAGGCCGCCGTGAAGGCTCCAGCGAAGAAGGCAGCACCAGCCAAGAAGGCTGCTGCGAAGAAGGCCGTCGCCAAGAAGGCTCCAGCGAAGAAAGCTGTTGCCGCGAAGAAGGCTCCAGCCAAGAAGGCCGCCGTAGCCAAGAAGGCTGCGCCTGCCAAGAAGGCCGCCGCCGCCAAGAAGCCTGCCGCCAAGAAAGCCGCTAAGACAGCTGCGAAGAAAGCCGCGAAGACACCCGCTGCCAAACCTGCACCTGCAGCTGCGCCCGCAGCAGCAGCGGCCCAAACCACCCTGAATCCACAGGCAGCATGGCCGTTTCCAACGGCCACCAAGCCCTGAGCTTCAGCTAGGTAGTCCGCTACAGCCCGGCATCGCAAGATGCCGGGCTTTTTTATTTGTGGCCTTGCTCAGAGGCCGAGTTCCGCGCGATCGACGCTGTAGTTCTGTGGCCCGCGTTGCGCGATCTTGAGGGCGCCCAGGCGGTTGCCCAACGCGGCGCAACGTGCAAGCGACCAGCCCTGTTCCAGGCCGAACAGCAAGCCGCCGCGGAAGGCGTCGCCGCAACCGGTCGGGTCCACCACCTCCGTCGCGCGCTGGGGCGGCACCAGCGTCTTGGCGCCGTCCACCCAGACCTCGCAACCTTCGCCGCCGAGCGTGACCACCAGGCCTTCGACGCGGCGCGATATTTCTTCCAGGCTGAGGCCGGTGCGGTCGCTCAGCATCTTGCCTTCGTAGTCGTTCACCGCGACCCAGGTCGACTGGTCGATGAAGCGCGTGAGCTCGGGGCCGTCGAAGCGCGGCAGTTGCTGGCCCGGGTCGAACACGAAGGGGATGCCGGCCGCATTGAACTGCTCCGCGTGCTGCAGCATGGCGTCACGGCCATCGGGCGCGATGATGCCGATTTTGACGTCGGCGCGGGCCTCGATCTTCGTGCGGTGCGCATACATCATTGCGCCGGGGTGAAAGCCGTTGATCTGGTTGTTGGCCTTGTCGGTCATGATCATCGCCTGTGCGGTATAGGTCTCGTCGAGCTTGAGCACGAACTCGGTGCTGATGCCCAGCGTGCGCAGGCGCTGCAGGTAGCCGTCACCGTCATTGCCCACCGTGCCCATCGGCAGCGCCACGCCGCCCAGCAGGTTCAGCGCATAGGCGATGTTGCCCGCGCAGCCCCCGAAGTCGCGCCGCAGGGACGGCACCAGGAACGACACATTGAGGTTGTGCAACTGGTCGGGCAGGATCTGGTCGGAGAACTGCCCCTCGAAGTTCATGATGGTGTCGAAGGCCAGGGAGCCACAGATGATGCTTGCCATGTCGGTTTCTCGGTCAGGTTTGAAGGTTCAAGGGTAAAAAGCCAGCAGGCGATAGCCGACGATGCGGGTGATGCTGGCCTCTTCGGCCACGCCCAGCTCCATCGATGCCGTCCACTCGGCATTGGGTGCGATATTGCCGGGCGCCGCGCCCATGTCGGCGGGCTGGAGCACGCGCCGCAGCACGGCCTGCTCCTGCGTGTCGGTCAGCGCCAGTTCGATGGCCGGCACCGCGATCTCGGTGGCCGCGCGGTTCTTGAGCACCACGTTCAGCCGGTACACGCCATGCCGCACGGTGGTGAAGGTCGAGCTGTCGATCACCACGGATTCGATCTGGCGCAGGACCTGCACCGTGCAGCCGAACGGAAGGCACAAGACCTTCAGCGCCGGCTTGGCGCCAGGCAGGCGTGCGGCGATAGCGTCGCGCTGCTGCAGCATGACCTGCACGCCCAGTGTCAGCACCAGCAGTGCCGCCAATACGGCCAGGCTGCGCCGCACCCATGGCCGCTGCCACAGTGTGTCCGTGGCCTCGACAGGCTCTTTCAGGAAGGAGACGGGGCGTGGCTCGTCCAGTGCCGCGTCGACGTCGGCCGGCGGGGGTGGGGCCACGTACACCGTGTCCTCGGGCAGGGTGGACATGTCGGCGGGAAATTCGGTCAGCGACTGCGGCACCTCCTCGACATCATCCTGCGCGCCGGCCTCCGGGGCCTCCGTGGTCTCGTCGGCAGGGTCGTCGAACGCGGGATCCCACGGCGCCAGCGCAGGGCCTGCGTCGTCCGCGGATGCAAACCCTTCGGCGGCGCGCTCATCGCCGTCTTCTGGCGCGTCGGCGGGCGGCATGGAAGGCCTGTCGAAGAAGGGCTGGAACGGCACGTCGAAACGATGCTCAGGGGCAGGTTCCGCCACCGGCGGCGCGGACCAGACATAACCCGTGCCATACCCGGCATACCCGCCATACCCGCCATACCCGCCATACCCGGCATCGACTGGATCGCCTGCACCACCGGTATCACCGACCGGCACCGGTGCAAAACCGTCCCCCGGCCGTGGACCGATGTACGGCTCACCATCGCCCGGCGGTGCCAGCACGGGTTCGGCTTCGCTTTGGGTGAGATCGGCCGAGGCGTCGAAGACTTCGGCGCATTCGCCGCAGCGCACCCAGCCATCTGAAATACGCAGCTGGTCGGGCACCACCTTGAAGCGGGTGCCGCAGACCGGGCAACGGGTGATCAATGCCATGCGGAGTCGATCATGGAGCAGTCCACCCGATTTGCCAAGGCTAGAACTGGGCCGTCATGAGGATCCAACCATCCTCGCGGTCGGAAACCTGCAGCGCGGCATAAGGCGCGTAGGCGGCCTTGAGTTCGTCTTCCTGGCGCTCCAGGATGCCGGCCAGCACCAGCGAACCGCCCGGCGCCACATAGGCGCACAGCAGTGGCGCCAAGACCTTCAGCGGCGTGGCCAGGATGTTGGCCAGCACGGTCTGGTAGCGGCCTTGGGCCTGTTCGGGCAGGCCGGCCTTCAACTGCACATGGTTGGCCTCGGCATTGAGCAGCGTCGACTGCACGGCCGCATCGTCGATGTCCACCGCATCGATATCGACCGCGCCATGCTTGGCCGCGCCAATGGCAAGGATGCCCGAGCCGCAGCCGTAGTCGAGCGTGCGACCCAGTGGGTCGGCCACGGTGGTGGCCGCCTCGCCCCGCCCTGCAATCCAGCGCAGGCACATGCGGGTGGTCGGATGGGTGCCGGTGCCGAAGGCCAGCCCCGGATCGAGCCGGATCAGCCGCTCGGCCTGGGCCGGTGGTTCGTGCCAGGTCGGCACGATCCAGAAGCTCGGCGTGATCTCCACCGGTGCGAACTGCGACTGCGTGAGACGCACCCAGTCCTGGTCAGGCACGGCGGTCACACCCAGGATCTCACAGTCGGCGAAGAAGTCCTGCGCCACCAGCAGCGCCGCGGCTTCCTGCGCCAGGGCTTCGGTAGGGAACAGGGCCTGGATGCGCGAACGCTGCCAGCCGTCCTGCGGCGGCGGCATGCCGGGCTCGCCGAACAGCGCGCGCTCGGCATCGGTCTGGGCGTCGGCGTCTTCCACACTCACGCTCAAGGCGTCGAGCGCGTCCAGCGCATCGCTCAGGGTCTCGACCCGTTCTTGCGGGCACAGCAGGCTGATCTCAAACATGCGTTGTTCGGAGTTGTTCGGCCATCAACGCTTGTGCTGCGACAGCCACTCTTCCAGGTAGTGGATGTTGGTGCCGCCGGCCATGAATTTCGCGTCGACCATCAGCTCGCGGTGCAGCGGGATGTTGGTGTTGATGCCTTCGACCACCGTCTCCAGCAAGGCGGTGCGCATGCGGGCCAGGGCCTGCTCGCGGGTGTCGCCGTGCACGATGATCTTGCCGACCATGGAGTCGTAGTTCGGCGGCACGAAGTAGTTCGAATAGATGTGCGAGTCCACACGCACACCAGGGCCGCCCGGCGGATGCCACAGCGTCACCCGGCCTGGCGAAGGGATGAACTTGTAGGGATCTTCGGCGTTGACGCGGCATTCGATGGCATGGCCGCGGATCTCGATCTGGCGCTGGGTAAACGGCAGCTTCTCGCCGGCCGCCACCATGATCTGCGTGCGGACCACGTCCACACCGGTGATCATTTCCGTGACCGGATGCTCCACCTGCACCCGCGTGTTCATCTCGATGAAATAGAACTCGCCGTTTTCATACAGGAACTCGAAGGTGCCCGCACCGCGGTAGCCGATCTTCTTGCAGGCGGCGACACAACGTTCGCCGATGCGTTCGATCAGCTTGCGCGGAATACCGGGCGCCGGCGCTTCCTCGATGACCTTCTGGTGGCGCCGCTGCATGGAGCAGTCGCGCTCGCCCAGGTAGACCGCGTTCTTGTATTTGTCGGCCAGCACCTGGATTTCGATGTGGCGCGGGTTCTGGAGATATTTCTCCATGTAGACCGCAGCGTTGTTGAACGCGGCACCGGCCTCAGCCTTGGTCATCTGCACCGCGTTCACCAGCGCCGCCTCGGTGTGCACCACACGCATGCCGCGCCCACCGCCGCCACCGGCGGCCTTGATGATGACCGGATAACCGATCGTCTTGGCAATGCGGCGGATCTGCACCGGATCGTCGGGCAATTCGCCTTCCGAGCCAGGCACACAGGGCACCCCGGCCTTGATCATCGACTGTTTGGCCGACACCTTGTCGCCCATGATGCGGATGTTTTCCGGCGTGGGGCCGATGAACTGGAAGCCGCTTTTCTCCACACGCTCGGCGAAGTCGGCGTTTTCACTCAGAAAACCGTAGCCTGGGTGGATGGCTTCCGCGTCCGTCACTTCCGCGGCGGAAATGATGGCCGGCATGTTGAGGTAGCTCAGGCCCGAGGGCGCCGGCCCGATGCACACCGCCTCTTCGGCCAGCTTCACGTATTTGGCCTCGCGATCGGCTTCGGAATAAACCATCACCGCCTTGATGCCCATCTCGCGACAGGCTCTTTGAATCCGAAGGGCGATTTCGCCGCGGTTGGCGATCAGTATCTTCTTAAACATCACTGTCCTCGTGTCTTCACTCGATGATGAACAGTGGTTGTCCGTACTCCACGGCCTGGCCGTTTTCGCAGAGGATCTGGGTCACCGTGCCGCCCTTGTCGGCCTCGATCTCGTTGAGGATCTTCATGGCCTCGATGATGCAGATGGTCTCGCCTTCCTTGACCTGGCTGCCGACTTCGACAAAGGCCTTGGCGCCCGGGCTGGAAGAACGGTAGAAGGTGCCGACCATGGGCGACTTGACGGTGTGGCCCGCGGCTTCCACCACCACTGCGGGAGCTGGCGCGGCGGCGGCAACGGGCGCCGCGGCAACAGCCTGAGGCGCTGCCATCGTCATCGGCATGGCCTGCTGGTAAACGGCGGTGCCGCCCTTGACGATGCGAACCTTGCCTTCGGCCTCGGTGATTTCCAGTTCGGACACATTGGAATCGGACACCAGGTCGATCAAGGTCTTGAGTTTGCGCAAATCCATAAAATCTCCAGCCACGTCTTACGAAAAGACGTGAAATCTACTCTAATTTCACCAAACAGCCGCTTATTTCTTTGATTTAAATTTTGCGGTGCATCGAAATGTAATGCAATCGGACCCGCAACGGAGTGCGGCGGCACATGGTTCGGTACTTAGCTCAGCGAGGTCCACATCTGCAGATCGGTGGTGCTGAGCTGCCCCATTTTACGATGGAGCACCACCCCCTCCGATCCGAGCACCACGGTGAACGGCAATCCACCCGTCAGATTGCCGAGCGACTTGACCAGATCGGTCCCGCCCAAACCGGCCATGCCGATCGGAAAAGCCACCGGCGTTTTCTGCAAAAAATTGCGCACAGCACTGGGCTGATCGATCGCCATGCCCACCACTTGCCAGCCTTTTGCCGCATTTTCACGGTAGAAACGGTCCAGAAGCGGCAATTCCTCCACACAGGGCGGGCACCAGGTGGCCCAGAAATTGACCACCAGCGGTTTGCCCCTGAACGAGGCCATGGCCAGTGGCGTGCCGGTGGGTGTCTCCAGCTTCAGAGCCCACAGGGCGGCTTCGGGACCGCTGAGCGTCGCGCCTGGCTGAATGCGGCGCCAGGCCAGCCCAGCACCGCCCAATGCGGCCAGCACGGCAACGCCACCCATGAGAAGGCGGCGACGCGCGACAGAAGGGGCTGAAGGGGCCGAAGCAAGCGTGGAAGTCATGGGGCCGCATCATGCAACAAGCGGCGCACCGCCGCGATATCACCGCGCGGCGTGCGGCCTTTGGTATCCGGCCTGAGTGCCCCGCGCAGGTCATCCAGGTCATAGACCATCAGATGCACGCCCACGTGCTCACGCAGCGCCGGGCACAGGCTGCTGAAGCTCAGGGCTTCCACCGCTTCACCATGCAGGCCCTGGACGGTGGTGGGCTGGTAGTCGATGTGATGGTCGATCAGCGCGATCTCCGCCGATTTCGGATCATCACAAAACATCTGGATGTAAATGTCGGACAAACGCGTGGCCGTGCCATGCCATACCGAACCGCCCAGGTGCGGGCGAAACACCACCATGCGCTCCATCCAGGCCAACGCGAGCTTCCGCAGGGCCTGTAGTTCGCCGGGCTGGGTGCCGGCGCAGAACAGTTCGACGTATTCGCGCACCGCGTCTTCAACCACGTCGTTGCCAGGCAGCTTGGTGCGCACCGGCAGCCCCATTTGTTTGACCGCGCGCCGCTTGGCCGGACCGTATTCCAGTCCCTCCTCCACCACCATGCGGGCAGCGGTTGCGGCAATCTCCGAGGTGAGCGTGTCCATGCCAGGATTTTTGCATGCTTTGCGCACTGCAGGGGCCTGCGGGTGCCCGCGACCTGCCCCCTAAAATCCATGGATGCACATTCATATTCTGGGTATTTGCGGAACCTTCATGGGCGGGCTGGCGGCCCTGGCGCGCGAGGCCGGGCATCGCGTCACCGGCTGCGATGCGGGCGTCTATCCACCGATGAGCGACCAGTTACGCGGTCTGGGCATCGAACTCATCGAAGGCTTTTCGGTGGACCAGTTGGCGCTGAAGCCGGACATGTTCGTGGTCGGCAACGTGGTGTCGCGTGCAAGAACGGCCTCCGCCCCGGGGGGCGAGCCCAAATTTCCCTTGATGGAAGCCATCCTCGACGCCGGCCTGCCCTACACCAGCGGACCGCAGTGGCTGGCCGAACACGTGCTGCAGGGCCGCCACGTCATGGCCGTCGCGGGCACCCACGGCAAAACCACCACCACGGCAATGCTGAGCTGGATTCTCGAAGACACGGGCCGCGCACCGGGTTTCCTGATCGGCGGCGTGCCGCTCAATTTCGGCATGTCCGCCCGGTTGGGCCAGATTTCCGCCCCCTTCGTCATCGAAGCCGACGAATACGACACCGCATTTTTCGACAAGCGCAGCAAATTCGTACACTACCGGCCGCGCACCGCCGTGCTGAACAACCTGGAATTCGACCACGCCGACATCTTCGACGACCTGGCCGCCATCGAACGGCAGTTCCACCACCTGGTGCGCACCGTGCCGGGCACTGGGCAGGTGGTCTACAACGCCCAGGAAGCCAGCCTGCGCCGGGTGTTGGCCCAAGGCTGCTGGAGCGGCACTTCCAGCTTCGGTGATGGCGGCGACTGGTCCGCCGAAGGCGATGCCTCGGATTTTGCCGTCCTCTTCAAAGGGGACCGGGTCACGCAAGTAAAGTGGGCGCTCACTGGCATTCACAACCAGATGAATGCCCTGGCCGCCATTGCTGCGGCCCACCACGTGGGCGTGGCGCCCGAACAGGCCGCCGCCGCGTTGGCCGGCTTCCAGAACGTGAAGCGCCGCATGGAGGTGCGCGGTAGCGAAAACGGCATCACCGTGTACGACGATTTCGCCCACCACCCCACGGCCATCCGCACCACGCTCGACGGCTTGCGCCGCAAGCTCGGCCCGGCCGCGCGCATCCTGGCGGTATTCGAGCCGCGCAGCAACACCATGAAACTCGGCGCGATGAAGGCGCAACTGCCGTGGAGCCTGGCCTCGGCCGACCTGGCGTTTTGCCATTCGGGTGGCCTGGGCTGGGACGCGGGCGAGGCCTTGGCCGAAATGGGCGACAAAGCCCGGGTGGCCGACCACATCGACACCCTGGTCGCACAGGTCACAGCCGCCGCACAACCCGGCGATCACATCCTGTGCATGAGCAACGGTGGCTTTGGCAACGTACACGCCAAGCTGCTGGCGGCGCTCAAGAAATAAGAACTTGTCCGTCAATTATTCGGGGTCGCGAATAATTGACGGACAAGTTCTAAGGTTCAGCCCAGCAGCGCCGATTGGCTCGGCGCTTCCGATGCAGGCAGCCAGGCCACGTCGACATGCGACGAAGCAATGGCGCCATCGAAATACAGCCCGGCCAGGTCACGCCCAAGCTGGGCCCGGTTGAAACTGGCGTTCTGCTTCAGCAGATCCTGCAGGCTGGTGGCCTTGGCCGACAGTATGTTCAACAGCGCAATCTGCGACTCCTTCAACATGCTCTTGGGAATGCGCGGTGCATGGCGCAGGCGGATCGCGCCGGTTTCGAACTGCTCGGGCAGCACATCAGCCGCCGAACGCTGCGCGAACTGCCACATCAACTCGCTCAGGCTGGCCTGTGCGAACCTGGCGGCGGCCGGCCCCGCGCCACCATCGGAGGGCTGGCGCGCCAGCCACACCGCCTCCTCGAGCTGCAGAGGGCTCAGCTCGGGCAGGTAGTGCACGTGGTGCAGCGACAGGTCCACCACCGCCAGCAAGGTCGAACGGTGCACCACGTGGTAAGCCTGCGGCTCCAGCTTGGGCAACGAGCGGCGAATGAACGCCCCCAGCGAAAACTGCGCGCGCAGGCTCTGCAGCGCGGTCTCGAATTTCTTCAGCATCATCTGCACCGCGCGCTCCGAGGCCGGGTCGAACTGGTCGAGCGGCTCGAGTTCCTCCCAGGTCAGCGGCTTGGTGAAGGCCAGCGGATGGTCGAGCTTGCGGAAATCGATGACGATGTCGGGCTGGCCGTGCCGGCTGTCGGGAACCCGCAGCTTGCCGTCGTCCATCAACTCGGCAGCAACCCCGCTCACGCACCAGGCATCGGCCTCGCTGAACTTGGCCACGCGCCAGGCCGGCAGGCTGCTCGGTTCGTGCGGCAACGAGGCGTTGAGCAGCGCGCGCTGCGGCTGCGAAAGCCCAGCCAGGCCGAGCCAGAAAATCGGACGCTCCAGAAGCATGTCGTGCCAACCTTGGTCTGAAAAATGCGGGCCGTCCAGAATCGAACGCCCGCTAACGGACAAAGGCCTCCAGCCTATCCGTTTTCGCGCGGATGTGGGCCTAAATAAACAGGTGAATCTCCACTATCAGCGTGCGCGGCGAGCCTTGACGGCACCGGACAGGATGTCGAGCGTCTGCAGGGACTGGTCCCAGCCTAGGCAGGCGTCGGTGATGCTCTTGCCGTATTCCAGCGCATGCACGTCGTTCTTGCCCGGGGTGAACTTCTGCGCACCGGCCTGCAGGTGGCTTTCGATCATCAGGCCGAACACATGGCGCGAGCCACTCGCCACCTGGGTGGCGATGTCACGCGCCACATCGATCTGGCGTTCATGCTGCTTGCTGCTGTTGGCGTGGCTGCAGTCCACCATCAGGGTGGCTGGCAACTGGGCTGCGGCCAGTTCGGCGCAGGCGGCGCTGACGCTGGCGGCGTCGTAGTTCGGCGTCTTGCCGCCGCGCAGGATCACGTGGCAGTCCCGGTTGCCGTTGGTCTGGACGATGGCGACCTGGCCGTTCTTGTGCACCGACAGGAAATGATGGCCGCGGGCCGCGGCCTGGATGGCGTCGGTGGCGATGCGGATGTTGCCATCGGTGCCGTTCTTGAAGCCGATCGGCGCCGACAGGCCGGAGGCCAGTTCGCGGTGTACCTGGCTTTCGGTGGTGCGGGCACCGATCGCGCCCCAGGCGATCAGGTCGCCAATGTACTGCGGGGAGATCACGTCGAGGAATTCGCTGCCCGCGGGCAGGCCGAGCCGGGCGATCTCGATCAGCAACTGGCGCGCGATGCGCAGGCCTTCGTCGATGCGGAAGCTCTCGTCGAGGTAGGGGTCGTTGATCAGGCCCTTCCAGCCGACGGTGGTGCGCGGTTTCTCGAAATACACGCGCATCACGATCTCCAGCGTGTCGGCGTATTTCAGGCGCTGCTCCTTGAGGCGGCGGGCATAGTCGAGCGCGGCCACCGGATCGTGGATGGAGCATGGGCCGATGACGACCAGCAGCCGATCGTCGCTGCCGGCCATGATGTTGTGGATGTTCTGCCGGGTGTCGGCGATCAGCGTTTCCACGGCGGTACCGCGGATGGGGAAGAAGCGGATCAGATGTTCAGGAGGAGGCAGCACGTTGATGTCCTTAATGCGTTCGTCGTCGGTTCGGCTGGTTTTTTCGACGTTCGCATACCAGGTGTCGCTGGCTGGCGCGGTTTTGTTGTTCATGGCGTTGGCTCCTGCTGGTTCGAGTGGGATGGATGA
>Ga0307515_10001624_pt1 | contig 50039 bp, 56 predicted proteins | sample 17_EM_MG_FD_194513 | JGI IMG/M metagenome (GOLD analysis project Ga0307515, IMG submission 194513) | Populus trichocarpa ectomycorrhiza microbial communities from riparian zone in the Pacific Northwest, United States - 17_EM | ecosystem: Host-associated > Plants > Roots > Unclassified | place... | reverse complement strand
GGGGTATCTCTGACGGCTCTGACGGAGCCCGTACACTCTGACGGAGCCATTCCGCCCAGACGGATATGTTTTTTGCTGATGCATGCAATCTCTCATTGCATTTTTGATCGTCTTAGCCATATTCACCAGTGCGATCCTGGCCAATCTCTTCTAAATCTTACTCAACCTATCATCAAGTTTTTCCGCCCTCTCTGGTGCATACTCTCTTTCCAACTCCACTTCCGTCTGCACCTTTTGGGCTATCTTCCTTACCGCCATAACTGCTGCATCAGTATGGTTCTGTCTTGCCGCGATATGTTGGCTCTGCTGTTGGCACCAAATATCATAATTCGCATCATTTCTCTTCTGTCCAACCATAAAATCCCTCAGTCCGTTATTGTTCATAAGATACTCACCAATAAACTTTCCCAGATCTGCCAGTTCATCCTCACTGGCCAGCAACTGCACAGGCTTGGCCCAATCAAACTCGAGCTTTTTTCTGCTTGGTGTCTGCAGCATATTCGGGATTGGTCGTTCAGGCGTTGCCGGCCGCCTAACTTCCTTCCCCTTATTGCGCTTTTTCCTGTCTTCGTTGGTGTCATGTATGGTTCCTCATCCCTCCACTCCACCTCCGTCATCGTATCATCTTCGTGGTCGCTATCATCGCTAATTTTGAATTTTTTCAGAATAGGTGTGTCGACTTTCCGGGTCTCTTCCATTCCCCCCTCTTTTTCGGTGTGTTGGCTGGCATTCTTCTCCACTTGAATGTACTTGCACGCGATAATTCCAGCACTCGCCCTGGGAGTCGAAAAAGGATCCTTGGGAAGAGCACCCGGAGGTAAGCCCAGAAGGCTTCCCTTTCTGTAATTCCTAGTCGGCAATGGGGACATGACCCTCTCCCTTGGTGCTTGGGATGGGAACGAAATCTCACTTCCCCCGTAACTCGTAGTCGGTGGCGGTGACAATGAGGCTTTGTCACTTGAAATTGTGTGAACGGCGTCCGACCGCATATTCCCATATTCATCAATAACTTGGGCCGTTCCCCAGACTGGCTCAATAACTTGTCTCAGATGTCCTGCTGCCCTCACTTCGGCATTATGGATCCGCACTCCTCGATTGAAATCTTCCCTGGTCAAGGTGACTGCCGCCTGTTGTCCCTCTTCCAAAACATTCTCTTCCTCCCAAGCTGGCTCAGAAGCAACTTCTTCATCCGAACCTCCCTGAAGTTCTCGTGCTATGATCATCTGTGCTCCTATTCCGCTGGAGGCACTTTTGGAAGGAGTTGACGCATTTTCGGCCATCCTCTTCTCAAAATTCTCTTTAGCTCTCCCAAGGAGTTCCTTAAGGGGAGGGGTTTGTTTTTTCGCTCCGAAGAGGCTCATCGTTGCTGCTTCTGAGTGACTGAAGTTCGTTCAGCTGAAAACCGAAGCAAAAATTTTCTCGCGATGTCAAACTTGATTGGATAAAATCGGTCTTGGCAAAACTAAAAGGTGGTGTGGTGTGTTGTCGGAGGTGTGTTCGGTTCGTGGTATTCCTTTACTGGTACTCAGCCCCTGATCGTAACCTTTGTTCCACAGAATAACGTGTTGTTGATCAAAGGGGTCATACTTAGACGAAAGCCGGCCAATTCGGATGTCATGAAACCCATGACTGAATGGAAGCTTAGAGCTAATAACGGCGCGGGCAATTGCAAGGTAGTGGGGGAGAACGGTAGCTGAAGATCTCCTCCACCTAGCTAACCCTCCGGAAACGGGCTCTCCATACTCTAGATAGAGTGAATGCAGTATGATTAAAACAAAAACAAAAACTGCAAGGCAGTACTCACTGCGTTGAATAATGCGGCGAGACTTATAATCGTCTCTAGTTGGCTTGTTCGGTCACGTGTATTTGGTCGGTTACCAGTCGGCATGAGATGTCGAGACCTACAAAGTTGATATTTCATTGCAGATAGCTTCTCGGTATTCACTGTGGCTCAATTTCAGAGCATTCAAATGCTATCTGCGCCATATGGGGCTGGCTGTGTTGACGAAAGTCGTTACTGGAGATATTGCGGCGATCAGGACATGGGATACGTAGATGTAGGGTAGGCGGGATTAATGTTTTGACAGCGGGATTATTTTTCGGATGTTGGATACAGTGGAATCTAGGAAGCATTAGATTGACGGAAAGTTGGTAACGGCGTAGGCTCCAGTATGTTTTGACTGGGATAAGAACACAATAAGAAAGGCATTACGTATGTCTTGATTTTATTATTACACGAGCTGCACCGCTCACATAGCTATAGCTGTCTTTCAACATAATTAATATCCAGCAAATCTGTATATCTGTTGAAGTAGCATCCGTACAGTACCGTCGTAACGACCTGATCTTAAAGAGGCATTGGGTCTAGGAGCCGGAGACGATGGGTTTGCTGCCGCGGCTTTTTTTTTGTTCCCTGCCCATAGAGGCGGATGAGGCGGTTAAGAAGTATCGCTCGGTGGTCGGAGTCGTAACCTTTTTGACTCGGTTAAGCTTGCAGAGGTACACATAATAGCTCTTGCAGCTGGGAGGAAGTTGATCTTATATTTGTTTAATTTTGTATCGCTCGCGAGGGTGTAGAGGTTTTGTACGGTTCTGGACAGTCGAACTCGGGGATGTGTGACTACTCAGCGTTGAGGGCGGACTCAAGCTGGAATCGGATTGGATTCACCTGCGATGGGTATAGGTGACTAGGCAAAACATTTGGAATCTCTGGCATTTCTTGTGGCTTTCGGCTAGAGAGGATCTCGGTAAGAGCAACTGCTGAGATTGTGGATGTCAACGCCAGTGGAGGCGGCGTCGTGATGGAGACGACCGATACTAGACAGGTTACGCAAGACTCTTTGGTACAAGCCGTAGGATACTGAGGCTTCGCTCCGCTGGGCAAAATGCTCTGAAGTTTGAAGTCAAATTTTCGAAGCAGCTCCTCGAAATACGTGAAATCTGAGTAGTGAAAGTAGAACTGATTACAAGTGATTGGCCAAGTCTGTGGAGGAGGAGCAGAAGGAGTGAGTGACATGGGTGGGAATCAGGTTGCTGGAGGAGGAGTGCTCCTGTGGTGGAAACCTCATGATATCGCGATATGTCGGTGTGCGACTCCCTGATGGCTGAGAGCAAAAAGTCACGAATGAACACGCGGGACCATATGGACAAAACTATTAAACTTGTTATCTTTCTCAAAAGTAAGTTGTGATTAGTCACAAGAGAAATATTGAAACTTAAGCCTAAAAATTTGTGAACACCACAGTACGTCAGAGTACCTAAAGGTACCGTAATGTACGCAATAAATGCTCAACTTTGAACATTTGTCATGCCAGCAAATGTGGCAAACATAACAATTTAACCCTTTTGTCCACTTTGGCCTGCTATAGATCCATAAGAAATACAAGAAACACAAGTGACGAGTTGTGATGCAGAAGGTGTAGCAAAGTGAAATACTCCACGAACTTTCGAGTCAAATTTCCCCACGGAACAGCCGGGTAGATTCTCATGTAATCTTGGCAGTAGTTGTCAATGCATGCTTCACTACGCTCGCGAAAATGTCGTGAGTCGTTAGTCATGAGTCGTCGCATTTATCGCGACTATTGGATAATCAAACAGCGGAGATTATTGGCTTACAGTGAGATACTTGTATTAAGCGCTTAATTTTCATCCGGGATGTAAGGAAGAGTGCTAGAGGGAAGTTGGTGGTAGAGGGGTGAGGTTTTCCAAGTTTAACACTTTTGAATGAAGAGATAGGTGGGTAGTCATCATAAAATGGTTCCCTATGACGCTCGTCCTCATCCCTCGTCCCTCGTTGTGGGGGCCATAGCTTGTGTTAATCATGGCTGATAGATGGCAATCCTAATAGGGTGGATTTGGGCCTAGGTAAGTATAAAGCAAGGCTCTGCGTATATGAAATTGAGTATATCAGAAAATGGACAGATCGCAAATTCTCATCTATTTCGCCGGCAAAAACATTTTCCACCCCCCACATGAATCTTCTTATCGGTCTCTACCAGCAAGGGTTAAAGATAAAGACAATAGGTGTTTTGAGGCTCTGGGCCATTGCAAGCACCTTCTTCACCACCTATTGCAACCTTGCCACATGCATCGTGATGCCCATGCCAGTCTTCATATTTTTATTCCTATGTCTTCAGTCATTACGGTTATTCTAATTGACTAATGGCAGAGGACCCGCTTAGGCAAGACGTATGGTTGGGGTGCCCGATACCGGAAGTGATCATAGGTGAAGTATAGGTTACAGTTGGTCTTAGGGCACTTACCTTCAGAGATTGCGTGATGGGGCGTACCAGTCTTACCTTGCTGTAATATACTTACTTAACTGCTGAAATAAACCACGATGATGACGACAGTGTACTTCATCACAAGGAAATACGCTAATGAGTTAGAATGGGGTATGCGTATGTGAGACATTGAAAACACAAACATTAGCGCCCACTTTAAACGGTCGAATCGAAGGCGAAATTGTAGATATAAAGTCCAATTTGTGGTTCAAATTCCAGTAGGAAGGCACTAGAATGAATGAGAAAAATCAGTAGAAAGAACGGCCCCTAATTCCCACTCTAATCGACCGTTCACCACCTGCGGTTCTCCTCTGTTTGCGCTATAATTTGGACAGTTGACTTGAAGAAGAGATGCTACTGCTGAGACACAAGGAAGGAGCTGTCCTCTTCCAACAAAAAGAGTTGATGTCTAGCTTAGCTGACAGTGAATGCAGGGTGCTATAAAACGCCTGATGCGGGTTCAAAACCTACAGTGCTGTAAACAGATTGCAGGCTCGAAACCTGCACTATCTGTTAGATGGTACTATAAACACTAGGTGCTGCAAACACTAAGGTTTGAAACTTTTAGGGTCATTCTTTTTGCTCTATTTTGTCTGTCGTGCCTGAAACGATTATTCAATCCCAGAATCATCATACGGCACATACAGCCAGCAGTGTATTCTACATTTCCACCAGTCTCAAGTAAGTCAGGGGATGAATAGCTATAGGCAGATGGGAATCCAACCCGATGCATATGGTAGCAAACTCATAGCGAGATCCGAGCCTTCTAGATATCCTCATTCACTTTTTCTGGAATCAGGAGCAAGAAGTCTCACGGCATGGCACTTCTATCGTCGTTGTTTAACGTGGTAACCTGTTATAGGCAATGCATAGACCGCGTGGCACGTGCATATGCACGGAATTGCATATCGAGTGATGATGTGTGATGACAACATTAAACTAACACACCGCCAAGGAAAACGTGGCGTCCACAGTTTCGGAGCCGCCGGGTTGATCCGATTTGCCTGATTGTTGTCAAACTTCGCTCAACTGCCACCTCGAACTTGCTGTCTCTCAAACTGCTCTGTGTCTCTTACTCGCCGGCGTTCCAGGTTCACGATGTCCTCGGTCTTACTTGCATGATACCCCCCATCCTATACGGACATTTGCTCGTCTTTCTTGCCCCTTTCCCGTCGGGTTAAGTGGTCCCGACTTTGCCTGCCTTCTCAATATTCATATTCCTTTTTGAACTACACTATGGACCGCAACTTCTTCGACATTGATTAAGCCTCGATAGTGATCGATCAGTCACCCTTAATTCGAGCTTCCACTGTCTGCTCAGATCTCATTTCTGGAGCATCAGCCCACCCGCATCTAATTTACAGGGATAGCCAAAAATGACTTCTTCCGTTATCGAAAAAGAGCTTACTTGCTCCGTATGTTCTTCCTCTACACCTCCTCGCACTTCACACCTCCACCCTTGACTAGCTAAGCAATTTATTGTCACAGATCTGCACCGAAATCCTCTTCGACCCTATCACCCTCCTAAACTGTCTCCACCACAACTGCGGCGCGTGCGCAAAACAATGGTTCTCGTCCCAACAACATACAGCTCCAACATGTCCCGTATGCCGGCGGCTGGTAAAAGGTGCAGGGGTGAGCCCGATCGTTGTCAGCATCCTCGATGACTTTTTGAAGCGCTATCCGGAGCGGGCGAGGACCCCTGAGGAAGTCGAAGAGATACGAGGAGTGTGGAGACCAGGTCAGGACGTGTTACCTGCAACGCTTTCTCGTGCAGATGAAGTGGTAGAGACAAGTATCCAGCGATCAGCGCCGATGCTCCAGCGTGTCCAGGCCCCAAGAAGCAACAGCGATCCCCCGCCATCCCCGCACGACCGCCAACTACAGCTTACTCCACGCATTCAACACACACCCCCTCCTCGTCCTCCCGCCTCACCACGGCTGCTGTTATCGCGACTATCTCCTCAACCTGCGGAATCTCTTCCACCACTCCCATACCACCACCCTCCGCGGCATCGTCCCCGCTCCCCCCCGCCACCGACTTCACCTACCCGCCGACCATCCCTCCCATCGCCGAATCCCACCGCCGAACCCGCTTCAGTTTTAGAGATCCTCCAGCACGGCACATCGCCAATCATTATCACATGTGACCACTGCTGCCGGCGGCTCGACTCCAGCGTGCATCTCGAATGCTCCGGCGGATGCCGTCTCTTCCACCTCTGCCTCCGCTGCTTCCGAGCCGGCCGCACTTGCCCCTCCCCACAACACACCCTCACCCGGCAACAATTAATCCCATCCTGGCCGCGCCGCTACCTCCAAGTCGGCATCTTCTGCGACGTCTGCGATACTTGGCTCGACGAGGACCGTAACTCCACCGCGCGTGTCGACTCAATGTTCTGGCGGTGCAAAACCTGCAACGACAGCGCAGGCTGGAACTTCTGTACGCGGTGCATCCGGCGGGGCTGGAACTGCACTCACGAGCTAGAAGTATGGACTAACTCCCGCTGCGCGACGCAAGGCGGGTCACTAACCCGTGGTATCCCCAGCGCGCCCTTACGCTCCCCCGAAGACGTCCTCCTCCGCCTCGGATACCACCCCTGGCTATGGACCAACTACGCCACAATCTGCACGCTCTGCAAACTCACCATCTCCCCGCCACGCGACACACAGTGGCTCCACTGCTACGGCTGCCCCTCCGGCCACGGAGACCTGTGCACAACCTGCTTTTACAATCTCCACCGCACGTTCCCCTCCCCGTCGCGGGGTCTGCATAGTTTCTATCTGTGTCCGCGCGGACACACGATGGCAGTGCTCGCGCAGCCGGGAAGAAAGGTGCTGCATCGCGGGGTGTTTGCGCATGCGCCGAAGCCACGGGCGCCGGAGTGGTTACGTGGGCGTGGGGGAGCAAGGGCGGTGGCGTTGAGGGGACATTGGCCGGAGGAGCAGGAGGGGGAGGAGAGTGTGGAGGGGGAAAGGAAATGGGGGAGGGGTCAGTGGTTGTGTTTTCCCAAGGATGCGGAGTTGTTGGATGTGGTCACTGCGTTTGAGGAGCCTATGGGGGAGGTGGAGTGGTGCTGGGGGAGTTATGCGGGTGTTGGCGGGCTGTTTCCGAGGGATTATGTTGCGTTTATGTAGGGTGGACAGAATAGCATTGCTATGTTTTGGGATAAATTCTGTGAGCATTGGGCTGGTTATTGTCTCATTTTTGTGTAAAGAAAAGTGGGGCTCCTAACGTTTGTAGAGGAAGTATACCTTATTCACCAATGTTTAACACTCAGATAGTCGGAATTCGATTATTAAGGCTATACCTAAAAATACACGAGTATGTTCAAAGGTCCGACTTTCTGTACCGCCATGATTGCATGGACACAATGAAGTGATGGCTTATGATGCAATTTCGGCTCCCCCGACACCTCCTCTCCTCACATTTACCCCCCTTAGCAAGTATTCAACATATCCCCCAACGCCTTCTTCTCCGCCGCCGTGACTGAGAGCACATAGAAACTCTTAACTGCTACCCACATCCTCGCATACGTACAATGATAACTCGTCAATGGCGGCTTCCACTGATCGGGGCTCTTATCTCCCTTCGCTTGATTAACATTATCCGTCACTGCGATGAGTTGCGGATTCACAAGATCATTCGCGAATTGCTGTCGGTGCGCCGTTGTCTACTCCTATCAGCAACCCTTCTTTCCATCCAGAGGAGAGGTACACACCCAGGTATTAGCCCCCGACTTCCAAGCGTTGGACAGAGGGACTACGTGGTCGATATCGAGATCCGAGGCTGCCGTCCATGTTGCACCGTCGTAGGGGGAAAACCAGGTTCCGGACGTGGGATAGCACTTCGAGTCGATTGTGAGCCCAGTGCCGTCACGGTTTAGAACTGTTTCCCGCGTGTTGCATTCGCCGGAGATGGTGATCCAGAGGGGGAAGAGGGAGCTACGGGGAGGTCAGTGGGGAGGGAAAATGTGTGTGTGAGAGAGGGGGAGGTACCGTGCATAGCCAGGTGCGTCGGTGGTGCGCGTGGGGAGGTTTGCGAGCATGGATTTTGCGGTCGCTGCAGTGGGGATGTTGGGGGGTGTGCGCTTCTCGATTGCGGCCCCGAGGGCAAGGGGGAGGAGGGAGAGGAAGATGAGGGGGGCGGTGAACTTCATTGCGGTGGTGGTGGTGGGAAGGATGTGGGAGTTTATCGTCGGCTGAGGGTGGCATGATGAAAGTCTTTATAAATGTCCTTGATTGCTTCCGGGGCTGAGATGGCGATGACAGCTAGTGGTCGTGGTGAGCTGTAGGAAATTCTGCAGGACTGGGGCTGGGCGGAGTATGTCGTTGGATATACCCCTGCCCTACGATAGCTGCTAATCTCTCAGCTGAGAATTTGCACAGCATGTTCCTCATGATAGGCTCTTATCACTTCTCTACTGCACAAGATCTCGTGCCCCTCTACGTCGATCATACAAACTTCGATTGGCGCCTACAGCCAGCGGAGCAGCCAATAGCTGCGCGCACGTTGCTACATTGCGACTCGCGAGTTATTGAACCATCAGATCCAAGGTCCTACTAAGCTTACATAGTCTTCAGCTCAGTCCATTCCCAGCTCGCATACGCGTACCTTCTCGAAGCAGTCCTCGGGTTCGCCCGCTGCATGCAGGATCCATTTGACATGCGGCTCTCCGCTACCCCGCACCTCTCTCACACCATAGAGATGTTATCTGATAGGACAATTCACAACTCTTGGCACCTCCTGGATATAGTACTTTCCCCCGGGATAGTGTGGCTCCACGGCGATGTAGGACTTTCGGTGGTGACGAGCTTGCGAGCTTGGCGGAAGAGCTAAAACGAAAGTAATGTCCCTGTTTCGCACAGATTTCAACCTACTCTTAGGCTTTCGGCAGCTGCAAAAATGGTTAATCGCACTTGAGATCTTGAGGCTCGGTAGAGTACAGTACAACCGTGCAAGACATGGCATATACCTGATTCACCGTTGGCGAGTGATATACAGGGGCAGGAAACTCGAATGTTGTGTTTGTAGGTATCAACCTCCCCATCTACAGTAATGGCAGCGGAAAATACACACGTTATACCGGAATTTCTGGGCGACCGAAGGCGATACGTGTCGTCTACGGGAGAAGATTTATCGGTAGGGACCTAGCGGACTCGGTATGCGAGGAGCCGTTCCAGTAAGGAAGTCTGTCCGCGCTTCTGGCGCCGCTTTAGCGTAGAATCAGGATGGGAATCCTATACTCTTTTCTGCTCCTGGATCCTCAGATTTACAATTTCTTGAGTGAGATACTGTATGTAGAGCGCGGAATTTGGATCCGGAAGGTTTCTGGCTGATGGTTGAACGTGTTTGGAAGGGGTTACGTTCAAGGTTGATGACTTAAGTATTGATTAATAACGATAGAAATGGATGGGAAGAAATCTATTGTTTTAAATAAGATGCTATTCAACAATCTTGAGGAAAATTATGCTATTATGCTTGTATCCCCATAGATATTATGAGTTCCAATCCTTCATATCCCAAACCCTTTCCTTGAGTTCCCCCGGATCACCACTCCACCTGAATGTCGACCCAAAAACCGTCGCCCCATCCTGAAGCTTTATCAAGCATCCTGCCACATAATACTGATTCCTTTCATATGCTTCCAACTTTTCCTTCTCTATAGCACTTTGAACTTCGTACGCCACACCGTGAACCACCTCGCTTCCATTGACGAGGGCGGAGTAGCATCCCCAGAGTTTCAGACGATAGCCATAGATGTTGGCTGCTTGGATACGAGGTAGGTAGGAGATCCCAAGGACTTTGGAAAGTATAGATAGGTTTATGAGAGTACTATAAAAGAAGAACTCCTTCCTGAAAGATTGGGCTTCAAGATTGAGATGTGAATCCATGGAATCGTCGGACTCGAGGAATTTTCTCGCCATGGGTGACGGGTGGCGCAGGCGTGTAGATACCGCCATACTGCAATAAAGTTATCTCCCATCTGATCAATACCCTTATCATTATCCATTTCCGGTCATCCCATCAAACTTAAGTGTTACCGGGCCTGTCATACGGCTTGGATACGGCGTTCATCGTATGACATACCAGCAAAAACCCTCTTGATTCTCATCGATCGTGTTGATATACAAGATTACAATTAGCTTTGAAAACTTAATTTACATGCAAATGTAATCAGAGAGCTCAGAGGGAGTAAGACCAAGAGGAAGAGGTACAGGAAGAGGGAGTGGGAGTTGCCATGGGAGAGGGACGACCAAACACCAAGAGGCTGTCTCTGCCACATTGAGTATGTCTCTACTACGCTGAAGAAGAAGAGGCGTAGCCGCACGCGATCTTATCTATTGCTGCATCAGTCTTCTTCGCTACTTAGAAAATAGCACATGAATCGCATGTGACCACTCCAAAATGTCCTTTCCATCAATAATTTCAGGCATAGGATGACATCTCAACCTCCTCCTACTTACTGACAACATATAATAAATACCGGCAGAAAAGCAAATACAGTAAACTCACTAACTCCGGCCCACAGCTCTCACTATATCCAACACAATTTCCACATATTACTTATCTACTGAAGTAAGCTAATCGCCGAAAATACCGGTTCACAACCACGAAACTTAGTCCGAAAGCAATAACATATTCCACGTACAGACAAATAACATCGGAGGGCTGCTTCTCATTTTGGAGGGCCTGAATTCGTCATACAGCTGTACATGTAACAACGCATCAATCGATGTAGTCTCTAAATTTCTCCAGCATTAGGTTACGTCGCTCATCTTGAATAGTCTTCTGTTCGAAGGCCTGGGCATCAGATGCGGAGAGCTCTCCAAGCAGAAGTGGATCCATGGATCCATCCTTGTTGGCAAAAATGGAAACAAAGAGGTCTGGATTGGAATGTGGCCCCAAGCCTAGTTCTACAAACCGTCCGAGACCGGCGACGTCTCTCCCGTAGTCCTCAATACATGGCACATTCAACGCAGCAAGATAGAAAGACTCTATTAACTCTGCCCAGGAAGTTCCTTCTACTGAGCGGACAGAACCCGGTGGTCGTCGGAATTCAACCATCCCCTTTCCGCCATAATACAAGTTCACGAAATTGAACGAATAATATCTGGATCCGCCGTCATTTATAAGATCAACCACATCAACTATGGTTGGGCAATCTCTTATACGCTGGAGGATATCCTGCGTATTTAGGTTGCTGATCCTTGGATTGTTCCTTAGACTATGGCAGTATTCTGAATTTCGATGGGTTCCAGGACCAGAACTTCAAAAGCCAGTTCGAAGTACACCACAATACAAGCTATGGTGATGACGTCATAAAGACTTCAAGGCCTCCCTAGAGATACATGCATGTAGGTAGAACATGTCTCGTTGGTTTCTATGGCGCAGGCCGCGTCCATCAGTGTTCCCAACGGGCCGGGCCGGCCGGGCTTCACATGTTTACGGCCGGCCTGCGGGCTTTCAGTGTAGGCCCGGCCGGCCCTCCTTAGCGCGGGCATTTTTTAAAAATGCCCGGCCGGCCTGCGGGTGCCGTCAGGCCGAGTGGTTTTAGATGACACACGCATGTTGAGCGGAAAAAACCACAGAGCCACGATATCATTACTAACTATGGTGAGACAATCCTGCATGGCGATGATGGAATGAGTGTAAGTGATGAAGAATGAATGAAAGGGAACGAATGTCCTGATTGTGGGAAAGCTTCTGTGTTACATGACAAAATGTACTCTTGCTTCTCCCTCTTTTACCGCAGCTGCAACCATTATTTTCTCACTAATCACTTATAAAACTTTAGTTACACAAGAAATAGCATGGATAGTCGGCATCTGCAACCATCTTGGCGGCTTATTACTGTTGGGCTTGCATGAAGTTGTATATGCGGGCTTTTGAAGCCGGCGGGCCTTTCAAAAAAAGCCCGGCCCGGCTTTGCAGAGGCCTGGCCTGGCCGACCTTAGCGGCGGCTTTTTTATGAGGGCCGGGCCAGCCTACAGGCTTTTCCGGCTTTTCAGGCTTCTGCGGGCCGGCCGCCGCTAGCGCAGGCTTTGGAAATGGAGGGCGGGCCGCTTGGGAACATGTCCATTATTTTGAACATATCTTCAGTTTGCTGGCGCCACTTACCAACAAACAAAAACACCGGAGATAATTTCCAGGCCAACTGCTAAAGTCAGCTGCTCACCACTTGACGGCTAGAGAAAATTCTCACATGATCCTGGCTGAGGTAATTGAGGTTTGACTGTTATATCATCTTGACGTCGAACCTCCCTGGCCGTCAACATCGTTAGCTATACCGAGGGCACCCTTGCCATTGCGAGCAAGGGGCTTGTATCTTGTGATCAATTCCTCCGTGAAAGTGACAAGATCTACTACATCCCCGTCCACTTCTCTAAGCCGCAGCACCACCTCGAATTCCAGGCCGAGTTTTGGCGAAGTCGAGAACTTAAAAATTAGCAATTGCGGCAGAAAGATTTGGGTTAGAAGGAACGAATTGTTACGAGTTGAGTATGGCCTTTACTGAGTACTATTTTGATACATTCGTCGAGGGTGTTCGCCGTAAAGGTTTCGGAAACCTGGGGGCTTCGTTCAACGCCGTACCGCCCCTGCAGAGCATTAGCAACGTTTGAGAAGGGAAACCAGAGCATTGAGAACTACTGGACGTAAAGCTTGTTGGTGCGTATGATTCCGTCCAAAGGAATACGATCTAGTGGCACGAGTCGATTCTTCTTGTAACTTCTAAACACCTCTAGAGAGTGCACAAGAATAACGAAGTTTTGCCCTTGTCGAAAATGAAACTCGCACCTCGTCTATGAGTTGCGGTAGAGAGTTGTATTGGAGAGATTTCTTCATGCACTCCTCACGCTTGCTGGTTTGGAAGTTTGCTATCAGAGCTGAGTCGGAAGCAATGCCGAATATAGTACCAGTATTGGGGCTACGACACATCAGCAGCTGGCGGGAATATTCGAAAAGAATGGGGAAGGGGGAGCACTCGGAAATGTAGATATTGGTTGTAGTGTCCACAACTTGGTCCGGAGGCACCGACATATCCATCTTCCATTACTGAACACTCTCTAGGGATCGAATAAGAACTGTACAGGTCCTCCCTCCATTGCCTTTGTAGTATACTTTGCTATATTGATGCGACATGTTTGTAGAGCGTTCTTGCAACCGGTTGCTTGTCGGTAGTTATGCTCGGTCGGAATTTCGTACAAGAGGGATAGAGTCCGAAAGTAACGTGTTAGTACGGACAATGGACCAGACCTGGTAACGAATCACTACGATGAAAATGAATGACTCCACAAACCCTTCATTGTAAACATATGCGTCGCCTCGAAGCATTATTATTGGCCGGAATTGTTTTTCCGTGTGGCTGTGCCTCATGCTCATTGGTTGGGATTGTTCGGCCTGCGGCGGTGCGTCAGTTTTTGTAGCGTCATGTACGTTAAAAACGCACTACTCTCAACTGAAGCAATGAGCAAACGTGCTCCAATCCTTTCTACTTCTTTACTTGAGATTTGTGAACTTCTTTGTTGACCGCTCGAGTATGCTAATCAAATCTTCATATTAACTCCTGAGCGCAGCGAAGTTCACATCCTATTGGCGGCAACGCCGCTACCAAAATATATACAAATTGCTGTGCAATGGCTAGAAGGGTAAATCAAGGGTGCTGAATCAATTTCTAATACCAGAATCTAGTATTTTCATTGTTGAAAGAGGTTGCTGCTGACTTTGGATGGTGGCTCTGGAGTCGTTTTGTTTGTTTTAATCATTCTGCATGCACTCTAACTAGAGTATAGCAGTACCTAACTTCCCCTCCCCCTCTGGATAGCCGGCTAGATGGGGAGCCCCCTCCTTCTACCCTTGCTCTGGAGTTGTCGGTGGCCTGCCATGCAAAAAGGAAACTTTGTCAAACTCCACAAGGATGGCAGAATATGCTGATATACATCACTCTTGAATTTTTCTTTATATCTATGGATTTATATCGCTGGGGTTATGAATCACTTATTGATATTTGGCGGTGATGGTGGGGGCTGATTCTCATGAGTGTATACATACTGATTCACTAGCAGTTCTGGTTCACTTCATCAACAATAGCCCACCACTTCATGACATACTTCGTTTGAAACCAATATTTTCGTATTTATCTATTGTATCCATCGCTTCCCAGGTGCGGTCATGATTTTGAAGAGGTACAATGTGCCTCCGCAGACCGTCACCACGGCTATATTCTGACGGGAGACGTATAGAAGGCTAATACTCAATAAATGACGCCACTAGGTTGTTAGTTGCTTTCCGTCCATTTACGTGCAATGCTTGTAAGCTCGGAAGACCCTTAATCTGCGTCCTGGAAAGAAACTCCTGAATATAATGGATTCATTTGAAAATGTCTTCCTCACATAACTCGTATTGTTTCTGGTTTGTTATGTCTCCTAGTTTTGGTCCAGTTTCCTCGCTCGATCTGATAGAACCTTCATTCAGGGTAGCTTCAGGTGCTACTGCTGAACATCTCGGACACCTGCGTGATGAAAGCTTGCTTGGCGTCTGAGAATGAGATTGTCGCAAAAGGATGTTCATTGCGATTTTGACACCAGGGAGGATTTTGTCTTGCCAACCAGACTGTATGATGACCTGCCCTTCCTGTCATTCTATTTCGTAGTCTCTAGCAGTAACTCTTTTATACCCAGGCCGTTTCCTGAACATAATTTCCAGAACATCATGGAACGTCTGCCTTGACGTCAACACGAAAAGGTACCCGTCCGGCACCGCAGTGGACTGAGGCTTGGGGAGCTGCGACAATCCAGTGACCACTTGCCTCAAAGTCTCTATAAAGCATTACTGGTAATTGCACTAATAGACCGGATGCGTCCGCGAAGTTTATGGTTCCGTGGGTTGGGCCGACGCTTCCTTCCCAGCTGTATCCAAGCATCCCAGGCAACTTCCCCGACATCATTATCTTCACGTGGCCCAGGAAGTCGCCGAGCGTCTGTTCGATCCTACTACTGATGGCCAAGTTCTGATCAACAGCTCGTTGCGTACGGGTGTGCGATTGTCTCCTACATGTAAGTACAAACAACCGAATGTAGCGAAGTAACTTACAACGATGTAGCTACTATAAAGATTTGGAATGCCAGGATTGCGATTTCAGTCACTGCTCGAGATTTTGGGCATCCTCCACCCTGAACATCGTCCATTTTATCTTTCGCAGTTCGTTGATCACACGCTTCTAGTTGGCTCTCCAAGACAGGAAGTTCGATTTCTGCTGTGTAGGGATATTGTTCGTTGATTCCAAAACGAAACTCTGTGCGTATTTCCTTGCATCATCACTATATTCCTGGTATCAGCGACTAAAATTCATGTCCAGTGAAATGCTCACGAACAGGAACTTCTTCATGAGATCTTGACACGCATCCAAATGAAAGCGTAGGCCCTGGAGCAAGGCGACATCTGGAAGTGCTAATCCAGTTGTGGATGATGAGTTTATAATGAAGCTGTAGACGGTTCGTAAGAAGACACCGAGCGAGTCGAGAATTTGGACCAGAGCCTTATACACTGGCTCAGAGCCGCGTACTTAGCTCAGCGCCTTAGAGATCTTGACTGCAATATCTGCAACCATGAGGAAGTCGCCAACGGCTAAGCCAAAAGGAATCGGCATTAGAATCGTAGCGATGTCGGTAGGATCCTTTTCTAATTGTTTGAAGGAGATTATGGTTCTGTCTTTTGGGCGATGAGCGGGGTTACAAGGCTGTGCAATGTTGCGAATGAATCGTACTTCCCATGGGTTGTGCATCTTGCTGCAGCTCATGTCAGTAACACAAACCTCACGATCATGATAATTATTTCACTTGTATCCCCTGCACGCTCGGATTGGGGAAATTGTTGCAGTACTGGTTTGACAGTTGGCTGCCGATCAACTGATTCCATAATGGATCTTTGCAACCCTGCTTGACATCTGACATTTGACTGCATCAATCAGATTCGATTTTTTGCTGCTAGTTTCCTGCCACAAATTTCCTCAATTTGAGCGTAGAGGGGATGGTATAGTTTTTGGCCATGAATTTTGAATGTATTGGATCTCATGATATTGATGCCAACTCGAGGTTTTCCTCACTCCTTAAACCTCTATCAACTACCATTCGATTATCCATAAGGTGCTGCCCATTGTATACCGATATCAACCCAGAACTGAGTAACCATGCTAACGGTAAACTGCGGCATTTTTGACCATACCTTAAGGTGTGAGGGTTTTCGGACAGGTATATACTTAGAACGCAGTAATAGATACAACATTATGAACTCTAGCTAACTATTCAAGATACCGGCAACTTGGAGAAAAAGGCATTGGGAAATATGCATACAGAAGCGGACGGTAGCGGACGTACGCGTATTTCTGTATGAGGAGCGAGTGACATTTCACGAATTAATGAATTGGATAGTCTGTTTCTTTGTGTAGCCTTCTAGTTCATTACACAAATCTTTAAACCGAAGCTCGGAGACAAAAAACAAATCTGAAGGGACACCCGGGGCTAAAACCGCGGGTTTCAAGATCCAAATATATCCAAGCCACAGTAATATCATCCTCTGGGACGCTAGTTCATACCATATCAATCATTTCCACATAGCGCACCCCAAGACTACTCTACACGTACTCAACATTTGCCAGCCAATTCCTTCCAGCAGATGATTGGGATCACTCACGGTCCTGGCTTGTATATGTGTATCCTTTCACTATGTTTACAGCTCTTTGGACGAAGTAGGTACGTAATGGAGCTCCTACCTCTTTGCTAGAAATCCATAAAGCCAATATGTATAACAATTTCCGTTCCTTCATAGTAATACGCAACCTCATATAAAAACCCAATACATACCAGATGGACCAGCCTTCCCTCTAAATCATCCTAACTTTGCATTTCTCAAATATCCCCTGCCGTCCACAATAAACCCCCCAACACCACATTCCCGTCACATCCTCAAACGCAAATCTAACATCCCTAATCCCCGCGCCCTTCGGAAAGCCCAGTGTCTGACTCTCCGCCTCAACGCCCCAATTCTCCATCACAGCTACCGCCGCCTGTCCAATTCCTCCACCACTACATATCTCCGGTGCCTTCACCTCTGGCCTCCAAAGTACTGTCAATTCGCCGCCCTCATCTCCCATCTGCAGTGCCAGCATCTTATGGCCACGCTGACACATCACTTCTTGCCCGTACATCATGTTGACGCAATACTGGCAAGAGTCATACTCGCCGTCGGGGCAGTCAGGACAGTGGAACCAGTGGTCTGGGGCGTTCTGCATGGTTCGGCTACAGATGTCACATCTGGCACTGTAGCTAGTCCAGCGCTGGTGGGTGAGGGTCACGTTATCGGTTGCGGGGACGCCACGGACAACACCAGTTTCGATGGGGTGGTTGTTGGTGTATAGTATGAGGCTGTGATCGCAGCAGTGGCCGCGGCGGACGCAGCGGAGACAGTAGTTCCAGTGGCCGTTGTTGCACCCGCCAGAGCAGTGCCAGAAGAAGGAGGTGATTGGGCCAGCAGTGCGCGAGTTGCGGGGTTCGTCAAGCCAGGCGTCACAGATGTCGCAGAATAGGCCGGCTTGAAGGTATGGGATGGGTTGGGTGAGGATTTGTTTTTGCGGGAGTAGACGATGGGAAGCCGGGCAGGTCTTGCCGAGGCGGTAGCAAGAGACGCAGAGGTGGAACAACGAGCAGATCGTGCATTCGTAGTGGAGAGACGTGTCGAGGTTTTTTCGGCAGTTGTCGCACTGGATGTTAACGCGGATGCCGGAGGTGGTGATGATGTCGGCGATGGTGCCGGGTCGCCCGGGGATGCGGCGGTTGAAGGAGGCCGTGCGCGGTAGGGTTGGGGGGGTTACCCGTCGGGTGACTGGGGAGGTGGAGGTAGAGCCGCTGCTGATGCTGATGTTTTGGAATTGCTCGATCAGCCGCATCTGCTGGTCCATTTCATGTTGCGGGATCCCTGCGCGGACGAAGAAGTCCGTGATTTGCCGCAGAGACTGCGGCGGCGGGTGCATTGGTCGGCGATTCCTCTGTGCTAACCGTTGTGGCTGTATCGGAGGTGAGAATCGTGCGGGAGGAGGTGGTGACTGCGGTGATTGCGGTGATTGTGGCGTCTGCGGGTCGACTATTGCTCCGCCGCTGACCACCTTCTGCCCGGGCTTGTAGATGGCTCGTGCAGTACGTACATCTTCGTTGCTGCGTTTCTTGTCCGGGTTACTGCCTAGATAGTCGTCGAGGAGGCTCGTGAGCGTGGCGTTCGGGCGGGTTTCCCGCACGGGTTCGCGACAGACGGGACATGTGGGACGCGGATCTCGGCCGTTTAGCTGCGAGGTGAACCAGCTCTTGGAGCACGAGCCGCAGTTGGTGTGCAGGCAGTCGAGGAAGGTGATGGGATCGAAGAGGAGGTCGGTGCAGATCTACGGGCCGGGTGGCATTAGCGTGCGGGCGCTTGTCGGGGTAAGCGAGAGAGGTTGCCTACTTACCGAGCATGTTAGCCCCTTTTCGATTGACTGTTCGAGCGTCGAGCTCATGGCGGTGGTGAGGTGTTGGTCGAAGCAGTGCGTCGTGAAGATGGGGCTTTTTTGGCTTAGGACTTAGAGGATGAAGTGTTGTAGATGTTGTAGATACTATTTGAAGATTCTCCGCTTCCGCTGGATGACTCAACTGACACAGCGCATGCACAGAGGACTCCCCAGCAGGGTGGGTTGTTCCGTGGCAACATGACCGTGGCAATTGTCGGCGTTTGAGAGCGTGCAGACAGATGCGGCCAATGTGCTGGGCTATGCGGCGAGGTGGTGTGTGAGCTGTCCCCTGTGGGCGTATTTGTTGGTGGGTTGGCAGGGCGGCATAAGGCGCAACACTAGTGATGCACCAAAAGTCACCCACTGTTGTGTCACGACATATGGCTGTGGCGTACCTATTCGGGGATTTGGGACAGACTGAAGTCGAGAATATTTATGAGCTGAATCATGATTCATGAACAGGCAGAGAATATCTCCACCAGGCGCACGGTCCACCAGGCACACTGCACAAGAAATCTCACCGCATTTCAACCCAAAAATCCAGAAACCTCTCCCACAAACAAGCCATCATGCCATCATGCCATCATCGTCCTCAGTATATAAAAAGAAAGTACCTATAAAATAAGAAGCGAAAAGAAAAGAAAATAAAACAAGGTCAAAACCGTGAAAGTGAACCAACCGCTGGTATCCATCCGAAACCCTTTAAAATATCGCCCATACACCGCAACCGTATATCCTCACCTCCCGCAGTCCACCACTAACGATCTATATCAACACACTCCCTTCCGCTTCCGCCTCCGCCTCCTCCTCTTCTTGCTCCTGCTTCTCCTGCTGCAACGCTCCCTCTTCCGCCGCCATACACATATCGATAAACTGATCCACCATCTCTCTCTCCCGGGGATGCGTTTCCTTCGCAAAGCATTCGTTCCTCTCCCATGTAACCTCCGTCATCGGTCTTCCGAGCCATTTGCACAGTACCATTGCCTCGGCGCCATCGATGGTGCTATTGCTGGCCGTGGGCGGCGGCGGATGCCACGTATCGGCGCTTTCGATGCCGGGTTTCATTGCAAGCACGCGCTCGAGGATCCACTCCTCGTGTGCGACCTTAATTGCAGCTGTTGTTGGAGAGGGAGGAGTTGAAGTGGGAAGGAACGATAGTTCCTGGAGTTGCTCGCGTGTTGTGTATTCTTCTATCATGGTGGGAAAGATGTTGGGATGCTGCTCGGATAGGGCTGCGAGAGTATACCACCGAGCTTCTTCGGAGGGGTCCTCGAAGGCGATATGTAAGAGTGTCACAGCATTATTCATGATTACGCAGCGCTGGAGGATGGTTGCGGGGCGGGGTTCGCAGGGAATGGGTTTTGTGGGCCAGCAGGAGGGGCAGTAGTAGTTTTCGAGGCAGACTTTACATGCGCAGCTGGTTTTTCGTGGGGGTGTATGGCGTTCGCCGGCGGAGATAGTACTTTCGGAGCCGTCATCGTCTTCGCTGCTGCTAGGGACGGGGCTGGGGGGAGAAACATGGCATGGGGGCTGCTTGTTTGCGAACGAGGTTCGGCACATCCCGCACACTTCCATGCCGCAGCCGAGACAGTCCTTCATCTGCGCACGGCCATTCTCGGACTCGCCGCAGCCGGATTCGCGGTTTTCGGCAGTTGAAAAGCAGAAAAGTCTTCCGCAGCCGCCCTCACACCGCCGGCACCGCTCCAGCTCGTGTTTTATGCACAGCGGTTTATCGCAGAGGGAGCATGCGGCGCGGCGGGTCTCCTCATAACACGGGGCGCACAGATTGTCGGCGTGTGATCCTGGGGCAGTTCGGCAGCAAGGGGTGAGTAGTTTGGAGCGGATTGCGCAGAGCTCCGCCTCGAAGGCATCGTCGTGGTCTGTGGCCGCAGGCTGCGCGTTCAAGCCCACCAACCCCACTACCCACTGTGCTGGCGTTGATGCTGTCACTGCTGCTGTAGCGGCGACGGTTGATACGGTAGATGAAGCGGACTGCGCGGCATGTTGAACTACTTGTCCTAGTGTGGCTCGCGATATGTACGAGCAGTTGTGGCATAGCGGTCTTTCGCAGGAGCTGCAGGTCATCTGGTGTACACAGGCTTCACAACGATCTGGGATTGCTTCATCGCAGTTCCAACACAGTAGTCCCTCGCCGTAGGTCTGTTCCCGGATCCTGCGAGAGAGATGCTCAACCTCGGAAAACGACTCGTTATCGTCCTGCACACGCCATCGCTTATCGAACGGCACGCAAAAGTTCTCTTTTCCTCGGCGCAGGATTTCCCGACGCCGGGGACACCGTAGTTTCGGGGTGGGACAGAGGCCGAGATCGATCCAGATGCCGAGGTTTGCGGCGAGCGTTGTGAGGTAGCGCGATGGTTCATCGCCATCAGCCGGCTTCCGATCGATCAGGAATGGTTTACGTCGCACACCCCGTGCCTTGTAGACGTAGAGTGACTTTAACACTGGTTTCTGCTGCTCCTCGTCCCGGTTACCGATGGGCAGGATCGAGGATTGGTAGACGAAGTGCGGGACGATATGATGTTTTATCGAAACCTTCCTGCACCCCCTAACCGAAAGATGTTCCAGAGTCTGTGAACAGCGATCCAAGATTTTGTTAAAGAGGAATGAGCCTGACACGGCAGTCCAGTCCAGCGTTAGAGACACTATCCGGCCATCAACGGGAAGACTTTGCAGGAGGCGATCGAGATTGTAGACGGTGCCCAGCGGATATGAGTCGAAATTGGCTGACTCGAACACCGATAGCCGGAAGTCGAGGTGCGCGAAGAAAGGTGGGTATGAGTGGAGCAGCTGGCGGAGAGATCGCGATGTCTGGGAAAGTGCGAGTTTGCTGGAGGTGGGCAGGTGCGAGACAAGGCATTCGAGGATCGGTGCGTAGATTGACAGCAGAGCCTCCAGCGGGCAGAGGTGCTTCTGGGGAGTGAGGGCGAGCTCCATGACGAAGGGAGCTGATGAATCAACAATAGCCGGCGGAACAAACGGGATCTATGCGCACGAGGCGGCGAGTCAGTGACTGCGAACAACGATTGACGAGGATTATAATCAACGGTGAATCCAGGGAGCCACTAACCACTGCACCGCACTGCGAGAGAAAGAACTGGATTGCACCAGACGAAGATGCTTCGAACACGGTGCGGCCCGTCGTCGGAGAAAATGAGAGTAGGATAGTGGTTGATGTCGTTCGGCAGTGATTCGCAGTGGTGATCACACCTGGTCGAGCTGTTTAGAGTGGAGAAGTCGAGTACAAGCTTTTGCCGGGATCTCGTGTAACCACCGAGACACCGCACCAGAAGCACAGAAGTACCAGGAAACGTCTCAAAAGACGAACTCAACCCTGTGAGCTGAACGGAATCACCCTTTCGACGCCACCTCCCCACGTTTTTCCCATCAATTCTGCGGCAATTCTGTGTCGATATTGAATACTATTTTCTCTATGGCAACCGCGAACCTATGTAATCGATCGGCATAAACCCTCACCGGATCCGGATTGATATTACACCCTTTTTCGCTTCGTTTCCTTGTTCTTTTTCTCCCAGTGCGGCATCCGGTTCGTAAGGCGGATGGCCACGTCGGCAGCATGTAAGTCCCAAGGTCCTTTTACCCCTCACTCACAATCAAACCCTCTAACATGGGACGAACCCATCATCGCATCCATCATCGGCATCACGCGACAACGTATATTCCCCGCATCAGCCAAAGGAACCGCGTTACGCGCTTTTGTAATTTCAATTTCATTGTCACGTGGCTATTTGCCAAGCCTGATCACGAAACATCCAGAAGCCTGAAACATGTCAGCACAATAGCGAACGGAACTCGATATCGATTGTCCAAACACAACATGCAGTAAGCACTGTGTTTTGCTGCATACTAATTATGGTGGTCCTGTTACCATAATCCAGAGTGCTGCAATACGAAGGAAACACCATGATGGAAGGGTAATGAATACCGACCTAGGATACACATCCTGGGGCTCGCGGATGTCTTACAATCAGCTTACAATCAGCTCAATCAAGACGGGGCCGCCTCGGTCTTTCGAGTGATCCCTTGTGATTTCAGTAATCACCGTCTAGCCATGGCGCTTGAAACCTTAGTTACCTTTCGTCCTCTTCGTAGTCTATATCGCTCGCGGTGAGTTATGTTCCAAGACTGACGGTGGTATGGATCAGTGTCTCATCCAGCTGGAACCAAAAACGCTACCACGGCCCCTCCCGATCGTTCAATCTACCCTATCCTAACAGCAACATCCCTTCTGCTTGCGCCCCTGCATCAGCTCCAAAATCTCCGCGTATATGATATACTCGTTCATTATATCATTTCTAGCAGTCCCCGCCGGTGTTGTGGAGTTAGTTGTGATCTTCCTTATCCCTTCATACCAAGATTAATAACATCCAACCCAGAGAAAAACCGAAAAATCACTAGGAACAGCTGGCAGGAATGCCATTATAGTTCGGAACTAGTTCTGTATTTAAGGAGGGTGGTTAAGAGCTGAAAGGGCTTTCGGAATTTTTATATATTAGGACCGCGGCTGTCCCTCAATTTACGAACGAAGGGATAGGTAACTAAAAGCTACCGAAAGATACTATTCTCGACTCACGATCATCGTAGTTCTTTTGCTTTAGTCCTCGGAAAACAGCAATCGGCCAGCAATTCTACGCGGAATCAATTCTTCAGAGCGCCCAAGTGTGGCTTGTTATTTATTGAACATCTCGTAGATTCATTCCTCGCAGCCTCCAGTCCCTATCCCTCCTACCTACTCCCCACTCCCACTCCCCCTCCCCTCGCTATCACCCTCTCCCATCTTCCTTCCTTCCCTTTCCGCCTTCGGCACATTCGGCATCTCTACCCCCGGAAAGCCCGAAGCTTCAGCAACATAATCCTCGTCGTTTTCGCGTTTCGTCGTGCGGTATCCAGACATTGCGTGTGGCGCTGGTTGGTCGACACCTGAACCTTGTGCGCTCTGGCGGCGCTGGGAAGAGAAGGGCGGGGGAGAGGCGGATTTGTTTGTAGAAGACATTGTTTGGTTTGTGGTATTGGGTTTTTAGATGTGCTGTTTGGTATGAAGTATTAAGTGTTTGGGTTTTGAAGGAAAGGGAGGAAGGGGGAAATATATACAGAAGTGAGGGAGAGGTGATGTCATGCCGCGGATCGTGGGGTTAGGGTACATACTCTAGGAGAGTGGCAGCACATCTTGTGCACACATGACCTGAGTCCGGTTTTGACCACGCCACCAGAACAAGAATCGAAAGATGTAGAGCACTGGAATACCACTCGTTTCCTGTTGCCGATACATACAATGGCATGGCATGATCATCACCAGCCTCATCGGTAGTGTACAGCATCCCAACAACTACCAGAATTCGAATTTCCATCAGGTAATCTTTTGACAATACTATTACTGACGAGAATGTAAAAACTACCTAAGTACGCTGAGTGGTGTTGTGAGGTGGAACTATGCAGTTATTTATGTGGTTCGATATATCGAACCACATACAAGGTGACCTCACAGTTGGAATGCCCGATTGGCTGACTGAGCAACAAACAGGATTCTCACCGCACCTCACTACTGACAATTGAATCGCGTAGGGTCTACTTCGTCGTGTGGTGTTTACGCCGATTCAATAGAAGAGTGTTGGTATTCGGTTAGGGTATGGGGTTTTGAGCTCATGCCACGCAGGGGTTTATGTGTAGCGCATGCTCCCTGGTCAATAGTAAAAAGCAGCGCTTATGCTGTTCAATGTCGCAGGTCCTATGACATGGCCAGCGAGGCCAGCGAGGCCGTTTGGTCGGGCGCGAAGCTCGGCAAGTCGGTCGCAGACGCTAGAACGGCACAACTCGAGTCTGACCGAGGCTGTCTGCGAAACATTTGCGTTGACTGAAGAAGGATCTGTACATATATCACTTGCTCAAAGCGAGATCGGATGATGTTCAAGGTTAGTCGAGCGGCCGGGCAAACGCACGGAGTGGTGAACGCGGCCGTCATCCAACAGCGGCACGACGACTGGCTGACGCTCGAGATCGGCGTGATTGGCGTGGGCGGCCGCTTTGTGGATGTGGCGAACTCGGGCTCGGTATGCCGGGCGGTAACTTCTGCCCAGCGAGTCTTATCGTCAAAAAAAAAAACATTTTGCGATGCTGCTTTGGTGACGCCAATGTGGGCGGTTCTAGATGACATTACTATTGCGAATGGAGAAACTGTAAATTTTTTGCAAATCGTACGACAAAACCTACGATTCTAAGTGGTTAGTCATGTTTCGAGAAGAGTCACGAATACAGTAGATCGCTCGTGACAGGGTAGGGTGGGTTTTAGTCGGAGGAATTATCGTACACTCAATCAATTGCTATCTCTCGGCTCCTCTCTTTTCCAACGGGAACGTATCATGGAATTAGGTACTACTATAGACTCATCCGGCCATTCAGTACAGTTGATTGATATACTACGGAGGTTCATTTGTTTGTCTTTCTTGGATGAGTTGAAGGACCAACCAGCTGTAACGGAACTTCTAGGGATGAAAGAGGTATTCCGGTATTTGGGGAGTTACAATTCCTACCTAACTCTCTTTCTTTACCCTTCAAGCAGCAGCGAGAGATTTCAGAACCGCCAGTTTATCAAGGTCGAATATATATCTTCAATAAATACAACCTAGGTAAATATACATATATTGACATATCCTCTATTCATACTACTAGGTTACAGCGGATAACGGCGGCGTATAAAGCACTGCCATAGAACACCGGCTGTAGCACGCTCTTAGGCTGTTTAATTCATAGGGATATTGATTGGGCGGTAGGTGATGGATCGGGAGTCTGTTTGGCCGCAGGCGGTTTGAGGGCAGGTGCTAGGGAGGGTGCCGGTGGTTCTGGCGCCGGCCTTGGCGACTTCTTGCAGAGCTTGACCCATACTTCCGATAGGTGGGCGTCAAGACTATACGCAGGCGTTGTTAGTAATAGTAAAGGAGTGACAAGGCTGGGGTTCATATTGTTATAGTAGTTTGAGAGCTTTGGTAACTTCGGCTTAAGTTTATACTTTATCTTAGGTTTCGATTTGTCGTTCTTCTTTGACTTGTATCCGTCTACATGGCGTGGATCCACGGATACGATGACAGCCAGGAGGAAGAGGCAGTGGAAGAGGCAGTGGAAGAGGGGGTGGATTAGCATGGTTGAAGTTTGCCAGATGTACAAGATGTGCAGAGAGGAAGTATTTGTACTAAGGGACTTAGTGGTTTTTAGCGTGTAGTCTTGTCGGTTGTTGATATTATGTGTCGCGCCAACGACTATTAATGGGGCGAGCCTTACTGTAAGCGGGCGTTGGGTCCTCGAGACGGTGTGGTAGAAGAATTGAGACCTGATATACTTCGGAACTATATGTGTCGGTTTAGACGCTGAGCCAGGAGGTGTTGCTGCTTGGAGGTTGCAAACGGTGAAGATGATAGAGATGAGGTTCAGGCTTTCGCCATTTCTTCTGCTGGGTGCGTAGCGTAGAGCAGAACTGTGACCAACGCGAAGGATCTTGACTCCGGTGACGATGTCGTATGCTTTCTGTGCAGTTAGTATGCAGCATACCTTTTGCCTCCAAATGGCATAATTATGGTGAGTGAGCTTGGGAATGAATCCGTGATCAATTTTGAACGTTTCAGTGGTGGCAGACAGAGAGCGGTAATTTTTAGTCTGCAGACTAATTTGCGATGGTAATGACCAGTTAATCCCAGGTGCTAATTTGCCCAGACCCTGCAATTGGCTAAGTGGCATTCTGCGGCCATAGCGAACGATACCCCCATGTGTCCCCGCTACATACCACTCCAGGGCTAACAGTGATGGGTCGGTGATCCCTAGCGTCTCATTAATTTCAAGAACCTGCTCTTTCAATGATGCCATTATGGCATTGGGAGATGGGTGGTATGCAGAAGCGATGAGGTTTTGATTGTTTGGGCTAGATGACGAGGAAAGAAGAGTTGCAGACTCAGAAAATGCATTGAAACTAACGCTGCTCACGATAGTCGCGTCAACTGTAGGGATAATGACTGCCCAAGAAACGCCTACGTGAATAGAATGGATCCATGTCATGGGGTGTTTTACAGGAAAGAATCAACGCTGTCTTAGTGTTCTATCATGATTGTCATGGCAATTTCTCAGAAGACATCACGAAACGACGCCTAATTGGTCTCTATTACTAGCCTATAAGATGTCTCTTAATCATCCCTTATCCTACCACAAATCGTGTACAAGTTCGTGGGCGACAGAGTGGGGAAGATATTCCCTGATGAAGTGACAACGTAGTTCAACCGAACCGGTGCAGAGTTCGGAGAGCAACGTAAGCCTGGGGAGATAATGTTTAAGTAGTGTACGGTCTGACAGGCGATTACTGACTGATCCACTTACCACCAGCTCACCGGCACCTTGCCATCACGCCTCCAAGCAGACAAGAGGTGCCTTCCTATCTCCTCGCTGTTGCGAGCATTTCTGACCAACTCGTTTAATTCCGCAGGAACTAGGGTGACTTGATGTTGATCAGAGAGTTCTTCCGTGAAAGAACTCATATTAGACCGTTTCGTGACTAATATCCCCTTCGAAACCCCATCTCCTGCCAATCGTATTTCTTGCAAAATGGAACCACTGCCTATTGTCAATTCTCCTGGCTTCCTCGTATGCCAGCAGCCATGAACTTACGGATCCCACCGCTGGGCAACGAGATTGGAGCAGTGGGCGACGAAGGCATCTGCCAATACTGTTCCGCCAGTTCTGGGTCTTGCGAAGTGCGGGCTAGGAGATTGACTGCACCTTCGATGTGAAGGTTGGTGTCACCGGCCAGGATCAGTGTTCCTAAGCGGCCTGCATGAAGCTGGGCCTGGCCGCCGCCAAGCCAGGCTTTTGCGGTATAGGCTTTTCAAATGGAGGCCGGGCCTGGTCTGCGCCAAGGCAGGTCTCAGATTTGTTGCCGGGCCGCTTAGGAACATTGCAGGATGGTGCTCAAAGAGCTCAGAAAGTCTGAGAGAGTTGTTTGAGCTCGTTGCTTGCTAGAATAGGCAGGACAATATCTATCGGGAGCAGTAGCAGAATGCTGAAACTGGGAGGTGGTTGTTAGGATGGAGTGCGGAAAGGCAGGGTAGGGCGGAAGACATACTCTGAACTGGGTGTGGTAGCTGACGACTCTTGGAGTGGGTTGTGCTCGCTTGTGAGGCATGCTTATTTCGGTCGGGCTATCCGGACATGGGCGACTTCGTATGTGATGCTCTATATCTGGCCAGTCTGCGGATCTGTGAATTAAAGTTGGTCGTGCTGCGTTTTGGTACAGGTGCAACGGTTGAGATTAACAGTTACTATCAGGAGTATCGAGGTGGTATGTAGGAAGTTATGCAAATGTTCGAACAGAAGGAAGTCTGTGTCAATAGTCGGTAAGTACCTCTAGGGCTGAGCCCACATGGCAGCATCCTTTCACCTTGTTTCATGATCTAAACAACTCACAAAGGCACCATCCTTTGTTTGGCCTCTACACTATAGCCCAAACACCCTATTACCGCCATATCCCGTCATATTCCCCCATCCTATCTCAGCATGCCTACTATCCGGCACATTGACCATCTCATCTTCAAAACCCTCCTCTACTCCAGCACCCTCTTCACCCGCTACCTCTATCACCCCTTCCTCTATCTTCTCCCGGCGAACTTAGCACTACTCCTCGACTCTCTCACCATTTGGCTCCTCTACGACCTCCTCCTCCCCTCACTGTTTCCCTTGCTATGTCTCTACTTCGTGTACCGTCTCATCAGATTGTGCCTGCACGAACCGGAAAGCCTCGTGATACGGTGTATCAAGGCTTCCTTACGGTTGATGGTGGCGATAGTGTTTTTTGTTGCGCTGGCGTTAATGGTAGTTGACGTTGTTGGGCCATTGAGGGAGATGTCGTATCGACTGCTGCTGCTGGCAGTGGTACAGGCTAAGGGGTCTGATGACAACACTCTAAAGAAGAAAGATGCGAGAGAGTGTAAGTTTTAATTCACCAAGAAGGTGACTATGCGCTGATAGTATTACAGCTAGCAAAGCAACATCGGACCGTCTAACTTCCTTCCTTACCGCATATGGCGCATTACAAGTTATCCTCCAATCTCTACCCCATGACGTAACCAGCGTGGCAAAAGGAATCCTTACCCTCCTCCTCCAGCTCCCTCTCAGCTACCTTCACGACCACCTCACGCACACCTTCACCACCCTTGTCCTTTTCGCCAGCACCTACTACCTCTCCCGCCTCTCCCATCTTCTCCACCAATTCATCCTCCCCTCTCTCCTCCTTCCATTCCTCCCCATCCTCAATATCACCGTCCACCGAACAGGCGGGTGGTTCCTCCCCTTCCATCACGGAAAACTCCAGAAAGTATTGAGTTGCTATGTATTGATGAGTTACATAGGGATCATGGTAATTTCGGGTCTGTACCGAATGAATTGGGGGGTGGTGAAGAAGCCAGGCTGGATGCGGAGGTGGGGCGTGGTGGGCGAGGGTATGTATGCCTTCTATGTGTGGCATTGGGTTATGGCTCATGGGGTGGTGGCGGGATATTCGATTTGGTATGTGTTGGAGGTGAGTAGGGGGCTGGTTGAGAGTCAGAGAGGTGGCGGAGGGGTTGGAAAGCGTGGGGTGAGTGTAGAGATTGGGGAGGGCATGGGTGGGTGAGGTATTTTTACCGCGCGAATGATATCCTGTGCCAGGTGAACTTTGCAATTATAATTTTGATTGTGTGTATTGAGACAGCTTTTCCAAGGTTCTCTCGGCGTCATAATAATTAAAGCATATCTTCTTTCGTGGGCATTTGTGCAGAACCACGGGATGGGAACGGGACGGGATTCATGGTCGTTTCATCCCACCCGCGACGGGATTTGAGATGCCGAAATCGCGAAATCCCGGGCAATATTGGACGGGATTTCGTGTCATTTCGTGTCAAATCGACAAAACCGGCAACCGTGTAAGAACGGCTCAACCAAATCAAGATCGGACTCGTTGTATCCGATCTTGAATCGGAGCAGCCGTTCTTCCGCGGCGGCCATTTTTGTGATTTTTTGAGCGGTAGAGACAATCCCCTCCTTATACCGTGATTTGGCCGGACTGTGAGAAATCCCGTCTTGGCACAAGCACGGGACGGTTTCTGGACGGGATTCCCGTCCCGTTTTCATCCCGTAGTTCACACTAATATTAGCCCTAAGGACCCAAATAGTGCAGGGTCGATTTCTCTTATCCTGTGGAAGCCAACTAGGGAGGGGACTTGATAGTCCTGAGGAACCTACGTGGTGCAGGGGTAAACACTCTGGCTGCAGACCCCAATTGTACTCTGCCATCGGTATTACATCTTTATCAAAGTTCTGGAAGTAGATCCCATTCTGCAGTCGGAACACATTAACGCGGTGAGGACTGAAGGGTTTCTGAGGTATTATACTGGGAGCACCGCAGATATGGCGACCTACTCTGCAGGTGGGGCGTCATGGCACTTGCCCTATGACTGGGAGCTTGCACTGGGGTTGCTGGGAGCTACGGGAGAGCGGTATCACGATATATGTGAATCCCCTTGGGTTGGCGGAGATATGGGCTTTCGCCCGAGATCATCGACCGGCATTATGTGACTGCTTCGCTGTTACGTGGCTTGCTGTTCTTAGTATAGCATTGTGGACTTCGTGTCCTTGTTAGCTTTCTCCTTTTTGCTCTTTAGAATTTAGACTTAGGTAGACAGACTAGACAACAGACAGCTTTCTGCCACCACCTCCGTGTATACGTGTCAACACCTTGTGGGCTGGATGAGCGGGCAATGAGCAGCGGCGGTAGTTGTGGTAGAAGAGTGTACCAACAATGATAACCTTGAATGACTGCTACCGGCCGCCGGGTCGCGAAGGGAGTGACCGGACGGCGGGGCTTCGTGTTGACGGAAATATTGGGCTTTCGCCCGAGATCATCGACAGGCATAATGTGACTGCTTGGCTGTTACGTGAGTTGCCACTTTTAGTATAGTTATTTTAACATCATGTACTTATGCTTTCTCTTTTTCTCTTCTGCTCTTTAGGATTCAGACGATTGATGAATTCTCCGCGCACATTGCAACATCTGCGTGTCAACACTTCGCTCTATCATGAGCAAACCGTTCTTTTCCGGGCCCCTGAATTTACCCTTCACCGTTTCCATCTTCTTTTGTATTACTGATTTAGCTAACACTGGTAGATATATTTGGAGATGAGTGAACTCGGAAGGGACAGAATGACAGACAAACACGCAATATTTGTACTGATAGACGCCCTGATAGTGCTACCGGAGGTCTTACAAATCGGAGATCTCACGATTACCACGAGAATCGAGTGCAGACATCTAAGATACAATGGGTGAAATCTCGGCAGTGAGATGGACCTGAGGCTTGCAGAGGCACCGCAGCACGGAGACTTTCGCACACGCTGTATGCCACGAATGATGTTAGTCATGCAAAAGGCGATCTTTATAGAGTTACTAAGAGCTACGGTGGAGGCCACGGAATTTGGATCATACGGCTACAAATTGCACATTCCCATGATTGATGACCAGAGATGGATGAAAATCGGTCTACTGCCTTAAGGCGATACACGAGGTTATATGGAGTCCTACCTTTGCCATGACCCTCTAAAATTATATGACTAGCAATTGAGTGCAGATATGCGGAGATTCAGATACACAACGTACCGGCGACATAACTCCACCGAGTAAACTTCCGAGCACTATTCGCAGATACGGAATCACGAAGCCGACTGACCGAAATTACAATACCGAATGCGATCCTGACTGATTCGGAGATCCCGAGTTACAAAGATAAGGAGCCATTATGGAAATTAGAGACGTTGACTATCACCACCGGAACTGCGATGTACCAGTCGATATGGCACTGAACGAAGCCGTTTGATGAGATACGTTTGTTGGCGGAGCAACGACCGTCAAAAGAGGGGGATGACTAAACTGGAATCGACCTCTACCGTGAACAATTACCGTACTGGAAGTGCTAAGATTAACTAAGGCGAAATGCACTTATCGGCAGCGAAGACCATCGGCAATAAGTGCACTCAGAGAATAGCGATAAGTGCACCTACAAAAGAGCTAAGAAGGGGAATCAACAAGTGCACCTAGCATACGGATGCTAAATGTACCTCCAAGTGCACCACCGGGAAATCGATAAGTGTACTACAAGTACCTCCGAGAGAAGACCAGAGGTTAAGCGAGCTCGAATTACGTACGAGTGTGAATAAAACTACCAATAAGTCGACCGGAAGGTCACTAAAGATATATTCCGAATAACTATTACTGAGAAGCGGTCTACTGAGACGTTACCGAATGACGATTACCGAGTCAAGAAGTTCGGAGATACAGTACAACGCGGCTTTCCGAGAGCGGGAGCCCGCTGGATTACACATGGTAAGTATGACCATCTTAGAGAAGCTTACGCGTTAGATATCACGAATAATATACCGTCAATGCCGACGTAACTGCCGACGGCGATGACGGGCCATGAGTGGAAGCTCGCATTGATACCGAGAGTCAAGACGAGGTCCACGAGTTGATCATCGATTTTCATCAAGATTACTCCGACGGACTGCAACGACGACCTACATCGATACACCACCACATACAAGCCGGTACGAGTTCGGCAATTCAGGATCAGATGCCGTATGGGTTTGGGAACGGAGATATGGAGACGCGGAGGTTATGGAGCCACTTTGGCGTTTCCTTCTCGTTGTTTCTCTGCTCTTCTCCTCTCCTCTCCTCTCCTCCTCTTCACTTCTTTTAGATTCCGGTCCGGTACAAATGGTGTCGGCACGGGTTTTACTACCTACCACTGGAGATGGACTTTCCCCGTGCACCGGATCCACCGAAAGGCTACTATATGGTACCGGTCGGTAGTGGGTCTTATTGATTCGTAAGAGTATGTACGCAGAACTTTTGTTTGATTGTTTCCTTCCTTTCCTTGCACGGGTGATGCAGTCTGGGAGGTCTGCTCCTAAAGAGGGGGATGATCTAACGACGGGCGGTTAGAGTTCCCGCAGCTGGCACGTGACGTGTCCAGGACCGGATAATGGCTGCTCCCTATAGCGGGTCGCGACGAGTCTTAGTTCTTTAGCGATAATCTTACTACTATATTTCTACATATGTTCTGATTTATACGTTAAGTAGGCAGCTTTGTAAATAAGTCGGCTTGTTTGTCAAGAAGTCAGCTTTGCACACCAGCCGCCTCAGTTGTCAAGTTAGTCAACTTACCTACAAAGTGGACCTCTTGATATATAAGCCGACTTGGGGACTGAGTATATCATAAAGGGGACGATGGGTAGCAAGTGGGAGCTCCGCCATCTAGCCGGCTCGCCCGGAGGCGGAGGTGTTGTCTAGACTCTGTCATACTCTAATTAGAGTGAATACAGTATGAATAAAACAAACAAACAAACTAAGTATATCATTCGGAGGTACCCCAACTACTACACCTTTCAAGTATCCTCCAGCACACTCTGCACCACAGCATTGCCACAGCTCCCTCAGCGACATACTGCTGCCTAGGTACATGAAACATCCGCATGTTTGGGACATGCACGAAGGAGGAGATGCAAAGAGACTCTAGATGTGAAGCACAGCAGCTCACAATCAATCTTATAATGATGGTGTTTCGAGACAGTGAAGTTGCAAATTATTGACGGAAATACTGGGCTTTCGCCCAAGAGCATCGATGGGCATCGTGTCATTGCTTGGCTGTTCCGTTGGCTGCCACTCACAGCATAGTTATCTGAATATTTTACTTAAGCTTTTTCCTTACTCTTCTCACTTTTTGGAATTCAGACGATTGACGAGTTCTCGGCACACACTTCAACATCTGCGTGTCAACACAAATTCAATGTGATACTACCAACGACTTCGCAAGCACAACATAAGTTAATTGTAGCTCTCCAGACAGGATATGGGGGCTGGCTGTACATAGAGAGATGTGAATTTATGAAGCTTTTTAACAAAATAATATTCCCGTAAGTTGACTTATTTATATAAAGTCACGCGTTTTGCAGTCCAGTCGGCTGATTTTGCCAATAAGTCGACTTATCTACAAAGTTGCCTTATTGATAAATAAGGCAACTTGTTTATCAAACAGTCGACTTCTTTACAAAGCAGATTTCTTTGACGTATAAGTCGGAACACATATACTATTACTCGGATTTACGTGTGCAACCATATCGTACTAATTACTATCCCAGGCCTTACACGGTAGTACGTAGCGGTATCAGCCTTTACAATCGCATGAAAACTGGTGGAGTGTGGGAGGTGGTGGGCCAAGATGTTGAGGTTGAAATAAGTATTCCAGCTTCCCCCAAAACGCTAGTTAACGGCTAACTAACCCAATAGATAAACATGTCTTGGCTAAAGTATAAGCCATGTGCCCAGAGCTGCACCCGCTCCACCCGCTGTCTGAACCTGACTCTCTTACCAAGCTGTTAGAGTAACCCCATCAGTCATGAACACTCAGACCGCATGAGAATACCTCGAAACCACTCCGTAGACCCTCCCGCATCCGAATTGGGGCTGGTACTTATGCTATCATCTAGTTCTGAACGCGATTCTCATTGAGCGGAAACAGCACCCTGAGAGTTTCTCATTAGCCATCCCCCATGTCGAGGCTCATAAAATCACTAGACTCGTTGGGGGGCTGGTATGGGATCGATTTGTGGGCGAAGGCGAATACAGGTAAGTTAGTTCTAATTGCATCCTCTTATCACCGCCATGTGTTTCTACCTCACATTGTTCACCCCGCCTCAAGCTTGGAAAGCTGAAACCCAGGCATCTCAACATCTCAATAGTCCGTCCCGTCTGGGCAACACTATGCCCGTGACTAGACTATGATTTTCGGGGCAGAGAATTCTGGACTGTTTGAGACTAGGGCAAATGGTTCTTGGACTAAATACCTACCGGGCCCTGTAGTCTCTATGATGTCATCATATACAAAAAGCAAATATAGGAAGGGGTGAAAATCATATTTTATTCTATTTTTCGTACTCAGGCCTTCCACCGGCTTTGTGCCACCCGAAACCGCTCGCTTTTAGGCCCACTCCAACTAGTTTGCATTACGGCACCCCCGCAGCTAATTTTAAGGCTCGCATCTGGCATAAACACTAGCACCACCACCGAATGGCTACTCCCAGTTGCCGCCAGTCCCCTATAGGTACCTGAATGGGGCCCTAGGGCAACTGACACCTGCTTCGGACAGACCAGTCCAACGAAATCAGGATTGGGACGGGGCAGTGATTTCGGGCCCCGAAAGACTATAGCCGCCCCGAACTCCTGCTGAAACCCGGTCCACTACATAGATTCTCCTCTACAATATGTGGCATTTCCGTGCTGTGTATGTTTTGCTACTCTGTGTGTGATATCATAGATTGATGGGTTCTATAATAGCTCAGTTGCTGCTATGTGGACAATGAGTGTATTGCTATATTTGAGATTGTTCACTGCCTCAGCCAGCCCTGCTATTTCCAGGAGGAATATCATTTTCATTCCGGACCCTTCAATTACCAGTTGCCTGCATTTCTCTCGTGATGCAGCTGTCTTTTGGGTCATTGGTTCTCCATTTTTTCTCCTATGGCATGTTATTTCCCCTAAAGCATGTGACGAGGGGTTGCAGGAACACTGGTCAATTGTCTGTCTAGGATGATACCTGTGAGTTGAAGAGCTGAAGTATTAAAACTGTTACGGCTAAAGATCCATTCTTGATACATTGGGAGTGTCCACTTTGAACAAAGCTACCGGCAAACACTACCATCTGAAGTTACAACATAAAACGTACACTCTCGGTTTCCAATCCTTTCTCATGCTCGCATGGTCTCTCTTTCGATTGTTATTAACTGAATGACGAGTTCAAGGAACGAAGACCTGGTAATAAGAAGTGCGGCGGGGTGCTCCTGTAAACCCCAAGGTGTTCGAAACATGAGGAGGATACACTTAGGCTTGGGCGATGGAAAAGAGAGCTAGTAGGATTAGGTGCTGGGTAATGAAGACCAACAGTCACATAGCACTACCTCGACCGCCGTTGTGATTGCTTTGAAAAGAACTTCCTCCCGGCCACTGTGACCGTGACATGCACCACATCGTTCTCGAAGAATGAAGCTCTAGTGTATTGTCGACAGTTCAATTCCACGGTATCATCAGGTATTAAATCTCTGTGAAGAGGGATGGCGGCAAAGATGCAGTTTTCCCAAACGGCCCGGCTGGCCGCCCGGTGATTTAGCGGCCGCAAACGGGCTAAATCCGGCGGGTGCTCTAAAAAGCCGCCAGCGGCCCGGCTTTATCTACAAACGCCGGTGGTATTTGTAAATGCCTGTGGACGCCGGCAGCATTTATGAATGCCGGCAATAATTGCAAATCAATGAATGCCTGTGAATTTGCAAATTGCAGGGGTATCCACCAATAAGAATGCCGGCGGTATTCATAAGTGCCTATGAATATTTATAAATGCTGGCGGTAATTGCAAATACTGGCGAATATTTACAAATACCGCCTGTTGTTGTTGTTTAATCATACTGTATTCACTCTAATTAGAGTATGACAGGACCCTGATAACCCCCTCCGCCTCCGGGCGAGCCGGCTAGATGGCGGAGCTCCCCCCCCGCTACCCTTTGTCCCTGCTGACAAATGCAAGATAAGAGAAAGACAGAAAGAAAGCAAGAAAGAAAGAAAGAAAGGTATAACTCTGTTACTGCCCCTGCCGCTCCTGAGCCCTGAGCCCTGAGCCCACTTCCTACTGCCACTTCACTTGGGTGGGAACTTCCCGACTTCAGTGGCCGCCAGGATGTCCATCACCGCTTGGTTGCACTCTTCTATCCAAAACAGCTCAGAGATAGGCACATGTCGGCATCTGCTCGCTTTCAAGCCCGTCGCCTTTCCCCCCTCCTTCCATATTTCTTTCTGGTGGTCTCTCCACCGGCTGCAGGGGTGGAAAAGGGGCTCCCATGTCTGCGACAGCGTCCCTCCACACCTCCAGCATTTGTCGTCATCTCGGTGGCCGAACCTTTTTAGGTAGAATCCAGTAGGCGCATGCCCGGACTTTAGTCGGCAGAACCTGGCAGCCAGCGACTTTACGCTTGTCATTGGGATAGGTCTTTTGGTCCCTGCCTTGCCCTTGAGTCTGTAGTAGTGTTAGCAACGGGTCCAAATTCCCGGGTCGGTTCCGGGTCCGGTTCCACCCGAAACCGGACCGTTGCAACGGGTCTTACCACACGAAAAACCCGGACCGTTGCTTTTGGGCCGGTTTCCACCGGAAAACCCGGCCCTGGCAAGCCCGGCATTTTCCCTCCAATTAAGTATTTGAGTTCTGATTGTATCACAACATGATCAGTACGTAGATTGTCCAGTTTTAGCCGCTCTTTCACCTCCAGCATTCAGATTTGCGATCGGACCAATATTCGTTGAGTCGCTATCGAAAACCCGCAAATTTCGCCTAAAATTGTGCGTTTTTTCAAAGCCACTCAACGAATATTGGTCAGATCGCCAACCTGAAAGCGGACGGTGAAAGAGCAGTTAATTCTGTACAATCTATGTATTGGTCATGTCATGATACGATCACGACTCATATTCTTAATTCGAGCCAAAGTTGCAGGAACCGTGATATGGAACCGCGGTCCAGGTACAACCCGGCCAAAAAACCGCGGGTTTATGTCCGGTCCGGGTAACAACCCCGCCAAGACAAAGCGGTTCGGGTTATTGGCCGGGTTTGGAACCGAACCGAACTGAACCGCCGGCCAAAAACCGGACCGCTGGCAGGTTACCCGGACCCGTTGCTAACACTAGTCTGTAGCTGAAGTGCTTGCTGCACTTGTTGGCCTCCCTCTTCGCCTCAGCTGCTGATCTTCCCTCGGAGATTCGTCCAGCCCTATTTGAGGCCGAGGTGTATGGCTGCTTTAACCCTGTGCTCCCACATGCATCCCGGGCTAATCTCGCCAGATGGTCTGCTTCATTGTTTCCGGGGATGCCGGAGTGTCCCAGGACCCAGTGGGACTCAGTTGCAGTACCGTGGGCAAGGAGACTCCACGCGCTTCTGCTGATCTGCCTCACCAGTGGCTGCCCTGGGCCCGGGTCCAGGTGCGCTGTGAATCCAATTGCGGCCTGTGAGTTGATGAAGACTGCCACCATCTTCACTGCATGCTTCTGCAATGTTTCACTCTTCTTGATTGCCACGTCAAGCGTGAGTTGGATCGCCCACAGTCTGGTGTCAAAGACCTCCACATGTCCAGGGCTCAGCAAGCTGCGGCGAGACCTCCAGTGATTTCCGTGTAAACACACTGCTGCGGCTCCCACTTGGCCATCGTCTGAGCGCAATTTATCTGGCTGCCACATCGAGACCCCTGCTCTGATTTCGGCTTCTTTCTCTGTTGCCCAGTGCAGCGCGGCGCTTGTGGCTGTGGTGGTGTTGTGCAGTATGGTTGCCCTGACCACTGTTTCCTTGCCCGGGGCCAGCCAGTTCATGCCTTTGGTTGTCTGGCCATGCCAATGCTCTTTCCTGACTACTCTGCATATTGGTGTACCACAAGAGTGGTTTTGGTGTAGCTCCTTTACCTGGCTACTGCATGCGTTTTCTTGTCTCGCTGCGAATTGCTGTTGTCTGCAGTCTACGATTACCGGCGCCGATGTAAGCCCTTACTCTCTTCTGAGTGCTCCCCGCAGGGTCGTGGGCAGTGTGCCTAGAATGGACCTGGCTTGTCGATTGAGGAGGAGGAGTTGGAGGTCGTCTCGCCTGCCTACTTCTCTTGGATCCCACCACAGGTCACTCCCATATAGTGCCACCACTGGGACGCAAGCCACTTGGACAGCCCTTACGCTCTCAGGAACAACGCTGTATGTCTTTGTAAGGGTTCGGAGTCCAGCTTGTGCTGCCCTGGCTCACTTCACGCATCAGGTGTGCTGCTCCTTGAATGTTGGATGTACGTCCATCCAGACGCCCTGCCAGCGTGTCACCGGTGTGTTGTATCATATGAACCCATTTCCGACTCTTATCTTTGCTGTCAGTTTTGACCGATAGTACCTTCCAGTTATTAAGTAACACATTAGCTCTTGTCTTGTGGTCTTCAACTAGGGTGCTACCTACATATCAAGTATAGCCCAGCCATTGTTAATCATTGCAACGAGGTGACTTCCGGTTCTTTCACCATATTGTATCTTTGCCTGCTCCTAGTGTTAGCAACAGTTCCGGACCGTCACTTTGGGTCCGGGTCCGAGTCAGAACTGAACTGGAGCCAACTTGGCGGTCCGCGTTGACAATACACCGGAATCATCAATTTGAGTACAGTTCAATGCAAATCTCCCAACCTGTCTGACTTGGGCTGGTTGTATGTGGGTTGCACAGTGGGTCCAACTGTGGATTCTATCAATGCTCTTGTTGTTGCGATTTGATGATCGTATCTTATTGAGATTATGCATTCAGCCGCCATTAATCTCTTTTTGCATGTTTTGCAGTGTGCGATATTGTTTATTTTGCAATCCGTAGTTTTCCTTTCATATGTCATATTTTTGCCTTGAAAGACGGTCAATAGTTCTGTTATGCGCTAAAACTTCCGCGCAACGCCTTGATAACCTGATATGCAAGACCAACAATTGTTGACGCTCAGATGACACTCATTTTCATGATGCGGTAACGCATATGTCATACACTGTTTCCTACGAAAAGGCTGCCAGCACATTGTATATAAATACCTGCCATAAAGCAACACTCGGATTAGCCAAGATGCAAGACCAAAAATCATTGACGCTCAATTGACGCGCATTTTCAGGATGGGGCAGGGAGCGTGTAGATATTGTTTTTGCCCATAAAGGTGGCCAATATCTCATTTATGGATGTTTGCAACCAATCGCCACTTAGGTTACCCAAGATGCAACGCCAAAAATCATTGAGGCTTGGTTGATGCTCATTTTCAGAATGGGGAAGTGACAGTGTCATTTGCTATTTTGCCAATAAAGGCTGCTAATAGGTTGGTTCTGCTGAGTAGTGACCAAATCACATGTCAATTACAGTACTTACAAGACCAATAATTGTTGACGCTCTGTTGACGCTCATTTTAATGCATTGTTCATTCAAAATGTGCTGCCATGGATAATTGCATTCAGAAGTATTTGAACATATCGGTTGCCTTTCTGCCTGATCAAGACTTGGCCCTTTGGGAAAGCTGAGCCAAGTAATGTTCTTGCACTGGTCGCTCTCATCCAATGAATATTGAAATATCTTGCCAAACAATTCATTTTGCCCACTGTACTACTGTTTATCAACCAATAATCACAGGCAACTGTTCAAAATTCTCCGATAATATATCTCCAAATGAAATTCTCGGTCCAACTATACAAAGAACCTGGTGAAAATACATTGACCCATTCTGTCCTACTTTGTCTTGATCCTTTTAGTCCTCCTCGTTTCCATTGTATTGACTGTAATCGACACCTTGTCAACCATCTTCTTTGACCTACGTGATGGCCGAATCCATCTGGGAAGGTTTGGTGCAGAACTCACATTCCACTGCTCTGTGGTTTCTGTTTCTTCGACGGTGTTTTCTAGCTCTATTTGAGATTCATTGTCTGCCTCCCAGTCGTCATCACTGTCGTTTGGATTATCCAAGTCACCATTCCAGTCAAGCCAATTATCTGTGTCCGAAATGCTTTCAGGAGCACGATCCTCATCACTTTCGGAAGAATGGCCGTCAATTCGTCTGATTCGGCAGACATGTGATACTCTAGTTCGTCCTCCCGGGAGGTCCTTTGCACACAAAGCTTGTGGCACAGGTGATCTTTCCGACAATTTAAAGGCAGCCGCACTGTCATGATGACAGTATGACCAGGACGCTTTGACGACCTCTTCTGCATCAGCAGACAATATTTCTGTCCTGGTGGAATGGCACAGTCAGAGTAGACACACTGTGTCAGAGCCGTCAGGGACACCTCAGGGGAAGATTACTCTGCGCCCGGCCTCAATACCACACATCGTGTTGAATATCGCCCAGCGATGGCTGTTTCTCCGCTTCCTCTCGCTATGTCCGTCTGCTATTTTAAACGAACACTGCGGCGTTGTGGCCAAGCATGACCATACATCAGAATGGGTTCATTGGGTATGCACTAGCATCGGAATTGCAATGCGATGGGTGACATTGCGAAAATCTCTCGTCATGTTCCATCCACCTGCGCGCATAATTGAATTCTTTCTTTCCTAATTATACACATCATTCGAAGTCGCCCGATCTATGTGGCCATTGACAATCCATTGCTTATTCAGTCCATCATCTGTTGTACTGCTGGTAGCTATCTCTGGTATTGCGTGCGCGCAGCCGATGATGTTTCCCACTCTGAAATCTTGCAAAGCAATGGCTGCCGGTGCATTTCTGACTTGTACAAATTTCGAGACGGGATCCAAGTTACCTGAGTTTTCAGGTATTCTAGTGAGTGCCAGGGCTAACCAGTACTTAATGAAAGCTCCATTCTCGTTTTGGAGCTTGATTGTGAATAGTCGTTGCAGTTGCCATGGGAGATACCCATTCAGGGCGCCCTAACACCTCCCCTGGTGTTGCTTTACCCTCACCCAGTCGTTCCGTCGATCCCCTCCATGCCAGCTCTGGCTTCCTGTTCATCGACACATCAGAGATATGTGTTGACCATCGAAACCGTCAATTTGAACTTCAATACCATCGTAAATTCAGAGCTCCATTGTGTGCAGTTGTTCATCTGATATATGCACCTTGTTACAACTCTTATGCTTGATAAACTCCCGCGTGCTGCTGTATATTGCCACATGGTGTGTTGCATGATGCGTATTGTCGAGTAATGCTCTGAAGTCTTTGATCATAGCGTCAGGATGCTGTGCATCACAGTGGTTTTGGGGTCCCATGAATTCGGGCTTCACATATGACTGGGAACTGATAGGGGCAGCAAGATCAGCACTGGAAGATATGACTTTGGAGGCGGCAGCGCTGGTCTCCCACCGCTGAGCGAGTGCTTGGAGATTGAGCCCGCGGATTCTGAAGCAGAGCATGCGACGTTGAAAAGTGAATACTTCTGGCAGGTAGTTGAGATTCTGATTTGAGGCGTTGCAACCATCCTCGAGGTTCGTTTATGTGCTACTTCCTGTCTCTCAGTAGAATGCTGTTGCAAGTCTCCATATCGATGAATCTGTTGGGCCCAATGAGACCTCAAGTGGATCTTCGGAAGGTTGAAGTCGGCATCTAACTCCTTGGAAACATCTATCTTGTGGCTGATATTATCCTGCCAGGCGTTCATTTTGCACTGCTTCTTGGACGGCGTCCAAGTTTCAGCATTTGTTTCCACATCTACCTTTCGCTTCTCCACAAGGTCCATTCTCAGGGCATTGGCTTAGGCCTTCGCCGTTTTGCCAGCTCGCCCGAGTCAGAAAACATCTTTGAAGGTGTGAAAACGATCCTAGATATCCTCCATGTAGCTCAATGATGCATCATCGTGGGATTTATATTGAGCGTACATTTAGAATTCTAACAATGCCCGGATGCACTCAATTGCGCGATTGCATATGGGACACTGAGTGGGGCTTTCCACTCGTAGAGACTGGGTTACAACTCCAAGCAGGTACTAGCTCATTTCCTTCATCTCCTTCCCATTCCATTCAGAAACTTCCCTATATGACCTATTTTTTGGTGTGAGGTCGTGGTAAGCAGGCACCGATAACCAGATTGAATTGTACTTGTCCAGCCGTTCATGTGTCTTCATGAAGTGGAAAATCCCCTTCTGGAGGTGATCAAGCATGCCTATCTGCATTGTAAGGAGGAGGTTGGGCGTAGGGAGGTCGCTCACGATACAGGGAATACGTTGAAACACATTGAATCCTCGGTGAACATGGCGCAACGACAGTTTGGCATCAGCTGCCTAGGTGTTGGCATCTCTGAGCGTTCTATATAGGTTGTGATCCCACCGGGGGTGTTGCTTGTCAGGAGGCACATGGTAGGGGTTCTCCCTTGATAGAGGTAATGGTACTTGTGTTTATCACAGAGGGTCTTACATCATCCCGGGAAGATGTACATAACGCAAGACCTAGATACAACAAGTAGTCAGTTCAATGATGCTTAGCGGGATTTCAGAGACGCCTCGAGTCGATTTGATAGCGATACTTCTTGCTACCAGATTCATTGAGAGTTCATGATACCGTAATGGTAGAACTGATTTGATGATGCAAGTACCTTGGCCTGTTGTAAGCCTTCAGGGCTAATGATGCCAGTTATTTCTTACCATGTTCACCGATCTATTGAGGTGGGACTAGACACGTCGACAGCAGTTTTTGCGACTGACGTGTCAGGCAGCCGATAGCCAATATGCAATTATGTGTGATCTTCAGCCGTTTCCCCAGTCGGAAGCGGAACACCTTGGGCAGTCCCTGGTCAGTGAGGATGGTCTCGGCTTTAGCATGGCATGTCTGATTGATTGCGAAGTTTGGCAGAGTCAATAAGACCTTGTGAAACTATGAGAGGTTAATCGTCAAATCAGATATTGACGGAGCAGTGGTGAGCCGCCGCGCAAGGCTCCGAAGCAGATCAACGAAATAGCCAGAATGGTGAGGTAGCATCTGTCTCAAAAGCAATCTGTTCATAGCCCTGCAATGAACCATGCAAGGCGAGGAGAGGTTTCAACTATCAGAAAATACAAGTTGTGAGATATCTAAGGTGAAGTAACCATCTGATTACATCTTATTGCGGATGATGGCCCGAGAAGGGAGCATAGTGCTTTAAAGCCAATCACGCAAGAATACGATAACCTTTGGGAGGTATGATCATCATCAGGAGAGATTAAAGCTCGTTTGGAGCACTCTAGGGTAAGACAGATGAGATCATACCACTTCCAGTTGATGATGATGGCACTGTTGGGGAGAGTAACTCTTTAAAACCAATCATGCAATAAGGGAAAGCTATAAAGAGACAAGCATGCCCCGGAATTGGGAAGGACAGCTGAACAAGCACGAACAATACCTACCTGCGAAAAAGAAGCTGAAATATTATTAAGTTTTCAGTTTTTATTATTATTTATTATCCACGAGTATAATAGTATTATCTAATAGAATTGTACGCAGTTCCCCAGCCCCATGACAGAGCACAAATTCAATAACGAATACGACATTATACTGTGCCCATTATCTTTACTGTTGGATCGCTTCGAGAAAGAAGATCAACTATTTGCCGCACCGTACATTTGGGGGCTGGCGAGTATAATTCAGTTCACTGAGATACTGATCTACTATTGATATTATAAAGTGTATCCTTCCGATTACGTTAAGAATCTGGTAGTAACACCTCTTGCAGAGACATGGACAGTATCTCCAAAATCCGAGAGATGGGTATTGTATATTGAAAAAGACGATAGTCAATGCGATCCCGACTATAGCAGCGTTCTCTGATAGGCAAAGGATATTGACCGCTCTCAATTAAATACGACCCGCTCTGGGACAGTCTGTAAGAATCAGTGGGTTAACTGTTCCAGCACTAAACTGAGTAGCGTATTTGGGAAGCAGAATAAACAGGAACGAGCTAAGACTCGCATTCTTCTTGAGAAAGGCACTTTAACAATCGAGGGAGATTACGCTTAAGACGTGATATTGCCGATAGTATCTGAACCCCAGATTTATGAAGGAATTAGAATAAGTGATTTGTGAAGATATGTGTCAATTTAGATTGCACTATCAATGGGCAAGATATTACTGCCCCATTTAATCACCAGGATTAATTATACTAGTACTCTATACGACATACATTAATCTCCGAGATTAATTTAATAAAGTACATTCATCTGTCATCAGAATAGATTATATGTACTGTCAGTATTGTATTACACCACGATACGATTGATTGGCTATCCATCTGATAGCTTCTGATACGATTATATATGTTTGTCCTTGTTGTGTATATGATCTGTATAGGCTGCGAATACATTTTGTGTGGAGATACGTGTAAGAATTACAATAAGAGCTACGGCCTTATACCTAGTACTTACTAACCCCGCAAGTCACGTAGATGTATAGTTACTTTGGTGAAAGCACCCCAGTAACAGCACATGATCTCCAAGTTCATTCGTTGGACACTCGCATCAAATACAGACATGCCGCTCGAGATGATGTAGGTCCCTATACTCTGGGCAATCTGCAAGCGATGCTGCTATAGCCGGTTTGTAACACCTGAAGTTGCCATCTGCACAGAGAACGTTGTAATACCTGCTTCTGCCGCTGGGATTTGGTTTAGAGGTGAGTGGCTGGTGTACCTGCCGGAGTACATTGTTCAGCACCTCACAGTGTGTTTGCCGCTGCTCATCCAGCCGCTTCTGGGGAATATTGCAGTTCTTGATTGGAATTGGTTGGAGAGCGACCATTATGACGCTGTGTGTTCAGGGCATCTGGCGGATCTTCGATGATAGATTGCGATTTGTCATATATACAGGGCACTCTTTCTTGTCACCAGCAAAATTCGAGAGATGTGTTCCATCGGACATGAAGATCAAGGGAACCAGTGTATCACCCACTCTGAGCGTTTTCTCAATGTCAATTAGCACGTTATTATCCTCAAGTATCTCTGCTTACCTGTGTCTCGCACCACAAGTCCAGAGTGTGCATTTCGGTATTGAGGCGTTTCGGTGGTCTCTCGCTGTTGAAGCAATGCTGAGGGGTGTAAATGAGATGCTCGGCGTAGGCTGGCTGCCGCATCAACCATCTCATGCATTTGATGACGTCTCGACTCCAGAATTTGATAGGGCATTGGTGATTGTCATTCCATCTCATATCCTCTTGAGTGTGTTATTCCCACTCACTGAGAGCATGATCATCTGGCATGCTAGCCACGAGCTTCTAGACGCCATCCCCATTTTTGAAAGTTGGGAAATGAAGAGCGGTGTTTTCTTCCATCAGCACGTTGTCATAGTACGTCTTCATGCCCTTCTTCATGATCCCACACTGAATATATTTGTACTCTTCATGTGTCGCAAACGGGTAGTAGGGATTGTTTTGTAGGTATATCTCAAGTCAACGATGGGTGTTGCATTCACATTGTTTAGCGATGTAATCGCTCAGCAGAGCGCCGGCGCCGGGGTATATTTCCGTCAGTGACAGAGGAGGTGGCCGTGGTTGAGACACCAAGTCTGCGATGTTTGAAACGTGTTCGAGGTTGGGAAACATGCCTATGTTTAGACCGAATCTTTGTTAGCATTGAATCCATGATGCTGAGCAGGTTCAAATCATCTGGGCACACTGTGAATCGTCAGATTCTTCTGGCGTGCAACTTGAAGGTGTTCAGGATGGTGTAATTGGATATGTTTAAGTCGCCAGCTGTCACTTCTTTCAGGATGAAAATTCGGGGGAATGGAAACAGGTCTTCCCTGGCATTGTTGACGACATGCGAGGAGTGGAGTATACACAGTTGAAAGGGATGAGAGTTGGTGCGGGGCCTGAGCAGCCTCATGTGTAAGCTCCTGATACTCTCAGCTAACTTCTTGAGCCTCAACAACATCACAAGGAAGTTCCTTACATGCCAGGAGTTGCAAAATTGCTGCCTGCGCAATGTCCCATAATACTATGAATAAAATACAAACAATAAAATACAACCAATTCAAAACCCATAAATAGAAAAAACCCTGAGCAATCCAAAAACCTTGCGACGCATGTAATAATCAATGCCTGAGATAAATAGATTAGATCAAAGGAAAGGAACAAGACAAGAACCCGACCCAAAGTCAAACCAAACACACATCGCCTGCTCGCCAACACGAGGACTGGTCCACTCCTCGCCTACCGAGCCATCTGGGTACACCTCAGGGAGAGGGCCATCAGCGGGAGGGACATCAGGGAGAGGGACATTGGGGAGAGGGACATTGGGGAGACTGTCGCCACTAACCGATGCCATCAGCAGCTGCTTATCCACACCCACATCCGAGGTGTTTCCAGCTGCCTCAGCTTCTTGCAAAGTTGGCACTGCTGGGCGAGGTTTTTGCGGCGTCGTAAGCCCCAAATACTCCAGCCCATCGAGGGGATGAGTGTCCGGAGTTTGTGGTTGAGGGTGAGGCTCCAGGGTTTGTGGCCGTGGGGTAGGCACTGGAGGTTGTGGCTGTGGGGTATGCTTGCACATCTCCTGGCCATGCTCAGGTAGCACGATGGGATGATAGTCCCCCATGGTATCTACATCGTCAGCCGATGTATTTACCATCTCTCCCTGGCCAATCATCCGAGGTTGTTTGCCATCATCCACATCCTCCTCCTTCTCCTCCTCATCTTCCTCCTCTTCATCATCACCATCCCTTTCCATATCCACATCGCCTTCTAAAACGACGCCATCTGGTGCGTCCACATCATCCTCCATGCGCATATCCAGCTCTGAATCAAATTCTGAGTCATATTCACTGTCCGACTCCTCAGTAGAATCAGTATCATCATCTGAGGAAATCAACACGGTGGGCAATGCTTCCAGCTCTGAATATACCCACTGTAGTGAGCCCTGCGTGTCCGAGTCTGCCTCATACATTTCCTTCTGTAACCGTAAAGCAACGGAATGAGAGATATCACCTCCTCCTGGGGTTTGTTTAACAGTACCTTTCCCTTTACAGTTTCCATTCCCCTTCCCCTTCCCATCCTCCCTTGCCTTCCCCTTCCCTTTCCCCTTCCCATCCATTGAACCCTTGCCTTTGGTGCTTCCTTTCTCACCACTATACGTGTCCTCGACACCGTCCCCGTTGTCATTTTCATTGCCATCGCTATGATGGCTCCTTCCACCGCTCGGCGCTCCGTGATCCTCCAAGTTCTCATCATCATCACCCTTGTCGATTATCTCAGCCCAGTTCGGTGGTCTACCGGCCAGGAAGTTGCGTGGCTTGCACTACCGGCAGCTTGGTGGCGCAATCTTTGCACTGAGATCATCGCTACCATACCAAGGGAAATGCTCGCCGGTGCGCTTAACTTTCCCCAAGGTGGTTGTCTGCAGATTGGAGGGATTGACTTGATCCCCGAAGGCACGGGGGTTGTCCCACCTCCAATTGCTCATTTGGTCGTGGGTGTTGACAAACATTTACCCCATATATCAGCTGAAGGCTGCCCACCACTCCTGGAAAGGGGAAATCCTGCACCTGCGGTGCGGCTACATTAGCTGGAATTGTGAAAAGCGGTGAGTCATGACTGGATCAAGAAAGATTATATCTGTAAAGAGGTCCCATGGCCTCTCATCCTTGATGCCGCAAACATTGTATATCCGTATGAGTCGACGGATGTGTTCTGAGGTGAATCCCTCGATTTGGTCCCGATTCAAAGACAAGCATAGATTCATAACTGATGTTGGCATTGTTGCCGTAACAGTCATCTTCCGCTTTGCTTGGCAGCTGCCGTTTGGTGCCATCACTGTGAGTTGAAAATCAATGTACACCAGATGCATTAGCATTATGATACAGATGAATGTAGCAGAAGGAACCCCAGAGGGAACGTACAAAGTTGTGTAGGTTATCAGGTGTGTTTTGGAATGAGAGGAGTTGTTTGGTGCAAGTCATGTGATGTGGAGTAAGTTCAGGGTGCTGCCGGTGTGCTTAATACGTGCGGAAATGAGAATGGAGGTGAAGGCGGGAAGAAGGGATATATATACTCGATTTCCTGTGATTTCTTGGTTGAACTTGTTTTGTTGGTTAACCAACACAAAGCGGCCCAGCATTCGTCTTGCACAACCAACAGGCACCTCATGAATGAACAGCATCGAAACGAGATTTGGTACTTGTGATGAGGATGGTATACCACGCCTTGGGTTGCTTTGGCATCACATACCACTTTTACTGCTCAGAACTCATGCATCTCGGAGCAAACAGAGTAGTGGTTATGTTGTCCAAACAGTGCAACCATCCAACACGGCCACCAACGCCTAGCGGTGGAAAAAGCACACCCAACTGATGTCATAGGATTGAGAATACGTCATTGTTCGCTGTGCGATGCTTCTAACTCTGCCAAAGAGCGATTGCCACAGGGACGTTCAAGATATACACAATTGATGATTCGAAGTATTGTCCCAAGAACGAGTGAAATACAATGATAATCATGGCAAGACGGCATCAACACCCTTCAAGCGGTGCAAATAGACCTTCCGACATTGCTGTACCAGTGAAATTCAACACTGAGTTTCATCTGACGGTAGTTAACCACATAATTGAATGGTTTTAAAGGGATCTCGTCACTGAGTATTGTCAGGGTTTGGAGTCTAGCTCGGTCTACACTGCACCTCCCTTTTGTGTCGAATCACTCCACAGTCGCTCAAATAGGAGTCTACCTTGCTTGCCATTGCATATGCATGCAGAGGAAATTATTCCTACCTGCTTAATGTCAAACATCTATACTTGACTATGCCTTCTCAAGGACCTCACCGTGATATGACTCCGGCCGTATGAAACTTTCGAAGTCTTGCTAATCGTCAGAAAAACCAAAAGCGTTAGCCTTCGGGGAATTCCCAACTTCTGCCTGCTATGAGATGTAATTCCATACCGGCTGGCGAGAGGGATACCTCTCAAGGAGGGAGTTCCGCACCCTCTACAATCGAAGGTCCGAACACCACCCCCTCATCTTCACCAAACAATCCTCACGTTGCAGATATCACTCAACACGTGACTTCCAGCCCGTCTGCTACACCGTGATCGGCAATAATTACTCCAACCGCCACCCCAGGAACAAGCTGTCGTACCACATTTGAACCTGGCGGATTCTTACAGACAGACCCAACATGTTGGGTTGTATTCAGCCCCCCATCCAGCTTTGCTAGCACTCCGACTCCTCTCAGCGGTCTTGAAAACCTGCCTACCCCCATCCCCAAACCAGAAGCCTAGTGTTAGCAACGGGTCGGGGTAACCCGCCAGCGGTCCGGGTTTGGACCGCAAAAACGGGTCGGTTCGGTTCCAGAACCGGCCTAAAACCAGACCCGCTGACTCTTGGCGGGCCAAACCCGGACCTGTACCGGTCAACCCGCGGGTTTCGCCGGGTTTGGCTAGACCCGTCGGTTCCAATCTCCGGTTCCGCGTTTCGGGTTTCACATTTATGGTCGCATTCAGATATGCGACTGTTAATCGTAAAATATTGACCATGGTACGTCACGGTTCATTTTGGACGTATTAGCCGCCTTGATGTGCAAAACAAGAATACTCAAGCGCCCAACTACATCCTGAAAATGAGCGTCAACAGAGCGTCAACGATATTTGGTCTTG
>Ga0307515_10001623_pt1 | contig 50059 bp, 35 predicted proteins | sample 17_EM_MG_FD_194513 | JGI IMG/M metagenome (GOLD analysis project Ga0307515, IMG submission 194513) | Populus trichocarpa ectomycorrhiza microbial communities from riparian zone in the Pacific Northwest, United States - 17_EM | ecosystem: Host-associated > Plants > Roots > Unclassified | place... | reverse complement strand
AAGGTTCTCGGGGACATTATGGAAATGTACACGTCTCCACTCTGCATCATGTAGTTCATCATGGTCAGAAAATTCAATATAGTGTAAGCAAATGGTACACCATTTCCTCCCCCTAGTAACTATCACATAGATTGAAGAACTAGCACAATGCATGTGTCTATGTGCACATAAATACCCTGCACAATTCCCTTGTTCTCTAGTTTCATTCAGCACAGAATTCAAGAGCTGAGTTTGGATTCTTGAATCTTCATATTCCAATTTGAAAACAATGAAGAGCCAAGGAGAAATCAGGCAATCTCATAATCAAAGCATCTTGGTTTTTTTTAGTGCCAAATTTTGATCTTCTAAATAAATTATCATAGATGTTCCCCAGAACATGTGTGCGAGAGGAAGTCTTCTGACAAAATGATCTCATGCAATGTTTCAGTGACTGAGCAGTATATTGCGGGTGGTGTATTGAAGGTTTGCCACATCATAGAATGTAACACAAATTAATAAAATACATAAACTCACCTGCATACTGTGCACATTAAGTTCAGCTTCATAATGGCTCAAAGACCAGATTAGAGAACCTCACCACTGTGAGGTTATCAATGAGGTTCCTTCTTAAGAGATGATCTATCCTGATGTGCACAAAATTTAAGTCATATTCCAATCAACTGAAGTGAATAGCTACAGAAGAAAATGTGCTTACTGAACGAATATTGCACACACACGGAACAGATATAGCTAATGTCAACTGCAACTTGTATAATTATTTCTCATCAAACTTAAAGAGAAGACTTTGTGAATTGGTGAGAAGACAGTGCATCAAACCCAAAAGGTTTCACAAATATTATTCAATTCCAGCTCTTCAGTGTTTGGGCATTATCAGCTAGACAGGATGCAACATCAAGGAGTGCTTCTTGTGACACAGAAAGGTAGTATTCCTGTTTGCTTTAGATCCCACCTGCATTGGTATGCTATTACAGAATCAATTATCAATTAATCCAGCAAATCTATTTTACAGTCAACAAAAACCCCGCCTAGTCAGAAAGCAATTTTAATATTTAAGCATGTGCCAGTACAAGTATACCTCAATCTGCTCCATTCTGGCATTTAGCTTTGACATCCTCTCTCAGCTATCATAACCTCCATTAAGAGGAAAGCCTCCATTTGTCCCCACAGTTCTGCCTGAAACATTTCCAAAAATTGATGATTATTGCAAAGTTGAGAACCTGTGATACAGGAATAACCATGAGACATAAGCATACATTCAATAATTTATATTCTTACTTTTAGCAATTACTTCATTTTATAGAATTTTTTAATGAGCATTGTTGTGGGTGGTATTAACAACTCAATTGACAAGCCCAGGAATAAATATCAGATATTCTCCGTATGCAATGCCCTTGTTACCTAAAGCTGTGAGATTTTATTGACAAGCAACCCACTATATTTGTTTTAGTCATTTCTCAGGGAGGTTCAGAAAGATTGAGTTTTCTTTCGCATGATTGTGGATCAATGTTAATTGGAAGCATCTTCTTGTGCCAGCCATATATAGAAATGCTTGCTCATTTTGACCATTCTACCACATAATTCAATAAAATTAATGATTGAAACTCGTAAGGTGATAAGAGAACCATACTGGTGATCAATGCGACAAGTCAAAGTCAAAGCTATTATGGATCTCAGATCTTCAGCCGTCAAATTCTTTCTTGAATAACCAAAGATACCGACGTCCTGCATCCATAAAACTACTCAAACTAAGAGTAAATACAAAAGTAAACCAGCGTAAAAGGATATGAACACAACATACTGGAGACAAGCTAATTTCGCTAATTCATGTATTTCCACTTTCCCTTTATGATTGAAGTATATCCACATACTGAGCTTACCAGATACATGTAAAAAGAATGAAATGTACACAAAGAAACATTGAGTATTGACATCAGAGTAAACCTCACCTCAGATAGAAATCCATTATAATACAGAGCAAATAATGCTAGAAAAATTTCCCCCTTTGCTAGCTCACCAGTTGCTCCAATGACTGCAATGCAGAGAGAAGGTCCTCTACCACCCTCAGTCGGATAATTCAAGTAATGACTTGGCAAAGGCACTACATTTGCGAAGGAATCAGGTTGGAGCTCATGCAAGAACTTTCTTCAGGTTCCGAAGTTCTTTTTGTCTCTTGATCAGAATCGACACTCAGAAAACACTTTTTGACAACAAATTCAACTCAAATTGACACACACAGGTGCGCACCCTTTTGGTAGTAATCATCACAGCAAAACACAAACTTTCAATACACAAACTGCCACGCACACACTCTTCAGTGGAATCTACAGTCGAAAAACAAACCTTTACTACAAATTCAACTAAAATTCATACACAAATACATGTTAGTAACAATGAACGATCACATTCAACAATGAATCTTCGTCACAAAAAACACTTACTTTCATTTTCCTCTTTTCGATTAATTACACAGATTTTCACTATAATGAATCACTAACACTCGAAGCACGATCTTTCACCAAAAACTCCTCTAAAATTAACCCACACATTTACACTTGTAAGTAAAAAAAATCACTATTAACAATGAACTATTACTAACCATTGGGAAAATTTTGATTTTTTGTAGTCATGAACTCCTTCAAAGGTCCAGACTTCCTATTCATTTGCCAAATATTGAATCTCTGGGTTATCCATAGCTTTAACCCACAAAACCTTCTACATAAACCACCTCCTCCTCCAAAATTCCTTGTCATAAGCTAACATAAACCACCAGAAACCAACAAACTTAGTAATATATTCAAAAGGGCATTTATAGAATCACAAAAAGTTCAGTACTTTATAGTGCAAAATCTCATTGACCTGCAAGCTAAAAGGAGGGTCTTTGAGAGAACTCGAACATGGAGAAATGGGTCTAGAAGTTGAAGAATCCCAAGAGGGTATTGATAGAGTTGGAAAGAAAAGTGACATCCTTTCTGGATTTTATTGTGGTTTAGACAGTAAAGGTTCGGTTCTTTTACCCATGGTGGAAGAAGAGGGAGGGGGATAGTTGAGGATGAATGTAACTTGGGTTTGGCGAGACTGGTTGTAGTGGATTAAATGAGGACACCAGATGACTGTAAATTGGACTTTCCCAGAGGGGGTGAGGAACTCGTTACTACAATGGGCTGTTGGTGATAGGCTTTCTTTTGTTTTCTTTTGAAATAATTTTCCTACATGGTAAGTTATTGTCAATCAAGTTTAGATTGATTATTTATATCTAATTAGTTTATGAAAAGTAAAATATTTTTTACACATATATATTACGTATAATATAAACCGCATAGCTATTTCATTGTATATTATTTTACTGTTTACTTTTTCATGTTTTATTATGAATTATAATAATAAGATTTAAAACAAAAAATCAAGTTGGTCTAGAACTTTATTTAGGTAATGGAATTGGTGGCACTCGTGCCATTAAAAAGTTGCATGTGATGTTTTGTGGTGGTCAAATCTGGTTATATGTCGTCTTACTAAATGCCTAATCGTGCTCTTTTACATATGATATGGTGCGTGTAAATAAATAATAGTTGAATTGCAATTGGTAATTGATTGTTTGTCTTTTTTTTATCTTTTCTCTCTCCCGACAATTAAAGTACATAATTGTCTTCTTTGTTTGTTATTTATCAAATCAGATATTTTTGTCATACCCAAATCATTTGGACCTTCATTATTATTTTTTGTTTGATAATGGTGCACATGACATGTCGTCTACCCCGACTGAAGTTAATAAAAAGATGTGTCAGACAACGCGTCACTCTTCATACCTAAATTCCGGCTACCAAAGTTGGGTCTGACATGGGTATCAAACCTGAGTTTCTTGGATCTAGCAACCACGTCAAATTCAAGGTTTGACAACAATGTCAAACCCAAGTATTAGTGGGTGAGATGAGAGAGAATATGGCCGGAATCTAGCTTAAAGAGAGAAAAATGTTATTTTTTCGATTCCGACTCAAGGTACTTGGGTTTGGTAACAATTATAGACCCAAACGACTTGGATCTATAACCATGGTAGCCCCAAGCGACTTGAGTTTAACAACTATATTAGATTCAAGCGGCTTGAGTTGACAACCAACATAGTGACAAATAAAAAAAAAAAATACCGCGGTGGAGTATGGCCATGTATCTAGTATATACACACACACCTTTAATAAGGTAGACATAAATAATAGCATCCAAAAGATATAAATAAAGATAATTTATGTTTCTTTAAAAAGAAAATATACAAGGAGTACAGATTTTCTTTAAAAAAACTGCATAGTAAAAACAAAAAATAGAGAAAATGACACCCTATTTTTTTTTTTATTATTTGAGCATTCATTTTTTAGTTTTCAGTTATATTTTAATATATATCTTTCATGTTTTCATATTCACCAATACTAAATTTCGTTATTCTCTTGAATATTTTATGTACTTTATATTTTTATATTTTTTAAAATATCCAAAAAAAACTCAAGTATACCAAAGATATAAATAATAATTTTTTAAAAAAGTGTCTAGAAATATTTCAAAATCCTCTCTTTATCATTATTTTCAAATCTCAAGTATTGTGATGTAAATACATTTTAAAAGTATTTTTTATTTAAAAATATATGAAAATATTTTTTTAACATCAGCACATTAAAATTATCATAAAACACTAAAAAAAATCAATTTAATATTTTTCATGTCAAATATTTTTTTAAAATGCATTCAAACAAAACTAGAAACACAATATTAAATAGCCAGTCTCCATCATTTAACTTAAAATACTAATATATATATAAACACCAAAATCTGATGAGAATATTGCCAGCAGATGAGAGCCGGCAAAATATAATGAGCTGTGTCTAAACAATGGGCATGTTGAATGTTGTTTAGTCATGGGAATCAATGGGTGAATTCATGATGATGATGAATTTTAATTAAATATTAATCAATATATATATATTAATTAAATATTTATCAATGTATATAGACACACACACACATGTGCATGCATGCCTGCCTGCCTCCCTGCAGGTCCACCTCATGGCCTCATCCACAAGGTAGGCTGCTACAAAGCAGTAGTCAACAACAACCACTCTATTATTTTTTTGCAATTTGCAAATCTCCTTCTAGATTAGTAGATACCACACTTGATCACGTAGACTTTTAGAATAACATATCAGGCTGTTTTCAAAAAAAAAAAAAAAAGTTTAACAATATATTTATTTTTATATATTGTTTTTGTTTTTTATATCAAGCAAGTTCCTTTCATTTTTCTATTTATTTTTTTATTTTAAGATATTAACCAAACAGATCTTAATAGATTGTTTGGTATTGTATTTTTAAGTGCATTTTAAAAATATATTTGACATGAAAAAGTGTTAAATTGATACTTGTTTTTAGTATTTTTTAATAATTTTAATATATTGATATAAAAAATTAAAAAAAATAATTTAATGTATTTTCAAATAAAAATTATTTTGAAAATTAATTTAAACTTAATAAATCAAAACATGAAGTAAACCTCTTTGATCCACAAGCCCAGCCATTGAAGATTTGACATAGAATTAAAAGTTTCTTTATTTTTGTGTTTTAAAATTATTTTTTTTCTGCAGAATAAAAATGAAAGAATACCAGTTTCTGACGATAAATGCAGAGAGAGAGAGAGAGAGAGAGAGAGATGCGATGTACAGTTAGCAAGAACCGACAAATCATTGTCTAACCAGAAAACAAGAAAAAACGACAACCGCTGTTTAGCCTTTGTTATTCCTCGCAGCAGACCAACACCAGAGTGCTCTCCACTCGTGAATGAAGAATATACAATGTTAGGCCCTAGCCCTAGCCAGTAGCCAGTAGCCACCCTCCCTTTCACCCACCTTTTACTATTTTCAAATTATTTTAATATATTAATATTAAAAATATTTAAAAAATAACAACTATTATAATAAAAATTAAGAAAGTGATATTTTAATTTTAATAAAAATTTAAGTTTTAAAGTTTTAAATAAATTATGCTAAACTAGATCTAGCTTCACGTTTTTGTATCTGATAACCTTATTTAATAATGCTTGTTGGAGTTCTAATTACTATAATTTCTTTGATTATTATAATATGAAATATTTATATTTTATAATTAGTGTCTTAGAATAAAACTATAAATATAAAAGAAATTAAAACATATTTGGTTAAGGAAATAGAAAATACAACATAAAATTAATATGTTAAAAAAACTCAAGATTCAAAAACCATAAAAAAAAATATTTATTACATCGGTGAGAAAATCTTAGTTATTAACATTCAAATCTTAAGTTTTATAAGTTGTTTTAACAAAAATAAAATTATTTATCTAAAATTCAAATGAAAACTCGAAAATAGGTAACAATTATATTTAAAATTTTAAAATAACACATTTTTAACTCTATGATGAAAAACATTTACCCTCTTTAAACATCCAATATATAGCTAAAATCAATATCTTAAGTTTTTAATATATTAATATTAAAAAATATAATTTTAATCACGTTTCTAAATACATCCTTAGTTATTATGCTTTTCATTTCTCTATATGTGTAACAGAGGTAACTCCTATTTTTTACTACCATAATGATATAAATAAATAATAAAAAATACCTAAATTACATGTAGTTTTTGTTGTATTATTATTTTTATTTACCTTTTATATATATATATATATATATTAGAGTGAATCTTCTCCAATAAAACCACATTCTTTATTATAATAATAATATTTTTAATACCTATCAGAAAAAAAAAACATTTCAACTCCTTTGTCACTCACTCTCTCTCTCTCTCTTCTTATAAACTGATTGGAATCTTAATCAGTTCTTCATTAGTGTTAAATCAACTTTTTTCAATAGATAAGACTGGTGGTTGAGTCACTCATTACCCTTTTTTTCTTTCCTCTCTTACTTTCCTTCTTTTGAAGATTACAGGTAAGAAAATTTAGGAAAGGTCTTATCTTTTTCTTCTTTTTGAATTTCAAGATAGATGCTTTTGGTCCCTTTTGTTTTTATCGATTTCTGGGTTTTGATTGTTTTTCTGATATATATGTTCATCTGGGTGGTCCTTGATCAGTTGTTTTCTGATTGTGTACCAACTTGAATTTTGAGTACAGCTGGATTTACGGTGGTTTATTTCATCTGGGGTTGTGTTTTTTCTTTCAAAGGTGTGATCTTTTTTAGCTGTGTACTTAAATGATTTTGGATTAGATTATCAGATTCATTTGCAGAATCTTAAGATATGTTATTAGTCCACAATTTTTTTTTTTTTAATTCTGATGGTTTTCTTTGTTTATTGTTCTTTTGATCAACAAAGATGTAAACTTTACTCCTTTGTTGTGTTTTATCTTGAATTGAGGCTATTGGTTCTGTCAGTATAGTACTTGGATTGTCAATTTCTCCATATAAAGTCGTGAAATTTTGTTTCATCAAGAGTAGAATTGCTCAGGTTCCAGTCATTTAGTGTTTCTATTATTGAAATTCATTGCCATGATAGCTAAATTATGTCTGCAGATGTATTTTCAGTAATTTTTAAGCCAAATTTGATAGGATTTTAGGTTTAAGGAGTGAGTTTGTTTTTGTTTTCTCACTGACTATAACATGGTATAAGGGCATTGTAATTTGTTTTAGAATGTTAATGATTGGAAATGTAGTAGTTCTATGTTCTATTATCGCTAGCTGATTCTAATTGCGTGGCTGATGAGCCTGATTTTTTGTTGAATCATGCAGGTGCTTGGATTTCAATCTAATTTTCATGCTATAGTACCTTTTCGATCAAGTAAATCTTGAAAAAGTGAATTGTTAATGGGGTCTGAAGGGCCTCCAGCTGTAACAATCCATGTGACTGGATTCAAGAAATTCCATGGAGTTGCTGAGAATCCAACTGAGACAATTGTTGGTAATCTAAAAGAGTACATGAAGAAGAAGGGCATGCCAAAAGGCGTGATTCTGGGGAGTTGCAGTGTTCTCGAGTCTGCAGGACAAGGAGCGGTTGCTCCACTTTACCAAATATTTCAATCTTCCATAAACTCGAAGGATTCTGAATCCTCAAGTCCTGGAAGAATCATTTGGGTAACATCCATAGATCTTTTCTTTCATATCTCAGCTTCGTGTATATTGCTTGTCTGACTCCTTCCAACATCTTATGTTTTCTGCTTACCACTTGATACTGTTTTTGCAAATGATTCATTCAGCTACACTTTGGGGTCAATAGTGGGGCAACAAGATTTGCCATTGAGCATCAAGCTGTCAATGAAGCTACTTTTCGCTGTCCAGATGAGTTGGGATGGAAGCCACAGGTTAGACAAATCATTAAGGTCTTTTCTTTTAGTGATTTTGAGTTTTTAAATTTTTTTGTGTTTTTAGAGTTCCATTATTTTGGTTTGCAGAAAGTACCCATCATTCCTTCAGATGGTGGAATTTCACGAGTTCGAGAGGTATATTTGGGTTTGAATTTACCTTTTCTTTTCCTCTATCTTTCAAAAAGTTGATGCTATGTCGGCTGGCAAATAGAATTAATCAATTTGTTAGTGCTTTTTTTATTGCATCTTATTATGATTTAGGTTTTTTTAAATCATTAAGGTATTAGGTGGCGTAAAGCCTCTATGCTATTGATTTGGTGCTCAATAGAAGCTGCCTTTTCTTCTTTCATTGGAAGCCTCTGTGCTACTTTCTTCAGTTTGAAAGCTGACATGACTTGAAACCACACAATTTATGCTAACAGGAAGTATCTGAACTATGCGATTGATTTTTTAGGTGCACTTTTTTGTTGTCCATCTGTTTCTTGGGACCATCACATCTAAAACTTTTCAGATGCTAATTCACCGTCCAATTGTCAAAGGCAAAGTAAACATCAAGAAATTTCGTGACAGTAATTTGGATTATGTCACCCATTAATGGTTATGGATCCCAATATTTCTTTCTTTGCAACTTCTTTGCCATTAAGAAGAGAAATTGGATCAGGGGAAGCTAATAACTATACCATTTAGACTATGTAAACTAGAATCTATTTTATTATGTGGGAGTTACCCTTTCAGAGCCAGGCTAAGCAAATGAAATGAAGAGAAAACTATCCTCTCTGCTTGTAGCGTCTTTTGCTTTTCTTTGTCCAGAACATTTTGTTGTGAAAAATACTGTACTAGGTTCTAATTCTGTTTTTTAGGTAGGATGTAGAGATATCTTTGGATGCATTTTGTTTTTGTTACCTTTGTTCTGTTGCACTTTATAAAAGGGTTTCTTCTTCTCAATGCACACAGACCACTCTTCCCGTCCAGGAGCTCACAAAGATCTTGACAAAGAAAGGCTATGAGGTGATGACATCTGATGATGCAGGCCGATTTGTATGCAATTATGTTTACTACCATTCACTTCGGTTTGCAGAGCAAAATGGGACAAAGTCTCTCTTTGTGCATGTACCTCTGTTCTTGACCATAGATGAGGAGACGCAAATGCAATTTGCTGCTTCCTTGTTGGAGGTACTTGCTTCTTTGTATTAGTAATATCTATTAGCATCCATCTTGCTCTTAATCTCCACAAGCATTTAAGCTTGTACAGTTATGGATGACTATTGTTAAGGTGGATGCTTGTATTGAAATGTTCTAATAAACGAATGGGTGTATGGTGAATGAAAAAAAGTGTGTTAATTGGTTGCTCAAAGACTTCTCATGTACTTTCTTCGACCTTTCCCAAAAGGTTTGGCAACTGACTGAAAGGTTCTTGAATATCAGTTTACTATGTGAATGAGTAAGATTTCAGTTCGCTATTATCTTTATTCATTGTACACATTACATGTCTTCTACCTCCACCAATTTGTGCTTTCAATATTGCTCCTGAAAGGGTTTTTGTGGACAACTCGGTTGAATTTTACCCTTCTCAAATTGGAATATGAAATCCTATCTCATAATAAAAAGGGTAAATTTACATGTGAAGACTCTCAAAAGGTAGCAAGGCACAATCATGGAATACAATATGCCATTCTATTTACTTCGCGATCCACTCTGGCTTGCTGATTTCCCTTGGATTCCTGTTTCTGGTAACCAAATGGACCATCAGTTCTTGACAACTCGTGCATTGTATGCTCGATCCCTTGCTCCGAATAACTTCAACTTTCTTAAATTGACACTTGAATTTTCAAATTTGAGCCATTTGATGGATTGTTAAGGCTTGAAATCTGAACTAGAAATCTAGAATGCTACATGCATTGCCACCCGCTCTGTCCAGTTTCAACGCCAAAGCTGTGGCTTTGTGATGAAAGCTAAAAAGAGAGAGGAGGTTCAGAAAAGTTTAAAGGTGTTAGATATTTTATATTTCTTATTGCTTGATAAATGCTCAATACACCTTCTATTCGTAGCCTTAAAATTGCAACGCTAATAAAAATAATCCTAATCCGAGACATAATCTAAGATAGATGATTATAATCAGAATTCAGAACTGTCCTTGATCATGTCAGATTATGTTTCTGACTTACAATGCTCAACATCAGTTACCAATAGTCCCCACAGGAGCAAACCCCATCACGAAAATGGTGAAAACGATGAGTATCTCTAATGATGATCTCTCGTTCAGCGATCTTGGATATAAGCTTGGTAGCAACATGGCAATCCCCACAAACACGAATATTCTTGGTAATTCTGATTGTGCTTCCAGGCTTTGTATTCAGAATGGCAAACACAATTGCCAGCTTCTCACTATGAACTGCTAGATGGCATTCTTTGTCCTCCTCTTCCACATCGTGAAGAGCAGAATCAGTTTCAGGCATGTAACCTAATTCTTTCATTCTTCCAACTAATACACCTAACGCCTTGTAGATCTCCTTTGATTGAGTATGAGACTGGTCACCAGCAAGAAAGGTGTAAACATGATCGTTGATCTCAACATTGCTATTGCCTGGAATTTTTTTGACTCCCTTGCTGTTCATGATTGACCTAACCGTTTCCACATCTTGCCATCTTCCAGCCTTTGCATATATGTTGGATAGCAACACATAATACCCTGACTGTTCAGGAGCTAACTGGAACAGGTGGTCAGCAGCCAAAAGTGCAATATTCATGCTAGAGTAAACCCGACAAGCACTCAACAGAGACCCCCAAACTCTTTCGTTAGGCTCCATTGGCATCTGTCTGGTCAAATGATAGGCCTCGTCTATTTTCCCAGCACGTCCCAATAGATCTACCATGCAATTATAGTGTTCTATCCCTGGAGTTATCCCATATTCAGCCATTAGATTAAAGCAATACCTCCCCTCGTCAACCAATCCTGCGTGACTGCAGGCTGCTAGAACAGAAACAAAAGCAATCCAATCTGGAGTAAAACCTGAGTCCCTCATCTTTTTAAAGAGAGCCACAGCATCCTTACCTTGGCCACTCATGCCATAAGCAGAGATCATAGAAGTCCATGACACAACATCCCGAAACATCATTTGATCAAATACTGCCCTTGCTTCCTTTAAGCATCCACATTTTGCATACATATCAATTAATGCATTCTCCAATAATAAATTTGGCCGAAGCTTCTTCCTTTCAACATATTCATGGATTCGTCTTCCTAACACCGCAGCTGAAAGGTCCCCACAAGCAGGAAGCACACTAGAAATAGAGACAGCATCGGGTTCAACCCCATGCACTTGCATCTGCAAATACAAGTCCACTGCTTCATTAGGCATTGCATTATTCACATACACTGCTATCATCACGTTCCAAGAAATCAAACTCTTTTCTTTCAGCTTCACAAACATGTCCTTAACATACAAAACATTATCACAAGATGTGTTCGTCACAGCTGGCAAGAGACTTCCCATTGTGCCAGCATCAGGTTCTAGCTTCAAGTCCTCCATTTCCCTACAAAGTTTCAATGCATCGTTAAACCTCCCATTTTGTGCATACCCAGCAACCATCGAATTCCAAGAAACCATATCCCTCCCTGGCATCTCATCAAGAACTCGCCTTGCCGCATCCAACCACTTACATTTCCCATACATGGAAACTAACCCATTCCCAATATAAAGATTCATATCAAGCCCAAGTTTCACAACAGCACCATGAATTTGCAAGCCAACCCACAAATTCCCAGACACCGAACACGCCTTTAACACACAAGGATAAGTATAATTATCAGGATAAAACCCCTGATTAGCCATGGTTTTGAAAACAAGTAAAGCATCTTGGTATAAACCATTGTTAACATAGCTTCTAATCATGACATTAAAGAACACAACATTTTTGTCAGTAATTTCATCAAATATGTGGCGTGTGTAACATGGTTCACCACAAGCGGCATAAGCCCTCATTAATTTGATGCCAAGTGAAGGGTTTGGGTGAAGGTTTTGGTCAATTAAAATCTTGGAATGGAGCTTTTTAAGTGTTTTGGCATCTGGGTTTACGTCCAAAATTTTATTACACAAGTCTTCTGTTAGGGCTGTGAATTTTGGGGAAAGTTGAGGTTTTTGGGTTGTTAAAGAAAAGGGTTTTGTCTGTTTAGCAGTTGAAAATTGGCGGGAAAGAGAAGAAATTGTTTTCATGAATTAATCTTTGTGCCTGTGATTTTGATTGTAGTATCACTTCAACTGTGAAACAGAGTTATATATAGTTTGATAAAGATCACAGACCCAGTTGACAAAACTACAAATTATATATTTAATAGCATTTAATTAGTTATCTGTAAAGATTTATTCGTGGTTTCTTCTTCTATGTGTTACATTGAGGTTACATGGTGTTTTATGTTTTTAGTCCCTTTTGTTTATATGATCAATCATGTGTTTTGCCATAAAAAAAAAATAAAAAATAATGTGTTTTTTTTTCCAGAGAAAAAGAGTGCCATTAGGATATGATTTTTATTCTCTAGGCAAGGTGTTGAAGACAACTAACAAGGGAGCTTCTATTCTTTTCTTTGGCGCTATCTTGCAGTACGAAATGAAACTCCACATTGAATCCTAGAGCCAATTCTTTCAGAGAGACTATGATGCTATATATCCCATGCGCAGCCTCGATTTTGAGATTTAACATGTTCATACTGAGGATTTTCGGTACAATGTCGCGTCCTGAATTGGAATCTTGTGCCAGCGAGAAATGCTGCTTTTCCTCAAGATGGAGTAGCAGTCCTCGTTTCATCAACTTTATGATTTCCTGAACTCCATTCTTACCTTCATGTTTCTGGTAACCAAATGAGCCATCAGTTCCTGGAGGGCTCTTTTTTCTTTGCAGCTCAATGGATTGTTAGGCTTGACAGTTGAACTGGATACAATTCTAGAATGATGAATGCATCACCTCTAAATCTTTCCAGTTTCAAAGCCTTAAGTCATGGCTTTCTAATAATTAGCCTATATATCTTGTGACTTAACATGATGAGCAAGGCAACGTATCGCAACAGATAGTCACTCAGAATCAGTCACCATTAATAGCCTGCACAACAGCGAATTCTGTAAGGACTATGGACACCACCTATCTCTATATTGATATGATATTGTCCACTTTGGGCCTAAACCCTCATGGATTTGCTCTTGGGCTATACCCAAAAGGCCTCATACCAATAGAGATATTTGTCCATCCTTATATACCCATGATCCTCCCCATTTCTAGCCAATGTGGGATTTTGGTCGTATACCCAACAATCCTCCCCTCGAACAAAGGACCACTGAGCCTCCCCTCAAACCGATCATTCATCCGTCCACTCTCTACCAACCAGGATTCTTCATTCTCTACTTCACCGTGTTGGGGTCAGGACACGTCCATGAAGCATCCGGAAAGCACTACCTGACTTGAGAGTTTTTTTTGCTCTTTCTAGGTCAACTCCTCTTCACCGTGTTGGGATCAGGACACGTCCATGAAGCATCTGGAGCACACCGCCTATCCAATAGAGCTGATCCATGGATTACATCGTGATTGGGGCCCCACCACCTTTTGTTCGGCATTCCGAGGATTCATTCATCATGGCTAACTCTGGGGCCTGGCTCTGATACCACTTGTAAGGACTATGGACACCACCTATCTCCACATTGGTATGATATTGTCCACTTTGGGCCTAAGCCCTCATGAATTTGCTCTTGGGCTATACCCAAAAGGCCTCATACCAATGGAGATATTTGTCCATCCTTATATACCCATGATCCTCCTCATTTCTAGCCAATGTGGGACTTTGGTCGTATACCCAACAAATTCCACCATGAAAATGGCGAAAACAACGATTATCTCTAACAATGAGAAGAGTGATTTCTTTGGAAACAATCAAGATTGCAAAGATTACTTCTATTCATATTGTAGGTTAAATAGTGGTGAAGCAGCTGATGCAGTGACGATAAAAGAATAGGTAAAGCTGCACTTTCTAGGCTGAGATACATGCACTTTCTAGCTAATCTTCCTTAAATTACTAACATGACAATTCTCTGGATTCTAAAATTAGATATTGCTGCATGTAAAATTACAATGTTGACAAGTTACTCAAACAATTCTTCTTCTTCTTCCTTTTCTTTTTCTTCTTATGTTATTTTGTGACAAGAAGTGACAAGAAATCGAGCACACGTACGCCATTTGGATGTAGGTCAGATACATTTCGATATAACCTTCTTCCACAGTAATTATCTTCCACAGTAATTAGCATCTCATGCTCTTTAGCCAATTGCCTGATAAGATTTGTACCAGAGACAATTACCCCATTTCACTTTTCTGACCTCCCGTGCGGTTACTTTGTTGTTCGGGGAAAGAATTGTTCCAATTCCATTGCTCTTGGGAACCTGAAGCAGCGGGTTCTGTGTCATCTATGGCTGCCGCTGTTGCAACAATGTGCATCAGCTCAGCTTCATCAGATGGAGCCATGCATGTGATATCAAATGCTCCACAATAGGCGAGTCTATCTGCTCCAACCAAACCAGCTCTATCCATGGCAAAAAGGGTTGGTAACTACTCTTGAAGATCAACAGATGTGAATTGAAGTTTTCAAGGGGAAAAAAGGTTTAAGTATTGTAGGAGAAGTGCATGGCGTACTACCCATGTATTTTTTTTAGAATCAATGCACTAATCAATTACAACAATAATTATTGTTACTAATTAATCAAATTATTCTACTTGAGTAAATCAGTTTGGACACAAAAAATATGAGTATATTCCAGTTAAATAATAGATGAAATCATAATTAAAAAACTTCAAAAAATAGTAATCATTGTCACGTTTAGGTGTAAGAACTTCTTTTTCTCATTTTTGGTAGGTAAACAACACTATGGTTATGGCTCTGCTCACCATACCGGGTCCTTTATCAAGCATCAGGATTTTGGGTTGTTAAAACGATTCAGGCAAACTTCAAATCCATCCCCCAACTATTGTTGTAGTATCAACTATGCCCCTAAAGTATTTTAATTGCATCATAAATTGAAAATTAGTGGAAAAGAGAAGTATTATGTTCATAGGCTAATCTTTGGGCATGGCTGTAGTCTAGAAAATGAGGCAACTACTCATCCAGTAGAGAATTGGGCTCGCCTTTTCCTCCATCCCATTTAGCCCACGGGGGGGGTTTTGGTGTCTCTAATGTGAGAGCTTTAGGTAGGGAATTTATGTCTGAGCCGTAAAGGTCAAGTTTGGCTCCTATGGTCCCAAGTTTCTTAAAGAAAAATATCCTTTCTTGGTGCCCACATAGACCCTTTCTTTTGCTTGGTGTACTTTTGGAATCCGGCAAATTAACTATGATTCATCCTTACTACCCAGCCAATTTATTAAATTTACACTAAATTATTGTTTGGAAATGTTTTTTTTATAGCATTTGGTTATTGAATTAGAACAAAAAGAGACAAAAATAATTTGGGTAGAAAAGAGTCTTTTAGTATTTTTTATTTTGAAAGGATATAAAATCACTTCAAAACAATCCCAAAAACAAATTATTAATATATATTTGTTTTTATATCACCAACCTAGAGCTTTTTTTTATTTGTATTTTCTCTCATGAAACATTAATCAAATTCAACCAAAGTGATAATCCTCTAATTAACTTGCAACTGTTTGATATAAGAATTCAATTTTTAGAATTTATTTTCTGTTCCTACTTCTTGAAATCTAAATTTCTTGTTCGTCCCTTTTGTCTTCTCTTCTATAGCAATAACCAAGTAGTTGCAAATAACAAGCAGATCCAAGAAATCTGACATCTCCATTCCATTATAAGGTTTGAAACATGAAATAGGGTGCAATTTTGTTGAACTAAAACCTCTAATTCCATGTTAGGCAATGATAGCTAGCCTTTTGGTCTCTGACATGTAACTAAATCTACTTTACATACGGGTCTGATACAAATTATTGTGACACTGATCAATATTGTTCTGGGGTAAGAATTGTGGGATTCCATCCAACAAGCAAGAAACTGGTGGAATGGTAAGATTCTGCATTGCCCCATAAGCATTCCAGCAAAATGGATTTGCCATAAATTGTCCTTGAGCAGGAAGCAACTCAATTTCTGATAACCTGAGGTTGGTGCATGGAACTGAATCACTGCAAGCCAAATGCAAAGGTGGACTCCTAATATCATAGGTACCTTTAATGTTTGTGTACAAAATATCAGAAATGTAAACTGAACTAGTTTGGTTAGTGCAATTCCTGGTTTGGCAGTAATACTGGTCTATGATTATTGGATTGCGAACTGTTTCCATGTGAATGTTGTGGAATGTGATTTTAGACACAGAACCATATCCACCTTGCCATGTCTTAATTCGGACACCATTATCGGAATACTTGATTACTGAATCTGTCACTGTTATGTTCGACACACATGCTCGCGAGTTGCGGATTCCAAGACTACCAATGCTGCAACAACAATAATATCAGACACCAAATGTTGGCCATATTTTTTTGAACATCTCTCGAATCAATGCTAATAAATGACTTTGGCAACATAGCAAATTCGATTCCCTCACTGCTGCCAGATTTTCCTGTTTACTTTTCGTCGAATTTGTTGCTGAGTTTTATGGATAGATTAGGGGGTGACATTATCAATGAGTCACAAAGCATTAAAAATCTTGGATCACTGTAAGTTGAGCTAAGAAGTTGAAATTAGAGCATTAGAAACCCTTTTTGGAGGCGCCTAACTTCTGTACTCATCTTTTGGGGAGAGAGTATTTAGGCAAAAGCTTAACAAAATGTACCTTATGCCATGGCTTGGACCACAGGTAATGTTCTTTATATCAACATTATGACAACCAGCTCCAATTGATACACAGTCATCACCTGCAGTAGAAAAAGCAGAGGAAATAATGGAACTCAGAGAGTGAATATTCATGGAGATGATGAAGAAAAGTTCTGTAGTCTAAGGAATTAATACCATTTGATACAACAGAGTTATGTATTTGGACATTGTATGTGTTCTCTATGTGAATCCCATCTGTGTTAGGGCTTTGAGCTGGTGATTTGATGCTAAGCATTTGTACAATAACATTTTGACAGTTATCAAACCGGAAATGGAATTGGGGACTGTTCTTCACTCTGAGTCCGTGGACTGTCAAATTGGAGCTCGTGAAAAACCTAATAGCCTGCATTAATTATAGAGCAAAAACAAAAGGTTGTAAAATTTCATGAAACCCTTGATTCATCATGCTGAAGTAGTTCTTTTACTTACAACTGGGCTATCACAAGGACCAGGAAGTGTTGTGCCATTAATCCCCTAAATTTTGCAAGCATAGCAAGTTAGTTAGAGAGATTAAAAAAAAAAAAAAAGAGAACTATTAAAGAAATTAACTAACCACATACCACGTGTGTTTGATAATACAGTGCAATTAGTTATTTATATTAAAAATATTATTGATTTAATAGTTTTTTTTTAAGTATATTACAATAATTTTAATATAAACTCATTTTGAAAAGTGTTTTCACAGGCCGAATAGAGCCTAAAAATTAATGACTTACTTTGTGAGGCTTGCATGGCAGATTCCACCACTTCTCTCCTCTCCCGTCTATAACACCACCTCCTTGCATTGACATTCCATTGATCTTGTAAAACACTAGCCATTGTCTCTTGTTCATCTTACTAGGCCATGATTCAGGTCCATCAGGTGGCATTATAGTTCCATCAATCTTCTCATAAAGCAAAATAACCAATCAGTTTTTTCTCCCACTTAATAATGTATATATATTGGAATTCAATTCCATAACAAAATACTTAGAGCCAGTCTTAGCTTAGTTATTATTTTACTGAAATTACCTGAAACACGAGGCTAGTTTTACAAGGTCCTGTAAAGATAGTAGGCTGTATCATAAAAGAATAATCATCAGGAGCAAGTAGAATAGCTGATTCATTCTGCAGGCAAGCAGTATCCCAAGCCATCTTGAATGCTTGTGTATCATCTGTTACACCATCACCAACAGCACCAAAAGATAGCACATTGTAAACCCTTGCAATTCTTTGAATTGGGCTAGGACTAGGACTAGGACTAGGACTAGGACTTGGAGAATCCTTATAATAACTTGGACTAACAGGCGCCTGAGGAGCAGGAGCAGGAGGTAGTGAAACGTGGGAAACAATGTCCGAGTGTTTTGATCTACTCTTGGCTTCAACTCTCCCTTCAGTGTAAGTAAAGAAGAAGAGAGAGAAGAAAGAAAAAGCCAAAAGGAAAATTTTAGACAATGTCATGGTTACCATACTACGATGAGGGAATCAATGTAAGTGAAGATAAAAAGGTAATGGTCTATACTTATAGAAACAAAGAGAAAGTTTCAAGTTGAGTACTAGAATAGAATAGGGTTTTGTTGTGGTTACTAGGTGTAGCCAAGCTCAATATCACGCTTTGGACATTGAATTCAAAGAAGACAAGTTGAGTTTTGAAAGATGATGGAGCTTTTTTCACGAGTAAAGAAAGAGATTAGAGGAGGAGACAAAGAGAAGGCGAAGGCACCCACGTTTTAGGGAGTTGAAAACATTTAACGACGTGTGTGTGTGTGTGACCACTTGAAGCACTATACACATAAACATCAACTTGTTGAAGGGAGGATATCCTGTATGGACATATATAGTGCATAGAATTGTTTCAATGGAGGTTGCTTTTATACTCTAGGAATTCTTAGTGGAAGCTCCTTTTTGGGAGGGGGTATTTTGTATGTGTTTGTGCTTTTAAGTCTATCTATAATATAATGGAGGCATGCATGAGACCGACCAATTCCATTTAGAGATTGGTATTTTGTTCTTAGGGCAATGGTATTAAAGATATATAATATCTTTAAATCAATTTTCACGTTAATTAATTCAAATTTGATTCTTTATCATAGTATTAATATTTAAAATCACATCAACTTAATGCATACAGATTTAAGAAGCTAATAAAGAAAGCAAATCTTTCTAATTAATAAATCATAAAAACTATACATCTTCAGACCGACTTTTTAACATAAAATATTAAATTTTTTTTTTATTAAGAATGTGTTATTTGATGATCAGCATTCAAGTAAAATTGGAGGAGTTGAAAAGAATGGGGAGGGACAAGGCAACTCATAATTGCTTATGCAATATGAATTGGGATTTAATGATAAAAAAATAAAGAGAAATCAACTTGCTGCATTTGCTGGAGCAAGTGGAAATGGCAAAGAAGAATGTTTTCAATTTCATATATGGGCCGGCATTGGACACCAACCCACTAGAGAGAATTATTATTTTTTAATGTATTAGTCAACAGAAAGCAATAATTGTTTTTTTTTTTTTAATTATTGGCAGAAACTCAGCTAGCTTGCTAACCAATAGCCTTTGCTCTTGTTTTGCTGACATCTATTCAATGTCCACTTAAGGTTTTCTTAAAGCAAGGTAGCTGCTTATAACATCTCAAATAAAGAAGGTTGGAAGTGGGAGGGCAAAATGGATAGTGATTATTTGGCTCAAAGTTCTTGGGCGGTTGAGCGTGATCACTTTACCTCCTTCCATGATCATGCACCCATCTAGATGCCTGTCACAAGCGAGCTGCATACATCAATTTCAGTTTTATAGCAGATTTGTCCGACCATAGCAGTCAACGAATGGAGTTATTAAGTTCTTTTTTATCAATTAGTTATTATGATTTTGATATCATATTAAAAAATCATTTAAATTCAAAATCTCAGATGAAGTTTAATGAATAGTTTTATATTACAGCTGCCAATGCCTGTTCATTAAAAAAATGTCAAAGTGGGGTGGATTCAGGTCAATGTTCATTATCATTGCTAAAACAAATTGATAGACATGTGAGACGCACAGAATTAAAGAAACCCAGATTAGCATTCTTCCTTTCAATGTAACAGTCTATCTCCATCTCCTTGCCTCCATCTTCCGCATGGCATTATTTTGCCGTCCGCCTTCCATGATATATAGAATTGGTGGTCTAGTGAGTTTACTATTCACAGACATTTGACTTCCACTTCCATCAGCAGAGTGTTAAAATGTTTGAATTAGCAATACTAATTTGCCATGCATGAATCTTCACTCTCCTTGGATAATCATCTTCTCTTCTGAAGTCTTGAAAGACTTTCCAATCTCTACTTATACAGCTTCTATAGACTTGAAGTGCCATTTTCATTTGAGAGCCCCGAAATGGCTAATCAGTTGAGGTCCCATCCAAGCTTCAAGTGGCGGGCCCGGGATGTTAATGAATTTAGTGATGCTCCACCATGAACACCATCTTCAGTTGGAAGTCCTGAACGTATTCCTCCGGCAAGAAGACCATCTTCAGTTGGTACTGAACGTTATACTCCAACAAGAAGATCATCTTCAGTTGCTAGTGACAAGACAGTCTTCAGTTAGTAGTGAACATATTTCTGTGATGAGAACCAAGCTTCCATGTTACGGCGGAAACCAATTTGAGGTCAGAAATGAATGACCGGCAGAATTAGAATCTCTTCTGACTTGTGGGATTTTGAGTTCTCAGTTCTGATTTGAATCAAATATCTTATATTGTATCTTAATATAGATTAGGATTATCTTTATCAGTTATTTTTCTTTATTAGAATTTTTGCTAGGCTATGATAGCCAAGGCGTGTTGAATATTCAATAAGGCAAAACGCAATAAAAAATAAAATATCAAACACTGTTGACTAAGCATGACTCCATAAGTATGATCAATTTTATTTTGTTGCTATTTTTGTGGCCATGACCACTTCTTTTGATTTGTAACAGAAAAATCTAATACTAGAAGGAGATGAAGCAATAAGTATGATTAGTTATCAGGTCTGGACTGTTAGAATGGAAGCCTATTTTGATGCTAATGATATATGAAAAGCTTTAAAACAAGTATATAGAGTTCCACCCCTACCAAACAATCTAATTATTGCAAAAATAAAAAATCACAAAAAAAGGAAGCAAAGAACATCAAAAGCAGGATCAATTTTGTTTGTAGCAGTACTCTCACCCACCATCTTTAACAGGATAATGACTTCGAAAACATTTAAGGAAATTCAAGATTTTTTAAAGCAAGAATACGAAAGAAATGAGAGGATCGAAGGGATACAAGTGTTGAATTTGATCCGAGAATTTGAGATGCAAAAGGCAAAAAATGAAAAATTTAGAAACAATCAATGAATATTCTAACAGACTTCTTAGCATTGTCAATCATGTAAGACTGTTTGGTGCTGATTTTTCTGATTTTAGAATTATTCAAAAGATCCTTGTAACAATTCTTGAAAAGTTTGAGGCTACAATTTTATTTTTGAAAAACTCAAAAGATTTGTCAAGTATTACCTAGGCAAAATTGTTGAATGCATTGTAGGCATAAGAGCAAAGAAGGCTTATGAGGCAATAAAGATATATGGAGGGTGTTTTTTTTGCCAAATCTCAAAACAACTATGGTGGCAAGAACAAGAAAATAAAATAGAACAACAAGCCTAATGGTTCTGCATTCAACATCATAAATAACAGAAAGTGTTAGTGGAGACTTGATGCATGATGTTTCAAATGTGGTCAGTTAAGGCATATGAAAAGGATATGCAAGACTTAACAATAATAAGGAGAAGCCAATGATGCTAAAATCAATATCTAGAGGAACAATTATTTGTGGTATCATGCTTGGCCAACAACAGCTTCACAAAAAGTCGACATATAAACAGTGGTTGTACAAATAATATGACTAATGATCGAAAGCTTTTTAAAAAGATTAATGAAACTGTTATTTCCAAAGCTAGAATTGGAAATGAAGCACATCTGACAGTAGAAAGCAAACAAATAGTAGCTATTGAAGGACACTTATGTTTAAAATTAATTTCAAATGTACTATATATTCCTGAAATTAATCAAAACTTATTAAGTGTCTCTCAACTACTAAACATAGATTATAAGGTGTTGTTTGAAGATAAGAACTATATGATTGAAGATGCAAAAGGCACAAAGGCATTCAAAGTTCAAATGAAAGGTAAAAGCTTTGTCTTAGACTTTATGAACGAAGAACATGCTAATGTATATAAAGAAAACAATAATTTAATGCTTTGGCATAAAACAATGAGACATTATCATCATGAAGCTTTGTTTTTCATGAAGAAGAATAATATGGTGAAAGGAAGAAGAATAATATGGTGAAAGGCTTAACTAAATTGGAAAAGGATTCTCCTACCTGTGATGCTTGTCAATATGAAAAACTGTCAAGGTTTCCTTTTAACAAAGCAAGGCATGAAGAGCCACACAAAAGCTACAATTGATACACACAAATGTTGAAGGACCAATGAACACGTCTCTTTAAATGGCAATGTAGGCATTCAACATCAATTAACAACACCATATACCCTTCAGTAGAATGGTGTTGTGGAGAGAGAAAAAAAAACAAGAAAGTGATAGAGATGACAAGGTGATTGCTTCATGATAAAGGTCTGCCAAAGAAATTTTGGGCTAAAGCAGTTAACATAATAATTTTTCTGCTAAATAGATTGCCAACAAAAGCCTTGCAAACAAGGACCCCATTTAGAGAGTGCTTGACAGTGTGGTAGCGGTTGCTTTTCAAATAACTTTTTGTGCTGAAATGCATGCCAATGATGTTTTTTTATATATATATTTTTAAAAATCATTTTTGACATCAGTACATCAAAATGATCTAAAACGTACAAACCATATTACTTTTTAGCAAAAAAAAATAAAATTGGGAACGCGGTTTGCACCGCGTTCCCAAACATATTATTAAAGTTTGGTATGAATACAAATATAACAGTTAACACAACATTTGATTTTTTGTGTTTCTCTTATATTCCTCAAATGAAAAGAGCCAAATTGGATAAGAAAGCTGAAGCTGAAATTTTTATAGGCTACAGCTCTATTTCAAAAGCTTATAGGATCTTCTTACCACAAAGAAATAATGTAATCATCAGTAGGATGTTCAATTTTTTTAGTCTGATAGCTGGAATTGGAAGGATGATAAGCAACTTAAAATTTAGGAATAAAAAAATAATATAGATGATGAACCTGTTAGAGGAACCACAACAATATCTGACATTTATCAAAGATGTAATATTGCTGCAATAAAACCTGCAAATTATGAAGAAGCTGCAACTGATCAGAAATGAATAGTTGCAATGAAGGAGGACTTAAAGATGACTAAAAAAATCAGACGTGAGAATTAGTGGATAGACCTTAACATGAAAAAAAACTATAGGAGTCAAGTGGGTTTATAGATGCAAATTGAATTCTAATGTTTCGGTTTTGGAGTTCTTTCATGGTGTTTGAAGAAGTAAAAAATCATAGCTCAGTCTACAATAAAAGCAAAATATATAGCTGCTGCTGCTATTGCAAACCAAACACTTTGGATCAGGAAGCTTATGGTAGATTTGCATCTGAAATAACAAGAAAAAACATAGTTATCTGTGAACAACCAAGCTGCAATATCAATATCTAATAATCTAGTGTTTCATGATAAAACAAAACACTTCAAGATTAAGTTTTTCTTTCTAAAAGAAGGAGAAATGAAGTTGTTTCAATGTAAAACTTAAGAATAAAGTGTAGACATCTTAACAAAAGCACTTCTTAAGTTCAGGTTTGAGTATTTAAGGCAGAAATTAAGAGTTTGCAACTTTAGAGTCAAGAAGGAGAATTGTTGACCAAGCATGACTCAAGAAGTATAAACGATTTTTATTTGTTTCTATTTTTATGGCTATGACCCCTTCTTTTTATTTGTAACAGAAAAATTTGATATGTAAGGAGATTTTCTTGTAATTCAGTTTCATTCCTATTATATAAATAAATGCTTTGATATTCAATAAAAAATACTCTTCTGCAATTCAAGAAATATAAAACTTGCTTTCTCTTTCATATAACCAACAAACACCCTTTCATAATTTTTTTTTAACCTATCTTTCTTGCTAGCACAAAGCACTATGACACCAGCTACACACCAATATTCTCGATATATGATTGAGAATCCATCGCTGGGGATGGATAGGCATGTTGCTTTGAGAATGCACGAGAGTATAAAGAGGAATGGATTGAGAAAAGAGGCTGGGAAGATTATTTGTAAGGAGGAAAATGAGATAAAGGAAATAAAAGAAGAGGGAGTTGATCAGGTTAATTATGAGGAGGTTTTAAGAATGGATTATTTGCTGAGAGATGGCTTTGTTGGTTATCTTACGTTTCAAAAGTTTTAAAAAAAATAATTTTTTTTATTTTATTTACTTTAAATTAATATTTTTTTGGTATTTTCAAATCATTTTAATATGCTAATGTCAAAAATAATTTTTTAAAAATAAAAAAATATGCATTTCCAAGTAAAAAACACTTTAAAAAATAACCGCAATTACATTTCTAAACAGACAACGTACGAGATCGATCTAGCGCGCTCTTGAGTCTAACCTTATCTCTCTGTGATTTCTAACGAAGGTAATGCAAGAACAAGTAGCAACATCCTCCATTATCCTTCAAAGAATCATCGAAAGGAAATTTATGTGTACTAAGGGTCCATTTTGCATTGCAATTAGACAAATCCGGAAACTGCAAGATGGGACGCGCCTCACATGGATACTCTTTGTGTTGGAGCACACAAGCGGTGATCACATTCGTCTCTAGGTGGAGCATTATAAAGAAAAGGCAAGTACAAAACACTCATCAACAAAGAGGAGAAATTTCATGAGAATTAACATTAACATTAATTAACAAAAACAAAAAATACATTAAAGGAGAAGGGGTTTTATTGAATACTTTTTTTTTATAATATTATTTACTAGAATAATGTTATTTTTTTCTTATAACTTATTATTTTTCAATTTTAATTAAATCTTTCAACATTAAATTTTATGGAGGATTGAGCCTCGTAATTTTTTTTAATTTTTTTTATCAGATTATTCTAGACTCATAATCTAAACTGCGTGTTTAATAGATTGACTTGAATTTTTTTTTCTTTTCTTAATTAACCTTTTTTCTTTAAATTATATCCTTTATTATTAAATTGATTAGAAATTAGATTTTGTAATTTATTTTGGTCTGTTTCTTATAACATTATCTTCATCTCATGACTCAAGTCACGAGTATTTGTTTCACTTTGCTTTTTATTGGATTATTCTAATCTCATACCCGGGTCATAAGTTTGACATGTTAACTCAGGTGGACTTGAATTAATTTTTTATATTTTTTAATTGATTTTTTTATTTTTAAATTTGCCAAAACAACCAAGTAATAATGTAATATCCTATATAATTTAAATTTCGTTACATTGAAAAAATATTTATCCGATCCATGATCAAGTACGAAAACTATGCCCAGTTAGTGAGTGATGCGGCATAAAATTATGGAATACATGATCTGAGAAATCAATCACAACATGTGAAATACGAGGATGAGCTGTGATGTAGGAAGAACACTTAAAATGCTAGAGAGTCTAAAGACTTGAAGAAGTAGGGCTGTCCCCCACAGCCACAGGATGTATTATTGTCCGAATCTGCCTTCCATCTGGTCCCACCATATCACAGCATCCTGCCTAATCTTCTCAGCACCCATTGACTTTATAGTCCTCCTTTGCCTCCCTTTCAAGGGTAGAATTGCCCTTTCCTCCATGATTGCTACCCTTGAATGTGAGAACTGTTGTACTTTGTGGTTGCCGTTTTCCTACTTGCCCTTGTAGGGTGGGGCAACCATTGTCAAGATCACCTCCCTTTTTATTTAAATACAATTACAATTATTTCCCTCGTCCTATTAAAATACCATCCAACCAAAACAAACAAATAAATAAATAAATCAAGTATCATGCATGGCTTTGGACTTTGAACGGTGAAGAAAAAAAATAAAAAAGTATTGTCAAAGCTCCTCCTCCTCCCCTGTGCTGCAATTGCATTTGTGAATGATTGACTGCAAAACAGTAGAGTGGAGTGTCTTGTTCTTTCTACAAAAAAAAAAAAAAAAAGGGGGGGGAGAAAGAAATCATTGAACATATTTTTAAATGTTAAAATCATCTCTCCAACCAATAATTTCTTCTTCAAGGTCGTCTATGAAATTATAGTGGGAAGTGCCTTTCCTGCAATTCCATGATCATAAGTGGGTAATGTATAAATTGCTGCTGTTGTTATAGTCAAGTAAAATATAAATTGATTTCTGCTTTTTTATATCATTTGAAAAAAAAGGGAAATAATTTTTTTTTAATAAAAAGCAATCATTTTAATTTTCCCATTAGATATGTGCTGTGCTATTGTCTCCATTCCAAAAAAAAAAAAAAGGGAAATTAACTATTTTTCTCTTTTAATTTATAAACTAGTATTAATAAAAAGAAATATTCTTTGGGATAAATGTATTCAGATATACCATTGTTTATGGTTTTTTTTAACAATAAGATTAAAGTAGTCAGACATACCATTGTTTTTTTTAAGTATTTAAAAACTTTCTTAATTATTTTTATTTTTTTATCTCTAGATAACAATCAAATATTGTCTTTATTTTTACAGCATTCACGAGTGGATGCTTTTTTTATTTTATAAGAATTCACCCCTTGAATTTGGATTTAATTAAAAAACAATTCATGAAAACAATTTTATGAATACACATGTATTTATTCAAGGCTTGGATGATGTGAATTGAATCATATATTAGTAAAATAAAAACAATTTAAAAAGATATATTTAAAAAAATATATAGTTGTTTTTATTCTTAAAGTATTTTATTTCATGTACCGACCCAAACCTTAATCATGCCATAACAACTCTTCATTATTATTATTTTTTTCTATAAATAGCTGTCTTTATTCTTAAAGTATATTAATTATACAATAAATTTTTTTTTTTCATATTATCATTTCAGTTCAAATTGATAAAAAAAAAAACCCCTAACTAAACCTAAACCTAAACCTAATGGACTGACACAAGCACATTAGCACACCTTAAAAAATTAAAAATTAAAAAAAAGGAGGAAAAACACACAAAACAAAAACAAAAGAGAAAGAGAGAAAGAAAGCACTTTCTTTTGTGTATTGTATTGGAAGGCAGCTTGTTGTGTTATTGCCCACAAAAATGGATCTGTCTTCCCCACCTTCTCTCTCCACTGTCTGATCCTCGGCTCCTCTTCCTCATCTCCACCTTCAAAACGGCATCTTCTTTAATACCCAGGATTTTTTCCGGCTTAATTGGTATGTTTTCTTATTCTCTCTGTTTCTCTTTTTATTCAAAAATTGGCATCTTTTTTATTTAAGCGTGAAAAGATTGAGACTTTTTGGGTTTTTTTTGACATAGATTGTGTGTCTTGGCTCCCGGGGTTTCTTGGTTTTGGATCAAATTGTGATGGGTTGTCTTGGATCTTGTTAAAGTTTTGAGTTTTGCATCTGGGCTCTATTTTTTTTTTTATGTTCTTTGGGAGCTTGAATAATTTTTTTTATGTTTATGGGTTTTGATTATATTTTAAAAGTTCTGTCTTGGGAATTTTGTTGGGAGGATTTGTTTGTTTTCGTTGTTAGATCTTAGATTGAAAGTTGTGGACTTTGTTTGAGCTATTGTAATTTTTTAGTTAGTTATGTCTTATGTAGATCAAAACACCTTTTTCAGGTTCCATTTTGCATGTCATTTTTTTTTAATGTTTTAATTTATTCATCTGGGGTGATTTGTGGCGAAAGTGTTTGACTTTGATGGCAAAAAACTTGTCCAGAAAACTTGATTTACTGCTGTTTTGTGGGAATTTACAGAGCTCTTGTGTCTTTGTGTTCTATTGTGTTGGTGTTTGAGCATTTTGATTTTGAACTTTGTGCAGGAATTTCATTATAGAGCCTGACTTGATCTGTTGGTTGTGCTATGTATGGTCACCGGTCATTGATTTTTAAGCTGTGAATTGGATAAACTTTGGAGTCCGAGTTTTTGTTCGAGTACTAGCTTTCCTTTTGTGGGTTTTGGTTTAGTTCTGTTACTGCACGTTGTGGAGAATCAATGAATGTATTTTATATGTATTTTGATGCAACTAAATCTGTCTTCTGAGATTTTTAACCTTCTCCGTTCCAGCAGGTAATGTGTAATTGCATTGAAGTTCAAGAGTAGGACAGAATAATTTGTTCTTGTCTAACAAATGGGTTCTGTGGGCGTGGCACCTTCTTCGGGATTAAGAGAAGCTAGTGCCCATAATGCTGGTGTGGATAAGTTACCTGAGGAAATGAATGACATGAAAATTAGAGATGACAAAGTATGGCAATCAGCTCCTTGTCGTTGGTTTATGCCTCTTTTTGTTGTTTTTAGTGGATTTCGGATGCAGTCACTCACTCAGGTATGCTTTTCAGGAAATGGAGGCAACAGTGGTGGATGGTAATGGTACAGAGACAGGTCATATTATAGTAACAACAATTGGTGGTAGAAATGGCCAGCCAAAGCAGGTATAATTGTTGTCTTTTTTCTTCATATCTTCTAGCAAGTCAAAATCCCCTTGCAGTTTGAGGGGTAGTCCTCAGGATGTAACCTGATTTAAACAACTGGCACCATTTCCTCCCATTATTCACCTTGTTATTATCGAAGCCTCAACAGATACGATTAGGAGAATTCCATAATGGTTTCTCCATACATTGATATGTACTGTTATCCTCCAAGTGCCATGATTTTACCATAACTTCACCGCATAACCCATCCCATTCTAAGACATTCTTCTCCATTTCTAATTAAAGACAGTGAATCAGCTATTTGGTTTGTCTATCAGGGCATGTCCCATTCACTTTGTTGTATTATGCTTCTTTTATTCCTAGTTAATATGTTTTTCTTCCATTTAAACCATGCAGACTATAAGTTACATGGCTGAGCGTGTTGTTGGGCATGGTTCATTTGGGGTTGTTTTCCAGGTATGCTGTTTTAGACATTAGTGTTTTGCTGAATGTTCATCAATAGTGTAATGTTACTTCCTTTCCAGACTTTCTCACCAAGTGTTCATGTTTCCATTTTGCCTTTGCAATTTTGGCTTTAGGCAAAATGCTTAGAGACTGGTGAAACTGTTGCTATAAAGAAAGTTCTTCAAGATAAGAGGTATAAGAACCGTGAGCTGCAAACCATGCGTCTTCTTGACCATCCGAATGTTGTCTCTTTAAAGCATTGCTTCTTTTCGACAACTGAGAAGGATGAGCTTTACCTTAATCTGGTTCTCGAGTATGTCCCGGAAACTGTTCATCGTGTGATTAAACACTATAGCAAGTTGAATCAGAAGATGCCACTAATATATGTCAAACTTTATACGTATCAGGTATGGAGCTGATCAATTGAATTGGGTTTTACAATGGTCTTCTCTTAAGTTACAGTTTAGATGACCTAGTTCTTGTGGATCCATTTTCTTTCTTTCTATCTTTTTTTTGGCATTTTATATCCATTACTTTGTTATTTCTTTCTCCCAAGGCAGCTAGAGTTTTTACCTCAATGCACAGAACAGTATCTTCTTGGAGGTATTGTTTATCAGGAACATTGGTAAGGTATTAACGTGTTGATTCTTGGCAGATATTTAGGGCATTGTCATACATCCACCGTGCAATTGGAGTTTGTCATCGTGATATTAAACCTCAAAACCTTTTGGTAAGAGTTCGTGTGCATTTTTTAGGCATTTACCTGTATATGTTTAATTGTGATAAAAATATAGAAATATGTCTTCTCATAAGGGTCTCACTTCTCTGAAATTTAAAGCTCTGACAAAAAAAAAAAAAAAAATATAAATATTTGGTTGTAATTTGATTTGCACAAATGAAGTGGTTATCCTTTTTTATTGGAGGACACAATCTTTGTGTTGTTTACAAGGTCTCTTATTCCATGTCAGAATTTTTTTAAAAGTTATCTTCAATTTTTTTCTTGATGCAGGTGAATCCTCATACGCATCAGGTTAAATTGTGTGATTTTGGAAGTGCAAAAGTCTTGGTATGCTTTGCTCCTTGGTATTTTTGTCTCTTTGGTGTTTATGTTTGCTTTTATTTTTAGTGGGATGCTGTTTCTTCTGACAGGTAAAAGGGGAGCCAAATATATCTTATATCTGCTCTAGGTATTACAGAGCACCTGAACTTATATTTGGAGCAACTGAATACACGACAGCTATTGACATCTGGTCTGTTGGCTGTGTCCTTGCTGAGCTATTGCTTGGACAGGTAGGAAGCTTTTGTGGACAAGGTGTATTTGATTTGTTTTACATAAATGATCTCCACGACAAGCTTAATAAATGTATCGATTATGTCAGCCTCTTTTTCCTGGTGAGAGTGGAGTCGACCAGCTTGTGGAGATTATCAAGGTAAATTTAGTATCCTGAAACTTTTAATAGCTGTCTAGGCATTATTAAGTTTAGCTTTTTACTCACATTAAAAGGCTTTGTCTACACTTTGGTAAAATGTGCGTTTCTGTTGGGACCTACTTTATCGTTGATTTATTTTAATTCATAAAATGCCATTATTTTCCAGGTTTTGGGTACTCCAACAAGGGAGGAAATTAAATGCATGAACCCGAATTATACAGAGTACAAATTCCCCCAGATTAAAGCTCATCCTTGGCACAAGGTATTAGCAATTCTAGATGAATGTTTCATGGTTTGTGTTATTGCATTCTTATGACTCTTACCACCCATGAACTCCTGTTGGTTTCACTTTTAGATTTTCCACAAGCGCATGCCTCCTGAAGCAGTTGATCTGGTTTCTAGATTACTGCAATACTCCCCTAACCTACGGTGCACTGCTGTGAGTATTTTTCTGGACTAGGTTATGGTTCCTTTGATTCTATAATTTTTGTTAATTCACCATAACCTTCTTTGAATGTCGTTGTTTCTTTCCCAAGAATTACATGTTGCTATTTGACTTTGAAGGCCTAACAGCTGCATTAAACTGTCATTTAAATATGGAGTTGGTTATTGTTTGATGTTAATCAATTACTCAATTTAGATGCTTTTACCTAATGTTTATTATAGAAACTGACCATGTTATGTGCTTATTGCAATCATGTCCTCTGGGCTTGTTTAATTCTTTGTTTGATTAAATTTTTTTTACTACTATTTACTTTGGTTGCAGCTGGATGCCTTGACACATCCCTTTTTTGACGAGCTCCGTGATCAAAACACCCGCCTGCCAAATGGGCGTTTCCTCCCACCGTTATTTAACTTCAAATCTCATGGTATGAAATTATTATAGAGGAAATCGTTTTCATGAACTGCAGTTTATTATCCATTAATCATGATGCTTACCATTTGTTGTTTCTACTGCTGCTGTTCAACTAGAATTGAAGGGAGTTTCAGTGGAGACACTGGTCAAATTGATACCCGAGCATGCAAGAAAGCAATGCCCCTTTCTCGGTTTATGATTTTATTGTGTAAGAAACCGAGCTGAGTGATGTCCCGAACTGGAAGCTATAATTGTTCTACCTTATCTATGATGTTTGGTTCTCTATGTATCTTTGTTGTATCCTATTATTCTATTATGTAAACGCAGATTTAGAGACATGCTACTTGATGTTTGCCCTAGCCTCCATGGGTGGTCTGATTTCCCGTGTACCTTGTTCCTGTATCACAGAATATTGTAATGTTCCTAAACAGCTAAAGATCAAATGTGATTTAGTGTTCCTGAATTGGGCCTGGCAGTTCAATTGGTTCTCTCGTCTGTCGTTGTAGCTCTCCCTCATTGTTTGTTGTGGTTTGCTCTTGAACATGGTTCCTGGGAATTGAATGCAAACTGTTCATCCATAACGCGTTTAGACCCGTATAACCAAAATTGCTGAGTAAAAACTTTGAATGGATTTAGAGTAAACCTTCCTATCATCCGTATAACATGCTAGATTTTCATCTTTTTTGAAGATGAATGTGAGATTGAAACTTAAACCAACCTTATAAATTGATTTTAATCTAGAAGATTAATGCTCAGTGGTGTTTTAAACTTCTTGTTTTTTGAAAAATATTTAACTAATTTTTTTTTATATAATTCTGTTGTATTAATGCTAAAAATAAAAAAAAATTATAAAAACATCAGTAAGTTAAAATACACTGCACCGTATCATCAACGATATGTTTTTTTTTGTATGTTTTATTTTAAAAATATAAAAAGTTGTTTTAAAATTATTTGGAGATAGATTTTATTGTTCTGAAATAAAAACTGAAAATAAAGAGGATATTTTTTTTATGTTTTCTGTTTTAAGAATATAAAAAATTATTTAAAAACATATTTATTTTATTTTGTTTCAGGTTTTTTAATTAAATATGCTTTTATTTTTTTATACATCAGACAATTTGTTTTTGTTCTGTACATATAATAAAAACCAAAAATGAAATAAGGTAAAAAAATCAACCAGATTTTACCTTACATATAAATATTCATTTTCCACTAGAGAACTGATTGATGATGACCCTTTTGGCTTCTTTAGCTCCTCCTCATCTCCTCTGTTGTTCATCTTTAATCATTCCTTATTGTAACTGTCATCCATTAATCACACTCTCTATACCTCCAAATCCTTCATGTTGGAGCAATCCATTCAAAGTTGATAAAAAGTCAGTTTCATCATCATCATCATCCATTTCTTTCAAAAAGTTCACACCTTTGACCTCAACCTTTTACCTTTTGAATCATAAGATAAACATACCATAGGTACCTACAAGTTGTAATCTTTTAATTTTAATCTTTTATCTATCTGGGTTTTCTTTGTTTTTTCATAATTCAATGAATTCAAGCACCAGATTAAGCTCCAAATTCTGACCTTTTTTATTTTTTTATTTATTTTGTGGGTCTGTGTAGCTGGTTCTAAGGATCAAGAATTCTTGATTGCAGAAGTTGAGATTTGATGGCTTTTTTATTAGATGCATGGTTCCTTGTTACTGAAGTGAGGTTCATTTGAGACTTTTCAGATATAGGAGGTAATGGATCGATCCTTCTTTGATTACTAGTTTGATCAATGGATTTTTGAGGATGTGAAGTTTTAACAAAGATTTGTTTTTTCTTTTTGATTTGTGAGTGCAGGAATGCCTTGCTTCTGCTAAGGGAAGACAGAGAATTGTAAGCTCTAATCCATTTCTGTGTTTGGATTCTGACAAAATGAATGGAAGTAAAAAGGGGACTGTAAAAATTTGAATTTATGATCTTTCCTTTTCTGGGAATGGATAGGCTTAAACTATAAACTTAAATTCCAAAATAAGGTCTTTATCGAATTGAACAGACTAAGATGTGCAAAGGAGATGCATCAAATGTAGTTTATGAATTAAGATCTGATAGCTCTTTAATCCAGGGCATCGAGATTTAGAACAGTTTTTAAATTTTTGCAACTTTGGAAGTTGTCATTGTTCAAGTTTCTCCGTAATATTTTGCTGGTCTTCTGATTTTGAAAATTGTTGATCATGGCTAATAAAAGCGTATCCAGATCAAACTTTTGCCATATGGAGAGAACGAAGAGAACTGATGGGTTATTTGTTATTTATCACAGTTTTTGCTGATCATTAGGCGCAGCTTGCTCAGTTGTTGACAAATCAAGATCTGTATTTGAACTACATGCGATGGCTGAAAGTAGGAATGCTAATGCAAAATCCTCAAATGGGAAGCCTTCAGGAGCTGTCAGTCCATATGCGATAGATTTGGATAACTTCACTAAGCGCTTGAACTTGTTATATTCACATTGGAAGGAACACCATAATGACCTATGGGGTGCTTCTGATGTTCTTGCCATAGCAACGCCTCCAGCTTCAGAGGATCTCCGGTATCTGAAGTCATCAGCACTGAATATTTGGTTGGTTGGATATGAGTTCCCAGAGACAATTATGGTCTTCCTGAAGAAGCAGATCCATTTCTTGTGTAGCCAGAAAAAGGCTTCTTTGCTTGAGGTTGTTAAGAAGTCTGCCAAAGAGGCTGTGGGTCTTGAAGTTGTGATACATGTGAAGACCAAAAGTGACGATGGAATTGGTTTGATGGATATCATTTTTCATGCAGTCCATGCTCAGTCAAACTCCAATGGTCATGATACTCCTGTCATTGGACATATAGCTAGAGAAAGTCCTGAAGGGAAGCTTTTGGAAACATGGGATGAGAAACTAAAGAATGCTAATTGTGAGCTAAGTGATGTAACAAATGGGTTCTCTGACTTATTTGCTGTCAAAGACAGTATTGAGCTTACAAATGTAAGGAAAGCAGCTTTCTTGACTGCTTCAGTGATGAAGCAGTTTGTGGTGCCAAAGCTTGAAAAAGTCATTGATGAGGAGAAGAAGATCTCCCATTCTTCATTGATGGATGACACAGAGAAGGCAATATTGGAACCTGCAAGAATTAAGGTAAAGCTGAAGGCAGAGAATGTTGATATATGCTATCCTCCAATTTTTCAGAGTGGATTAGAGTTTGATCTGAAACCGAGTGCTGCAAGCAATGATGAGAACCTCTACTATGACTCTACTAGTGTGATCATATGTGCAATTGGTTCTAGATACAACAGCTACTGCTCAAACATTGCAAGAACTTTTCTGATTGATGCCAATCCGTTGCAGAGCAAGGCATATGAGGTCCTCCTTAAGGCCCATGAAGCAGCAATCAGTGAATTGAAGTCTGGGAACAAGATTAGTGCTGTGTATCAAGCAGCACTCTCTGTGGTTGAGAAGGATGCTCCTGAATTAATTGCAAACTTGACCAAAACTGCAGGAACTGGAATTGGCCTTGAGTTTCGTGAGTCAGGGCTAAGTCTTAATTCCAAGAATGATCGAACTCTGAGACAAGGAATGGTTTTCAATGTGTCTCTTGGCTTTCAGAACTTGCAGGCAGAGACCAAAAACCCAAAGACCCAGAAGTATTCTGTCTTGCTGGCAGATACAGTGATTGTTGGTGAGAAGATTCCAGATGTGGTGACTTCAAAGAGTACTAAAGCTGTTAAAGATGTGGCATACTCATTCAATGAGGACGATCAGGAAGAAGATCAGCCAAAAGTCAAGCCTGAACTTAGAGGGAGTAAGACCATCTTGTCTAAGGCAACACTTAGGTCAGACAACCATGAAATGTCAAAGGAGGAGCTACGAAGGCAGCACCAGGCAGAGCTTGCCCGCCAGAAGAATGAAGAGACTGCTAGGAGGCTTGCTGGTGGGGGTTCAAGTGCAACAGACAATCGAGGTGGTGCAAAGACAATTGGTGATTTGGTTGCGTATAAGAATGTCAATGATCTGCCCCCTCCTCGGGAGTTTATGATTCAGGTTGACCAAAAGAATGAAGCCATAATATTACCAATTCATGGAAGTATGGTTCCTTTCCATGTCGCCACTGTGAAGAGCGTGTCTAGTCAGCAGGATGGTAACCGAACTTGCTACATACGAATAATATTTAATGTGCCTGGCACCCCTTTCAGCCCTCATGATGCAAATTCCCTTAAGTTTCAAGGGTCTATATATTTAAAGGAGGTTTCATTTCGTTCAAAGGACTCTAGACATATAAGTGAAGTGGTACAGCAGATTAAAACCCTACGTCGGCAGGTTACTTCTAGAGAATCTGAGAGAGCTGAGAGGGCGACCTTAGTTAGTCAGGAAAAGCTTCAGCTATCTTCTACCAAATTCAAGCCAATAAAATTGTTAGATCTATGGGTTCGTCCTCCTTTTGGTGGTCGTGGAAGAAAATTGACTGGCTCACTTGAAGCCCACGCAAATGGCTTTCGCTATTCAACTTCACGGCCTGATGAACGTGTTGATGTAATGTTTGGTAACATCAAGCATGCATTCTTTCAGCCAGCAGAGAAGGAAATGATTACTCTCGTGCACTTTCATTTGCATAATCACATAATGGTGGGGAACAAAAAGACCAAGGATGTGCAATTTTATATTGAGGTGATTGATGTGGTCCAGACAATTGGAGGGGGGAAAAGATCAGCCTATGACCCTGACGAGATTGAGGAGGAACAACGTGAGAGGGATCGGAAGAATAAAATTAACATGGACTTCCAGAACTTTGTGAACCGGGTGAATGATGTATGGGGCCAACCTCAATTTAAAGCACTTGACCTTGAGTTTGATCAGCCTTTAAGAGAGCTTGGGTTCCATGGGGTTCCCCATAAAGTTTCAGCCTTCATAGTTCCGACATCGAGTTGCTTGGTTGAGCTGATAGAGACTCCTTGTGTGGTTATAACTCTGAGTGAGATTGAAATAGTTAACCTGGAGAGAGTTGGCCTTGGACAGAAGAATTTTGATATGACTGTTGTCTTCAAGGACTTCAAACGGGATGTCCTACGGATAGACTCTATCCCCTCTACGTCACTAGATGGCATAAAGGAGTGGCTAAACACGACTGACCTCAAGTATTATGAGAGTAGATTAAATCTGAACTGGCGGCCTATACTGAAAACTATCACTGATGATCCGGAAAAATTCATAGAGGATGGTGGGTGGGAATTTTTAAACATGGAAGTTAGTGATTCAGATTCTGAAAACTCAGTGGACTCGGACCAAGGGTATGTGCCTTCAGATGTGCAATCTGACTCAGGTTCCGATGATGAAGATGATGACAGTGAGTCTTTGGTGGAGTCCGAGGATGATGAGGAAGAGGACTCTGAGGAAGATTCGGAGGAGGAAGAAGGAAAGACATGGGAAGAGTTGGAGAGAGAAGCTAGTTATGCTGACAGGGAGAAGGGGAATGATTCAGATAGCGAAGAGGAGAGAAAAAGAAGGAAGATCAAGGCACTTGGTAAGTCTCGAGAGCCAGCTCGACCACCCACTCGACCACCAGCTCGACTGCCAGCTCGACCCCCGGCTCGACCCCCGGCTCGACCGCCGGCTCGACCCCCAGCTCGACCGCTAGTTCGACCACCTGATAGAAGAAATGTGAGTGGCAGTCTTCCCAAGAGGCCCAAACTAAGGTGACCAAAGGTGTCTATACCCCTATGCTTTATTAAACTAGCACCTGCAGCATCTACAGATAATAGTTGCACTAGCCAGAATAATCTCTTGCAGGGAAGCAGATGTGTTGGAATTTTCTCCTTTTTGTTTTTTTCGTGGTGTTATTTTATATGCATGTTGGACAAACTGGTTGAAATTATACTCTTTACTTGTAAAGTAGCTTTGAAACTCAGGGTCATAAGCAATTGTTTACTTGTAAAATAGTGGAATTAGAAATCAGAGAGAAATGTTTTCATATCTTTTTTCTGCCTTTTGTTTTTAACTTGAATGTCCCTCTAGAATCGTTTCCATTTCATCAATTAGAATGTGTACAGCTGTTTTTGGATCTTCAAATTCCACATCCACTCTTTGGTTTCCTCCATTGTCACTGATGTCAATGGAGGGAATATTAACCACATATGGCCAAAATGGCGAGTGCTATTCAATTGATGGTGATGGGCATGTTGTGTGTAAACCTGCTCAATTTCATATCAGCATGTTATTGGTTGCCATTGTGTGGAGCTTTCTTCTGTTTTGAAAGTAGTTCGTTTATCTTATTTAGCTACAGTTTTATTGCATATCTCGATCCATGTATCATCCACCATGAAATTGTCTATTTCGCTATGCTAAACAGGAAATAGCAAGGTGCATGTTTTCGGAGGTGGGTATGGCTTTATTTGTTCAAGGCTTTTTTTCCTCAGTTTTCTCTTTGTTTATATGGGATGATTAAAGTGTTACTTTCTTTTATGGTTTACCATTTCCATGATTATGAATCGCTGTATCTCTTAGCTTGGATAGTTAAATTATTTTTGCATTAAATTTTTATTGTATGATTTCCAAATCAATTCCTTACATCTTCTCTCTGCTGTTTAAACCATGGTGATGAGATGTATGCAGCAAAGAAAAGGGATGGTTGGGGTTTTCGGAAATTATAACTTCTTAACCCAGGCACTCCTTGCCAAAAAAAGGTTGGAATACATGAAGACTCCTGACACACACTTTCGAACCCAGATACCATCCAAGGTCTGCCACACAAGTCTAGGATATCGGTCAAGTTATCCATGGTGCGGAATTTTTGAAGCTAAACAACTACCGGATTATGGTCTGGTGTGGAGGATTGTAGTGGACTGACAGCATTTGAAAGGACCATTGGTTGCCAGATCAAGTTACAAGCAGATTCTCTTTCGAGTTTCCATGCTTGATATGAAGATGCAAGTTCTTAAATGTTGGAATGAGAAGTGATAGATACTATATCCCAAGGCACAGCAGCTAAGGCCACCAAGACTATTCTTCTCAGTTATGTCCTTCACCCTGATTCACTATTTTAGTTAAGGACAGCAAGTTTTTCAGTGAGGAGTGCCTACCATCTATCCATCCTGCTCAAATGTTAGAGAATTTTGAAACAAAGGGGAGCTAATGTGCCTCCAACCTGTGGCTGATGTGTTCCTCAGCTACTGAATTACGGAGACTGAATCCTTTAGCTCCGAATCCAGAAGAGACCAGTGATGTTCAATTTCGAGGATTTCTCAACTTGAAAATTCCGAACCAAAGCATACAAAATAATACGTCTACAAAGGGTTCTTGCATGATTAGAGCTGTATTTAGCTCAAGACACTCTGCCTGAATCTGTGAATTGATTATCCTCCAATGGTGCAGCTGTTATCCGTGAGTACACTGCAGAGATTAGACAAATAGTGGAGGATTGCAATATACATGGCCACTTGCTGGGAATTTTGAGTCTCACTTTCTGCTTGCAGCCCCTGCACCACGAGTCAAGTTAGCTAATTAGCTCATGACTTCACGTTGATAGAGTTTGGTTATAAGAGGATCCTGCTGATATTGCAGCCCTTCCTGTTTCTGATGTCAGTAACCTCAAGTTTAATGTGATCTCAGCATGGGTTTTCTATATATTTTTAAAGAATAACCATTTTGGCTATTGAAAATGAAAAGGTGGTGGCTTCTGTTGGGTAACCATTTCCATTTCTCTGTTTTGTTCCTACGCCAATGGTGACCATTATCCCTTTGTCCAGGAGTACCCTTTAACAGGTTGCATTTCGTTCATATTCCAAGAATATAAGTGACAAGTGACAGTTACATAAAGGATAAAAACATGTGTGGTTGAAGAAATGAATATAAAGACAATCTATAACAGTTTTGACATGTCTTTTATCTCTCGTGCAATCACATAAAGATTCATTACTATCATTTATTGTCGAGATTCGAAGTATCCCTTGGACTTGAGCTGAAACCATGAATGGTTACAAAATTATACAAAACTCTCTCTCTAGTAATGACTTGCACCAAATGTAAGAATAGCCATAATTGATAATGCACTTCCTCCTTTAACAATAACAAGTAGAGGTGATTGCTTGTGTTCACGTACATACAAGTAAAGTTATTAAACTTAATTAGATTCTAGCCATGAATCATGAGTTAAGTGAGTTAATGCAACATCATTTCAAGATTGTAAAAAATAATAACTAAAATAATAATGTTTTGAAAAAAAAAAGTCAAATCAAAATTTAAATAGAATAAGGAGGTTATGAGTTGAAACAATATGTTATCCGATCACAAGTTAATTCTCACCGGATTTTATTTAAAAACTGACCTGAATTTGGAGTCAAGTCAATGAGCTTGCTTAGTCAACCTGAATTCGATGGAAGCAAAGTTATAAAGTTCTCTCACTTAGTTTCATTTATAACTCGGCCCAAGCTTGAAGGTCGGATTTAATAACACTAGATGGAAGTGAGGGTTGTGACTGGAAACTGTTTCTATTGCATGAGGCATAATGATTGGATATCAACAAATATGTATTGAACAACATTTCCATATCGTGCGTTATGGTATTACAAGAACAAGAACACAAGGACAACAGAGACGAAGATAATAATAACAAAGATTTTGATGAGACAGCGCAATTGTGGTGACGCAACAGCTAAGGTTTGTTAGGGATTGGTCTCATTCCCAGCAAAACTCCTACTTAATGACCAAAAGGCAATGGATTAAAATAAAAACAAAATCTTAGAAACTACCACTATCAATAGTTCTAACCCAAGTTAGAGGCCTGCATTCTAAGGCAGCTGCTGCAGCTTCCTGCTAGAAACGTAAACAAGAAAAGGAACGTTGACGTTTCCTATCAAACCTATCGGAACTTGGGGCGCTTGGGCATTCTAGGAGCGGGTCTGGAAGGGGCTCGAGACTTCCCAAAAGCCTTTGCTTTCCTTCTGTTCCTCTCCTGCTCACTGTCTGAATCATCACCCTTTTCCCTGTCTGCATTGCTTGCTTCCCTCTCCAGCTCCTCCCATGTCTTACCCTTTTCTTCCTCAGAGTCTTCCTCAGAATCATCCTCTTCATCGTCCTCAGACTCCACAAGTGATTCACTATCAGAGTCTTCCTCCTCCGTCTCAGAGTCAGGTTCTGCATCTGATGGTATGTAACCCTGGTCTGAATCCTCTGAGTTGTCAGAATCTGAATCGCTAGCTTCCAAATTCAAAAATTCCCACCCCCCGTCATCAATGAAGCTCTGTGGGTCATCAGTGATTGTCTTCAGTATCTGTCGCCAGTTAAGATTCAGCCTGCTCTCATAATACTTGATGTCTGTTGTGTCAAGCCATTCTTTGATGCCATCAAGTGCCGTTGATGGAATAGAGTCAATCCTGAGGACATCACGCTTGAAGTCCTTGAAGACAATGGTCATGTCAAAGTTTTTCTGTCCAAGCCCAACTCTCTCCAAATTGACAATCTCAATCTCACTAAGGGTGACAACAAGGAAAGGAGTCTCAACTAACTCAACCAGGCAGCTTGAAGTGGGGACGATGAAAGATGTAACCTTGTGGGGCACTCCATGGAAGCCAAGCTCTCTCAAAGGCTGATCAAACTCAAGGTCAAGTCCACTAAATTGGGGCTGGGCCCAAAGGTCATTCACCCGATTTACAAAGCTCTGAAAATCCATATTGATCTTATTCTTCCTCTCTCTTTCCCGCTGCTCTTCTTCAATCTCATCTGGGTCATAGGCAGACCTTTTTCCACCTCCCAAAGTCTGGACCACATCCATCACCTCAACATAAAACTGCACATCCTTGGTCTTCTTGTTTCCCACCATAATGTGGTTGTGAAGATGGAAGTGCAGGAGAGTAATCATCTCCTTCTCTGCAGGCTGGAAAAATGCATGTTTGATGTTTGCAAACATAATATCCACACGCTCCTCGGCTCTGCTTGTAGAATATCGGAACCCATTAACATGGGCTTCAAGAGAACCAGGCAACTTTCTTCCACGGCCACCAAAAACAGGACGAATCCAAAGGTCAGTCAACCTTATTGGCTTGAATCTATTCCCTGCAAGCTGTAGTTTCTCCTGCATAACCAAGGTTGCCCTCTCAGCCCTCTCTGACTCCCTGGCCATAACATGCCGTCTAAGTGTCTTGATCAGCTGTACCACTTCACTTATATGCCTAGGATCCTTTGAACGAAAAGAAACCTCCTTCAGATAAATAGCTCCTTGGTGCTTCAATGAGTTGGAGTCATGTGGATTAAAAGCCGTCCCAGGAACATTAAAAATGATTCGAATGTAACAGGTCCGGTTGGTATCCTGCTGGCTGGAAACTGTCCTGATTGTGGAAACATGGAAAGGCACCATACTCCCATAAATAGGCAAAAGCACAGCCTCATTCTTCTGGTCTATCTGAATCATTAGATCTCTAGCAGGAGGAATATCATTGACATTCTTGTATGCCACCAAATCAGCTGAAGTCTTTGAAGCAGCACGACTGTCTCCATTAGCACTTCCTCCACCAGCAAGTCGCCGGGCAGTTTCTTCATTCTTCTGCCGGGCAAGTTCTGCTTGGTGCTGCCTCCGAAGCTCCTCCTTTGAGATCTCCCCGTTATCTGACCTCAATGTTGTCTTAGACATCAAGTTTTCCCCGCCATTCACCTCAGCTCTAGCTTTAGGTTTTTGTTCTTCTTCCTCACCTTCATTAAATGAGTAAGCCACATCCTTAACAGCTTTTGAGCTCTTGGAAGTCACCACATCTGGATTTTGATCACCTGCAATGTCCAGATCATTGGATAATAATGAAATAAACTTTTTTAAATAATTATAATTCCTGTTTGATGTAAATATGATAGCTCATAAGATAACATTAGGAAAAAGAAATTTAAATGAATAAAAGAGAAAACATGCATTCCTCGTTGCCATAGAAATTGATAAGTAATTGAGAAATACAAAAGGGTGAAAATTAAGAAAAAGTTGCAGAGGATAATGAGATTACCGACAATAACAGTATCTGCAAGCAACAGTGAGAAATTCCGAATCTTGGGATTATCAGTCTGATTTTGCAAGTTCTGAAAACCAAGGGACACATTGAGAACCATTTTAGCTTTCACTGCTCGATCATTCTTGGCATTAAGATTCAGTCCTGACTCGCGAAACTCAAGACCCATGCCTGTCCCAGCTGATTTGCTCAGATTTGGAACCAATTCAGGAGCCTCCTTCTCAACCACTGACAGGGCAGCTTGATAAGCAGCACTGAGTTTGTTCCCGGGCTTCAGTGCTCCGATAGCAGCTTCATGTGCCTTGAGAAGAACAGCATAAGCCTTGCTCTGCAAAGGAGTGGCATCTATCATTAAAGTCCTGGCAACATTGGAGCAGTAACTGTTGTATCGAGATCCCACCGCAATTATAATTACACTGGCAGAATCATAATACAGGGGCTCATCATTGCTTGCAGCACTAGGCCTGAGATCAAACTCCCCTCCACTCTGAAATATGGGAGGGTAGCATATATCAACATTATCTGCCTTCAACTTTGCCTTAGCTCTAGTGGGGTCTAAAATGGCCTTCTCTGCTTCATCCATCAAAGCAGAATGGGTGATATTTTTCTCCTCATCAATAACATTCTCAAGCTTCGGCACCACAATATTGTTCATTACACTAAAAGTCAAAAAAGCGGCTTTCTTCACATTAATGAGCTCATCAGCATCCTTAACAGCAAACAAATCAGACAACCCATTAGTTACATCAGCAAGCTCAAAACCTGCACCCTTCAATTTCTCAGACCAGGTTTCCAAAAGATTTCCTTCAGGAGCCTCTCTCACAATGTGTCCAACAACAGGTGCAACTTGTCCATCAGCACCTGATTGAGAACGAATAGCACGGAATATTGCTTCCATCAGACCAGTCCCATTGTCCGTCTTCGCCTTCACATGCATCACAACATCAACACCCACAACTTCCCTAGCAGGTTTTTTGACAACTTCAAGCAAAGAAGCCTTCTTCTGGCTACACAAGAAATGAATCTGCTTCTTCATAAAAACCATTACCGTCTCTGGAAACTCATACCCAAGCAACCAAATATTCAAAGCTGATGATTTCAGATACCGCAAGTCCTCAGAAGGCGGAGGTGTTGCTATAGCAACAACATCAGAAGACCCCCATAAATCAGCCTTGTTCTCATTCCAATTCGAATAAAATGCCTTGAGCCGTGTTTTAAACTTCTCCACATCAATAGCATATACATTTCTTGCTGCATTTGAAGGCTGCCCACTTCCATTCCTCTGATCAGCCATCTTTAACTGCAACAACTCTACAACCAAATATAACAAATAATCAACACAAATGGCAACAAGTCAAACATCAATCACAAACATATTCAACCAACTTTAAATTAGATTACAAAACCAATCCCAAATTAGGGTTTCACAAACTTATAAAAAAAACCACTAAATTAGAAGCCAAAAATCCAATTTTTCATCCTCAATAATCAACACCCAACAATCAACACATCCAAGAATCCCCGATTTCAACTTCGATTCTCTTCAAAACCCTAAATTCCTTCACCACCTATCATTTTCACACCATAACCACAAAATAACACTAACCCACTTCCATTTCCACTCAAACAAACTAAAATCCAAATCCAAAACCACAACTTCCCCAACTTCAAAACCATATCAAATCCAATAAAAATCGAATTCAAACCCTAAAAAGATAATAAAAAAACTCACATTCGTTAAATCCCTCGCAGCAGCAGTACTTGAACCAAGCAATCTTCAATCAATAAAGAGAAAAAATACGAGGCCAATTCGGCTTATAATTCATGTAACAAAAACCCTGTGAGAGAGAGATTAGGGTTAGGTTTTGAAACGAAACACAAAAACATAAAATGTGAAGATTAAATAACAGAGAAATCGATTAAATAAACCAAGAAGAAAACCTAAAAATTAGCTTAAAATGGAGATTATGAAGAGAAAAGGAGGAGAAGAAGAAATTACAGAAATTGATCGAAGAAATGGAGAAATTTGAGAAATTTTTCGAGAGCGCGAAGAGAGTATGAATTTTTATAGAGCCGTCGAGCTTTCAAGGGGAAAATATATTGGGGGGGTTTTGGGTTTGTTATTAAGGCTTGAGGGTTCAGAAAATTACATTTTATGCCATTTATATGGGGCACCGGAGTTACTTGAGTGCCCTTGATCTGAAGGTGGACGTGGAGGGGGTGATTGGGGTAGTTTGGGGAGTGTGGTTTTTGAAAGCTGAATTAGAGGGAGGGGAGTGACGGTGTCGTTTTAGGGAAAGAAAAATAGCGGGAAATTGAAGGAGGGCGGGTCGGTGAGTGTTAATTGGGGCGGGAAGAGGTTGATTAGTTAATTTGAGTGATTGATTTTAATTGGGTTGTTAATATAGTTACGAGTAATTTTAGAAATTTGTTTACAATTACACTATTAAGTATGATTAGTTGGCATACTTCGAGATTGTATAAACTTTAGATCAAGTAAAGCAAGCTAATTAATTAGAGAAAAATCTTTAACCTTGCATTGATATAAAAAAATATAAAAAATAATGTTTTTAGGTATTTTTTTAATACATTTATGTAAAAAATAAAAAAATAATTATAAAAAATATTATTTTAATATATTTTTAATTAAAAATATAATTTTAAAATACGCAACACCACGTCGTGATTCCCTTAAAAAACAAATAAAAACATGTTTGATGTGGTGAGAGCAATTTTTTGAACCTGGGCTACATTTTGTTTTATTGTGGTGTGATCTCATGTTCGATTGAATAACGAATAAAAATATATTTGATTAGAGATGGGAGATGAAAATAAAAATATAAAATAAATATTTTTGAAATAATTTTAAAATAAGTTTTTATTCTTTCAAAATATGTTATTTTATCTGTTTTTTTTTTTTTTAATCTCCAGCAACAATTATAGATTTCTATCTATAAATATATTATGTAAAAGGCTCATCATTCATAAAAGTTTATGAAATATGTGTGATATTTTATTTGAAACTTGGTTATTTATGACCATTTAGTAGAGATTAACAAGAGTTATAATTGCTGGAAAATAATTAATAGAGATAATCACAACCTAATCCAAGATAGTTGTAACAAATCAAAACTCAGAACATCAGAAGCCAAGTTCTAACCGAGTTAAGATGTCGCCTTCAAGGTTGTCTCTGTCGCATATAATTAAAGCCTCTTCTTAATTCCTTCTCCTTGTAGAATACTTCCTCTCTAGTTGTTGTTGTAATCTGCCTATGGTTGCTGACTTGATGCTGTTCCAAATCCTCCTCCCACTCGAAGGACTCCTTCCACTAACCTTGTTGCTGGATTTTTTTTCTATGCCGCCTTTTTCTACTCATAACAAAGTACTTTTCTCTTCATCAATGGCAAATCATCACTTTCCCTTGCCTCATCCTCATCCTCCTTGCTTTATTGTAGGCATTTTTCGGCCTCCTACCTTGGTCCTCACCAGACTGACCCAACTTTTCGTGACCATACAAAGCATAATTGAAACTATGGAAACAATTTAAAGTATTGTGCAAAGAAAACAAATCCATGCCATTTATTTGATATCATCCAAAGAATAACATTGTTCCAAGGAAGACATAAATGGAACCAGCAAGGCTTCTAATCATTAAATTAAGAACGAATTGCCTCCCAATTTGTGCATGGGGGGAAGGTTAAAATGGCCTCAAGTGCCATTAATGGAAGGATTTAGCCTCCATGTATGAAAGTTGATCATCCAATAATACTTTTACCATCGAGACGAAGAAAGTTGAAGAAAAAGAAAACTCTCACTATCTTAGGGACCAGAAAGAAGAAGGAAATCTTTGATATCACACCACCTTGTAATAAAACTGTCCCAGTTCCTGCTAAACCTGTAGGGATTAGGGAATTATTAGCCTTTATCTGCAGAACAAATTAATCATGGCAACTTTCATGAGATTCCAATGGTACTGCTCTTGGCTTGATCGAGTTAATAAAGAATGCCTTCCCCGAACAGGTGCTAGCTTGTTATCAGAGCTGACAGGGGGTTGATGTTCGCAGAAGCCGATGAAGAAGATGGATTGGTAGCTACTGATGATCATGAAATGGATGATCGATCGGTATGTTAATGCTATGCTTAAATGACTGGTGTAATGGCAGCCCTCCAATGAATTAAAATGGGAATGTCTCTAACTGATGAGGAACGAAGGCCAGCTAGTTTTCAAGAAATTTGAAGACAAAAAATTCCTGAGTTGAGATTTTCAAATATTACTAGAAGTAGTGGTGATGTCAAATAATTGGAAAGGATTGAATAAGGTGAATGTGATGGGAAAACTGTTTGCATGAATTAAATTAAATTAAATTAAATGACAGCGCTCCTCTGCTTTAGAGATGAATCGATGATTAACCAATCAGATTTAATTAATAAATTCTTCAAGAATATTTTTTAAATAAATATTTTTTATTATAGCCTGAAACCATGGAGCACAAAGGTTTAGTTTAACCCATATGTACATAATATTTATTCAAGTCTAGTTAAAAATTATTTTATATGGTTAAAAACTTAAATAAATTAGTTTAATTATGAATGCAATAATTTATGTAAAATTATTTTGAAAAAAACATTTTTATATAATAAACAGTCATCTTCATTCATTTATAAATAAATTTAAACAATACATTAAAAAAAAATTATTAGTTGAATAATACACGAGCCCAACACTTGTTAAGAAACTAGCTTCTCTTAATGCACTTAATATTTGAAATTTATTCACATTTAATTGGTATATTTGAGGCTAAATTAAAAATGCAGTCGACTCACTTTTAAAATTAAAATTTTATTAGAAATTATTTTTTAACAAAAAAAAATTTAACATGATTAAAATAAAATAATAATTTGTGGGTGAATGGAAAATTAATATAAAAAATCACTTATTAGTTAATATATTTTTATGCAATCCAAAACTCTTTACCCTACATTAAAAAAAAATACAAGATTTTCTTATAATATATAAAATGAAAAGTTAAAAAGGCTCGTAGGGCACTAAAGTTTTTAGTGCAGACGTAACCAAAATAAAACGAGTTTTGAGTTTGAGTTATATACGTTTCGTAAGTCTCAGGCTTGGATTTGAGTTTTTTGTAAATTATTTTTTTAATTTATAAAAATTTATTTTTTTCCGATTTGTTTTAAACTTGAGTTTGAGAATTTGTTGTAAAATAATTCTTTGAACCATATAGAATTATTGTTTTTCAACAAATTTTATTTAGTCAACCGAAGAATCTTAACAATAATCGAACTTTTTTTATTTTCTAAGTAAAAACATTTAGTTTTTTCTAAAATAAATGCTGTCAAGTTTTTTACCTATTTATAGTAGGTAATTAAAGCAAAATAACATAAATTAATTATCAAAATTAATTTTTCATCAATTTTATTTCAAAAAATTAGTATAAAAAAGAGTTGAAGGGAGACGTTTTGCACACTAATTAATATACCTCTTCTACCTTCATTCCAGCATTTTCTACTTTATTTTTCTTCGGTCACTCTAGAGCTTAGGTTTAGATTTTGTAAAGAGCTTTTAAATTTTATTTTTTTTTAATTTATAGACCTAGATAAGAAGTGCAATTAATCAGTATGGTGTTGTTGAAAATCCTAAAATACAAATTACATTCAATCATTTACACTAAATGACAAGTAATAAAACTTTAAAAACAAAGTATTAATTTCTGACAACAAACAATTGAAATCATATTTTAAACGCTTTAACAAATGTTGCTAAATAATTTAGGCAGTTTATATTTATGCAACTAATTAAGGTGGTGATGTTGAAAATTCTAAGAGAAAGATTGCATTTAATTATTTATACCAAATAACAAATAGTAAAGCTTTAAAAAGAAAGAATTAATTATTGACAATAATTGGAATTATATTTAAAATACTTCAGCTAGTAAGTGTTACTAAACAATCTAGTTTAAATTCATGAAATTTTATTGTAGCATCGTTGTTAAGTTTTAAGGAGTTATTTTGACCCCATATTTATAGTATTTACATGCTTTACCTTGTAGTTAAACGAAAAAAAAACAAAAATTAATGTAACTTAATATTATTAAGATCACTAATAACACCTTTTGATAATAATAATAATATACCCTTAAAATCGTCAACATACAATTACCAATTTAAGACATGATCAAGCAGTGAGCTTCGCATGCAAGCAAAACGCTTTCGATAGCAAGACTACACAAAGTTAGGGCTAAAATGCAGTCATCAATGAGGCAACAGATTGAAACCAGACCTGTTTACGAAGATCTCGAACCAACAACATCATGCAGGATACGAGAGCCTGGAGTCAACTCTCTTATATCTTTCATTTATAATAGAGATTAATTAGCATACATTTTCCATCCATGAACTGAATAGATTCATCTGGTAAAAATCAAAATGCATTGACAGTTTAGAGAAGGATGCAAATTTTGATGTAAATTAAAGGCTAGATATGACCCAAGATTATCTTGAATTCTGGATTGAATTGAACTTAGCCTCTACCTCTAAACTATCAATTTAAATAATAGGTTGAACCGTGGTAGGAAACCGAGCTTAAGTAAACATGTACAAGTCCCTTCTCAAAGAACAAATGTGGAGTTGGAGAACAGCCTGTGTTTAGCTTAGAAATGTTCTTAATTTCCTTCTTTTCGTGCTGATTTCCCGACAGGATTTTAAAAAGGAACATCTGAACATTAAATTTATGTATTCACCGCGAATCCTAATAAGAATCACCGGAAACGCTCCCTTGATCTTGATCATGATCATGATCATGTATGGAGCCGTTTCCTCAAGGAGATTGATCTTGCACCAAATTGTAAGCTTCATGAAATGAGAGCAAAGTTCGTTAACAATATCCTTCGTGGCGTCATACCTTATGATGTTGCAACAAAAACAAGGAACAAGCCCTTAACAGCAAAGCAAATCAGGGAGATTTTCACGAGACACGTCAAGGATCTTGACAATAATGTTCTTGGCTGGAATGAGCTGAAGGCTGCCTTCTCTGAGTTGGGTGCTAGTTATCCTGACTTCAGAGCTGACAGGGCACTGGTGTTTGCGGATCCCAATGGAGATGGATTGATTGCTAGTGATTATGAGATGGATGAACTAGTGTGTTATGCTTGGCTGGTATTTTGGCAGCCTGATCATAAATCTGATGAAGAAACGGGAATGTTTTTGAGCGATGAGCAATTAAGGGTGGTTTTCAAGGAATTTGAAGATAAAAATGTCCTTAGCAAGAAAAACTTGAAGAAAGCCTTCAATCATCTTGGTCTTTTCTTTCCTGAACATGCAGACAAGGTTCTTGACCAGTCTGACAAAGATGGGTTTTTTGAGTTAAAGCAGCTTGATGATCTTGCTAAATTTGCTGTCCAATATGGGTATACTGTCAAGTAAGAAAAAAAGATGAAAATGGATTCTTTCTTTTCTTTTCTTTTCTTTTATGATAGGGTGTATTGATGATGATGTATCATGTTATTAAATATGAAGAAATTTTGTTGTCATATAGAGCTGAGAAAGTAAAATTTAACGGTCAAGGACTCAATTGATGAATTTTGACCCTGAGTTT
>Ga0307515_10001622_pt1 | contig 50061 bp, 41 predicted proteins | sample 17_EM_MG_FD_194513 | JGI IMG/M metagenome (GOLD analysis project Ga0307515, IMG submission 194513) | Populus trichocarpa ectomycorrhiza microbial communities from riparian zone in the Pacific Northwest, United States - 17_EM | ecosystem: Host-associated > Plants > Roots > Unclassified | place... | reverse complement strand
GCTTGATCACATAGTTGTCCATGTTCGTGTCGGGCCGCACCAGCCGGCCGAGGCCGGTGTGAGCCAGCACGATGTTGGCGTTCTTGTACTTCGCCACCTTGTCGATCAAGGCCTCGAAGTATTCGTAGGCGCTGCTAGTGGCGACCGGGCGGTGGTCGCCGGGATGCAGGGCATGGCGCCCCCAATCGCAGTGGATCAGCACGCCCAACCCGGACTCGTTGGCCAGATCCAGCACCCTGGCCAACGAGGGCGAGCCGATCTCGCCGGCATCGCCGGCCAGCAGCACATCGACCATCTCTTTCTTGATGGTCAGCTCACCGACGAACTTGAAGACCCCGGGGTGATCGAGCAGCATCTGGCGCGCATGCGCGGCCGCGTCGGCCTTGGACGGGTCCACCCCCGTCATCGACATGTCGGCACGCGCAGCGCTCAGCAGGAACTCGTCGGCCCGGGCCTTGGCCTCGGCTGCGTCCTCGAGCCTTCCTTCCGCCGTGGCCTCGAGCTCCTTCTGCTTCTGCGCGCGATAGCTGTCTACGATGGTGCGGTACTCCTTGGCCACCTCCACGTCCATGCGCTTGCCGTTCGACATGGTCAGCTCGCCCGCATCGATGCCCGAGTAGTGCGGCGCGCCACAGGTGCTCATCTGTGGAATCGACCCATGCAGGATGCGCGAGGTGTTCGACGAGTTGTTCTGCAGCGCCGTCAACGGCTTGACCGCCAAGAAGTAGCGCTCGATCGGTCGCCAGCCAGCGTTGAGATCTTCCTGCAAGGTCTGCGCCGTGATGCGCTCGCCGCGGTTGGCGGCCCGATGGTCGTAGCCGCGGTCGTGCGCGTGAACGTCGGCCACCACGCGTTCCAGGCCGCCCGGGATGGCGGCGCGCTCCACCACCAGCGGGTCGACGCGGAAGTCACCTTCCCGCAGCGGCTTGCCGCTCAGGATCTCGTAGGCGTTGCCGCGTGTTCCCAGCTTGTCATAGGCACGCATGATGGAGCGGTCGATGAACTTGCGCACACCGCCTTGGATGTACTTGGGGCCGACTGCCACCGCCTCGTACTCGTCGGTCGTGCCTTCCTTCAGCTTGAGGTCGTGGCGCGGCCAGAAGTCCTTGGACAGCTTGGGATAGGCCGGACCGCTGCCGTCGCTGTATTCCAGCCCCGGCGCCGTGAGCTTGGTGGACACCGGAACGAACTCTGGTCCCTTGTCCAGCACCTCGGTCAGCTTGGCTGCCTTCTTGTCCATGACCTGCAGGGCGCGCGCGGCCCGAGAGGTGACGGGGTTGTACTCGTTGCCCTCGCCCACACGGCCCTGGGTGGCCTCCACCTGTTTGGCAGCGTGGCTCGCCGCCTTCTTGTACTGCTCCGCAGCGCGTTGCACCAACTCCGCATGCTTCAGGTCCGCCTCGGCCACGGCCAGGCGCCGCTCCGCGACGTGGGCTTCACCCGCCAGGCGCAACAGCCGCTGCCGCGCGGTGTCCGACAGGTTCTCCGTCAGCTTCGGATCGCGCTTGGCGTCCTTCGCATGCGAAGCCCACGCGGCATCCGCTTCCTCGGAGCGCGTCTTGCGCTGGGCCTGCGCCTGCTCGAACTCGGCCTTGGCGAGCTGCAACGCCTCGTTGGCCTTGTGCAGCAAGGCCCGCGCATTGGCCTTGTCGGCCTCGGCCGCCTTGACGTTCAGCACGCGCCGGCCCTTCGGCAACGCACCCGATTGGTCAGCGGCGTCGAGGTAGGCCTGGAAGTCCTTCACCGCTTGGGTGGTGTCGGTTTTCAGTGCTTTCACCTGCGCTTCGGCCAGCACATGCGCGAGATTCAGGGTATCGGCCGCTTCGCCGAAGGTATGAACGCGCGTGCCGATGCTCTCGGCCATGGCTTCGACCGACTTGGCGCGGCGTTCGGCCGCCGCGGCCCGCGTGCGCAATGCGAAGGCCGAGGGCCCATCCGCGTCATCCGCGGCGCTGCGCAACCGGGCTGCGTGGGCATTCGCCGTCTTCACATCGCCATTCGCGCGTTGCGTGGCCAACTCGGCCAGGGCCAACTGATCGTCGACCAAGGTCTTGCGCGCCTGGGTCGTGTCTTGGGTGGCCTTGGCATGCGCCACCTCGGCGTCGGCGAGCGCGTCGACGTGCTTCTTCAACTCGGCACGGCCCGCTACCGCGGCCTTCTCCGCGTTCTCGGCCTTGCTGCGCAGACTCTTGGCGTCACCCCACAGCTTCTTCGCCCCGGTTCCTGCGGCCTCGGCCTTCGCCTCAGCCTCCAGCGCCAACCGCCGCGAGGTGCTCGCCTCGATCTCGAGCTTCGACTGGCGCTCGCTGCCATGCGTCAACTTGTTCTTGAGGTCGTTGGTCGCACGCGTCTGCTTTTGCAGGGCCTGTTCGGCCGTGCTCAGTTCCTTCTGCGAGGTCTGCGTCTTGCGGTAGGCCGCTTCGACCTGACTGGGCAGGTGACGCTCGCCGGCCTGGGCACTGCGGTTGCGGCTGTGCGACCCATTCGAAGCCGATGAGTTGCTCGTGTCATCGCTGGTCGTGTCGCGCCCGGCCCGGTTCGTCGTGCCCGTGCTGCCCGTACTGCTGGACGACTGGCTGCTTTGCGCGGCCGTGTCGCCCAGGTCCAAGGGCAGCGTGTTGACTTCGGTTTGATGCGAAGGCTGCGTCACCTTCGGCGCAGTGACCTTCGGGGGAGGCCCGCCGGTTCCCGTCACCGGCTGCCCCGCGGTGTTCTGCGGCCCGGTGGTCCTCAGGTTGACCGGCACGATCGGGTCACCACCCTGCGTGGTGGTGGTTCCGTCACCCGCCAGCGTCGTCGTCTTGCCAGTGCCGGTTCCGGTCTGGTCGCCGTTCTTGTGCACCGGATTGCGCACCGTGGCCAGCGGCGGATCGATGACTTGCGTGCCGTTCGTGTCCGCCGTGTCGGTGGTTTGCACCGCGGGGTTGGCGCCGTCGTCGGTGCGGCCCGCCATCGCCAACGGGTCGTCGCTGCGCGGCCCCGTCGCCGGGCCGCCGGCGGTCTGGTCGACACCGGGCATCGCGCGGCGCGCCTTGATCTTGGCAGTGATGGCAGGCGTCATCATGTCGATGCCGCTCATCGACAGGTTCAGGAACGCTTCGCCCCGCTCCAGGCCCGACATGTGGTCCCAGTTCACCCCCAGGTAGCGGGCTTGGTCCGCGCCTCCCGCCAGGCCGGTCACGAAGGCCGAGCGGCCCAGCACGGTGGAGGTGGTGCCCCAAAGCGACGCGGTGGACGCCGCGCCGCGCGTGGCCGCCGCAGCGGTGCGCACCGCCGAGCCCATGGCGCCTGCACCGAGCGCCGTGCCCAGCAGAGAGATCTCGCTCATGCGGGCTCGCTCGTTGGTGATCGGGTTCAGCGATTGGCCGTGGGCGTTGAGGTTGGCCAGGTCGGCCGTGGCCGTGGCCGCGCCATAGGCCATGGCCGCACCCAGCACGAATGGCGTGAGCGTGCCCGCCGAACCCACGGCGATCACCACGCCGGCGATCACGCCGGCCACGCCGACCACGGTGTCGAGGTGGGTCACGCGGCGGAAGGTCTCGAAGCCGGTCTCGGTTCGTGCAGCACCGGCGAACAGCTTGATGTTGCCGTCGGCTTGCACGGTGAATTCGCCGTTCTCCGGCATCGCGAGGTTCACGCCCTCGGGCGCGAGGCTGTTGTTGGCGCGATAGTCGTCGACGCTCGTGTAGCTCCAACCCTGTTCGTCGACGAACTTGAAGCCCGGGCCGTCCTTGCACTCGACCTTGAACAGCGCCGTCTTGACGATGCCCGTCTCCTTCGTCGAATAGACCACCGGGATCACCGTGACGCGGGCATTCTCTCCACCCACGTCGATGATCTCGTCGACCACACCGTCGCGCAGCTTCTTCTGGTCACCCTTCACGTTGAACAGGTCTTGCGTCAGCATGGCCTGCTGGTTCTGGTCGGGCTGCGACGGATCCAGCGTCACCGAGGTCTGCCAGCCGAGCGCCGCGGCCACGGTGTTGCCGATGTGTGTGCGCCCCTGCATCTCGCTGGGGGAGCCACCGAACTGCACGTAGTGGTCGTTGATCAGCGCCTGCGCCATCGCGGCCGGGTTGTCGTAGAAGAGCTGGTGCAGCTTCTCGGGGTCCTGCTGGTCCCCGGGCTTCAGGTTCTCGGCGATCAACTGCTCCTGCTCGGCCCAAGCCCCGGGTGCAGCGGTTTTCACGAGGTTGCGCTGGGCGCCGTCAAACCCGGTCTTCGCCTCCTGCAGGGCCGTCCAGGTCGGCGAGCTGCGCTCTGCGTCGGTGCCCGTCAAGTAGCGGTGGTCACGCAGCCATTGATCGTGAGCCGTCTGGGCCGTATCGACCTTCTGCTTCTGCACCGAAGTGGCTTGCTGGTGATACAGCTCCAGCCAGTCGGAGCGCGCGTCGACCGCCGCGGTGCGGGCTTTGTCCGCGGCATTGCGCAGATCATCGATGTTGCCGGTCGGTGTGCGGCCCGCGCGCAGGTCGGCCTCGGCCAGCAACAGCGATCGGTTTGCGTCCTGCCAGGCCTGCACCTTCCCCAGCGCCGTCTGCTCCAGCTGAGGCAGCTTCAGCTCCTCCGGTGTCGCGCCGGTGTGGTGAGCGAAGTACAGCGCCTGGTTGACGTTCTGCAAACGCTTGGACACATCGTCGTCGAGGTTCAGCACTGGCGATCCCGACTGACCCGCGGTGCCCACAGGCACCTGCGCCGCCGTCTCCGCTGGGGGATGATCCGCCGCGTCGGTCGCCAACCGTGTTTCGACCTCACCGCGCTGCGTGCGGGCGTCCAGCGCCTTGGCGTTGGCCTGCCACAGCCGCTCGGTCACCGGGTGCATGTCCACACCTTTGTCTGACAGGCGTTGCCCTCCATGGCCGACCGCCGCCATGAAATACACCTTGTACTGGCCGTTCTCCTCGCGGATCTCGGTGCCGTCTTTCAGCTGGAAGGTGGTGATGCCCTTGTCCTGCTTGACCTTGGTGCCGTCGCTCAGGGCCACGAACCCGTCGTCATCCTTGGACAGGCCCGCCAGGTTGGCGGTTTCGCCATAGCTGCCCGGCGGCTTCAGCGACGCCGTCTTGTCGTAGCCCGGCGGGTAGGTGGTGGTCGTGTACTCGCCCCCCTTCCCACCCTTGTGCGTCTCGACCTTCGGCTGCACGAAACCATAGGTGTCGTATTCATGCTGCGCCACGAGCAGGCTGCGCTCACTGCCCAGCACATCGAGCCGGGTCTGGTAGTCGTCGACCGTGAGCTTGAACTTTTCGTAGTCCGCCAGCGCCTTGTCGAGGTCTTTCTGCTTGGCGTCCTTGTCGCCGGGCGCGGCGTTCTGCCAAGCGGTGCGCGCGCTCTCGACGTCTTTGCCTTGATGGGACAGCGCCTCCTGCGCCCCTTTGAGTCCATTGGTGGCTTCGGTCTCCTGCGTCTTCACATCGGCGGCGGCACCACTCAGCTGGTTGGCGGAGGACACCTTGTTGCGCGCATCGCCCTCGAGTTGCGTGACCTTCTTTTGCGCCTCGATCACGGAGTCGGATGGCGTGGTGCGCCCCGCCTCGCTGTCGGCCCGCTGGGCGGCCGCCAGTTCGATGCGCGCGCTGCGCACGTCTTTCAAGGAGCTCAGGGCATCGGCCTGGGCCTGAGCGGTGCGCTGCACCGCCAGCTTGGCACCGTAGTCGGTCTCTAGCTTCTGCACTTCGGCGGTCGGCTTGCCTGCCTTCACCGCAGCATCCCACGCGGTCTTGGCTTCGGTGACGTCGGTGTTGGCCTGGGTCAGTTCCTTGCCGGTCTTCGTGCTGTTCTGGATCCAGGCGTAGTCGTCCAGGCGCGGTGGCGTGCCGTTGGCACCATCGCCCAGGCGATCGCGCATGAAGGTATCGAGCGCTCCCTTGGTCGAAGTCACCTTGTCGTTGGCGGCATCGGCCTGCTTCTGGGCGTCCCACAGCGCCGCGGTCTCGGGCGGCAAGGTCTTCCAGCGGTCGGGGGCCCAGTCCACCACCTCGTGGTACTGCCAGCGTCCGTCCTTGAACTCGACCTTCTTGCCGAGGTCGCTGCCGGGCGTGGCCCAGAACGCCTTGTTCTCGAAGTTCTCCTGCGAGGTGATGTTGCCGGGGTTGTTGTCGTAGAGGTCTTCGTCAGACAGCGGCTTGGTGTGCTGGCCCGAAGCCTCGTCCCAGGTGGTCTTGGCATCGGCCAGCACCCCATCGGTCTTGAATTGGGTCTGGTCGGCCACCGCCCGGTCATGCAGCAGTCGCTGGCCGTCACGCACGTCGATCGCATCGAGCAGCTTCTGCTGCGCCGCATCGATGGCCGGCTGGTTGCCGCTGTGCTGCACCGCGTTGTAATAGTCCTGTGCGTTGCGCACACCGACTTCGCCGATCTGCAGGTTGTAGTTCGTCTGCTTTTCCTTGGCATCCAAGCTGAAGCTCTGCATGTCGGCCTTGGCGGCGTCGAGCTTGGTCTGGGCCGCGCGTGCGTCGGACTCGGCCTGCGACTTCAAGCGGAAGAAGTCCGGGTCGTGCCGGTCGGCGGCCGTGGGGTTCTGGTAGCTGTCGGCGGTCGTCCGTGCCTTGTCGGCGGCGGCCTGCAGGTCATCGACGGTCTTCTGCTTGCCTTCCGTCGTCTTCAGGTCCGACTCCGCGGTGTCGAACTGCTGCACCTTCACCTGGCGGACTTCTGGGTCTTCGCCGCGCACTTCGTCGCGCAGGCCGTTGACCTGCTTGCTCAGGCCGTCCATCTTGAAGGCGCCGGTCTTTTCGGCGCGGTCGATGATGACCTTGGTCTGCGCGTCCAGCGCGGCGTTGACGTCGCCGCCATTCAGGCGCGCGTTGTTCGCGGCCACGCGCATTTCCTGCTGCGCGTTGGTGAGGTATTCGCCGTAGGTCTTGTCGAGCGCGTTCTCTTGCTCCTGAGTCGGCATGTCGCCGTTGAGCGCCGCCTTGTTCTGCTTGTCGATGGCCTGGTCGAGCGCAGTCTCCAACTTGGTGGTGCGGGCGGATGCATCCTGCATGGCCCGGTACCGGGCCGACAGCACCATCGGGTCGCGCACCACCACCGGCGGTGGAGGCGGCGGCGGTGGCGGCGGTGGGGGGGGAGGAGGTGGCGGCGGAGGCGGGGGCGGCGGCGGGCTGAAGATGCGCCGGATCGAATCCATGAACGACATGTCAGGCTCCTTCTTTCGATGTGGGGTGCGGCGTGGCTACTCGCGCCCTTCGGCCCAGCGCAACAGCGTGGCCACGGGTTCGAACAGCGAACGCGGAATGGGTTGCCCTTCGGGCACTTCGTCGTACAGGCGGCCAGCGAGGGCCGCGTCGAATTCCATCGGGATCAGCGCCTCGCCGGCGAAGCGGCGCATCTGCGCGGCCAGTTCGCCTTCACCCCGCGCGATCACGCGCGGCAGGTCTTTCTCGCCCAGGTACTGCAACGCCACCGCGGTGTTGGCCGAGCAGATCAGCGCGGAGGCAGCGCGCACGCGGTCGCCCAGGCTCAGGTAGATGGCCTCGAAGTGGGCTTGGCGGCGACGGCTGGCGTTCACCGGGTCGCCTTCGGACTCCTTGTGCTCTTGCCGCAGATCTTCGATCGACATGCGCTGCTGCTTCATGAACTCGTAGTGCACATGCGCGTAATCGGCGCCCGCCATCACGACGTAGATCACGGCCGCCCAGCCGAAGATGGTGAGCAGCGCGGCGCCTCCGACCTGCAGCACCGCCGGCGGCTGCGCATAACCGAGCTTCATCGCGGTCTCGAGGAAGCCCCTGATCACGACGAACATGAGCAGGGCCAGCAGCACCGTCTTCACGAGCATCTTCAGCAGGTTGATGAGGTTGCGCGTGGAGAAGATGCGCTTGAACCCCTCGCCCGGGTTGAGCCGGTTGGCGTCGGGCTTGAGCTTCTCCCACGCTGCCAGGCCACCCACCTGTGCGAAGCAGCCCACTGCGGCGGCCACCGCCACCAGGGCGGTCAGCGGGAGCGTGCCCCACAGCAGCACTTCGGTGGTGTGCGTCAGCAACTCGGCAAAGCGGTCGTCGGGCCGGGTCAGCACCTCGGGGCTGGTGGCGTGGCGCCACAGCTCCCGCAGCAGGCCGATGGCCGCACCGCCCACCAGCCACAGCACCGCGATGACGACCACGAACGAGAACGTGCCCGAGACGTCGTTGCTGTAGACGACCTCGCCGCGCTTGCGCGCGTCGCGCAGGCGCTTGTGGGTGGGGTCGCGGTCTTTCTCGGCCATGCTCGCTGCGGCCTACAAGGCGAGACGCAGGAACTCCAGCACACCGTTGGACGGGCGCAGGAACTGCTGCAAGGACTCGTACACGAAGTATAGGAAGAGGATCATCATCAGCGTGGCCAGCAGGCTCTTGAGCGGCTGCGAGAACACGAAGACGTTGAGCTGCGGCGCCACGCGGCCGATCAAGCCCATGCCGAGTTCCACCAGCACCAGCACCAGGATCACCGGCGAGGCGAGCTTCACGATCCACAGGAACAGGGTGTCGCCCTGACGGATCGCGAACTCTTCGAGCACCTTGCCCACGTTCGGGAAGAACGAGGCCACCGGCCACAGGCGGTACGAGTCCACGATCACGCCGACGAGCGCGAGCAGCCCGCCGGCCGCCACGAACAGCGTGATGACCAGCCACCCGAGGAACTCGGAGGTGGGCCCGTTCTCATGGCCGGCCACCGGGTCGAAGAACGCGGCGTTGCTGGAGCCGGTCTGGAAGTCGATCAGGTCGCCCACGCTCTCGATGGCCCAGATGAAGATGCCGAAGCCCAGGCCCAGCAGCAAGCCGATGAGCGCTTCCTTGCTCGCGATCAGCAGCCACATGCCGATGGACAGCGGCGGTATCTCGCCAGCAATCGGCGACATGAACAGCGCCAGCATGGCCAGCAACCCGGCACGCACGAAGCCGGTGAGCATGCGGCCCGACAGGAACGGCACCACTGCGAAGATCGCCGTCAGCCGCGGCAGCGTGAGCGCCGCTGCAGACACGGTGCTTTCAAGGGCGGCCAGTTCGGGGGCGAGCATGGTGCGGTCTCTTCAGTGCGGCTCGCGGCCGAGCGCCCAGGCCTGCGAGGCGGACTCCTCGACCGCCTCGTCCATGCGCGTGGTCTGCAGGCGCACGCCATCGGCCCGCACGCGGTCGCGCATCTGCTCGGCCTTGTGCACGCCACCCGCGGCACCACGCAGCGCACGGCGGCTATCGTCGAGCTGCTGCTGTTGTTGTTGTGCCGCCTGGTGTGCCTGCTGTGCCGCCGCAGCGGCTGTGAGAATGCGACCGTCGAGCGTGCGGCTCCACGCACTCGCCTGCCGCAGGCTGGCCATGTCCAGGCCGCCGGGTGCGGTTTCCAGGTCGGACCACAGGCTGCTTCTCGCATCGACCTCGTGCTGCCAGGCATCGCGTGCCTCGTTCACCCGAGCTTGCGCCACTTGTGCGGCCTCGCGCTCGCTCACGACGCGCTGCTGTGCACGCGTGCGCTGCTGTTCGCGCACGCGGACGAGGAGCTTCCAGTCGATGTCCATCGCCTTACTGCACGAGACGCCGCAGCGCGGCCTCGGTCTTGTCGAACGGCACCGACGTTTCCGGCGGCTGCGTCAGGAATGCCTGCATGGCCGTGCGCGACTCGATGGCACGGTCGGCCAGCGCGTCGCTGCCGGCCTGGTATTCGCCGATCTGGATCAGCATCTCGAGCTCCTGGTGGCGCGCCATCAGCGCGCGGAACTGCGCGGCGGCGGCACGGTGCTCGCGCGGCACGATCTGCGTCATCACCCGGCTCACGCTGCCCAGCACGTCGATCGCCGGAAAGTGGTTGGCTGCGGCCAGCTTGCGCGACAGCACGATGTGCCCGTCGAGGATGGAGCGCACCTCTTCGGCAATCGGGTCGTTCTCTTCATCGCCTTCGGTCAGCACCGAGTACACCGCGGTGATCGAGCCGCGCAGGCCCGGGCCGGCACGTTCCAGCAGTTGCGGCAGCATCGAGAAGATCGATGGCGGGTAGCTGCGCCGCGTGGGCGGCTCGCCACTGGCCAGGCCGATCTCGCGCTGCGCGCGGGCAAAGCGCGTCAGCGAATCCACCACCAGCAGCACGCGCTGGCCCTGGTCGCGGAAGTGCTCGGCAATCGTCGTGGCGACATAGGCCGACTTGATGCGCTCCATCGGCGGGCGGTCGGAGGTCGACACCACCATCACGGTGCGCGCCAGGCCGGCTGCGCCGAGGTTGTGTTCCAGAAACTCCTTGACCTCGCGGCCGCGCTCGCCGATCAGCGCGATCACGTTCACGTCGGCCGTGGAGCCGCGCGCCAGCATGCCCAGCAGCGTGCTCTTGCCGATGCCGGGCGGTGCAAACACGCCCACCCGCTGGCCCTCGCCCAGCGTGAGCAAGCCATCGACCGCGCGGATGCCGGTGTGCAGCGGGCGCTCGATCATCTTGCGTTGCAGGGGGTTCAGCGGCTCGCGGTGCACCGGCACATGGGCCAGCGCGTCCAGTGGGCCAGCGCTGTCGATCGGTTCTCCCAGTGCATTCAAGACCCGACCGAGCAACCCATCGCCCACCGGGCACACATGGCCACGGCCGGACGGGATCACCTCCGTCAAGGCGGAGAGGCCCGTCGTGGGCCCGAGTGGCGTGAGGATGGCCGTGCCCCCGGTGAAGCCCACCACCTCCGCCAGCAGCGGGGGTTCGCCGGGCGTGACCAGTTCGCACAGCTCGCCCACATGGGCTTGCACGCCAGACGCATGGATCAGCATGCCCACGGCCTTGCTGACGCGCCCGCGGATGCCCACCGCGGGGCTGCGGCTGATGGCCTGCTCGAGGTCCGCCACGATGTCGCCCAGCCGGGCCTGCATGCGGTCCATCTCAGCGCCCCCCGGGCGAAGCGCCCTGGCGCTCGACGGCCTTGCGCAAGGCGTCGAGCTGCGCGTCGACCCCGATCTCAAGCGTGCCTGAGGCCGACTGCACGACGCAGGCGCCGGGCAGCAGCAGCGGATCGGCCTGCAAGGTCACGTTGCCGGGCAGCCGGTTGTCGGCTTGCAAGCGTTCGACCACGCTGCGCACCAGCGGCTCCTGCGCCGGCGCGACCCGCATGCTCAGGAAGGGCTCATGGCGGATCAATGCGTCCACCTTCTCCAGCGCGCGCTCGATCAGCGTGCCGGGGTCGAGCTCGGCGACGAACTGCCCCACGCCCTTGACGACGATCTGCGCCATGGCCGCCCGCAGGGCGCGCAGCTGCCGCTCGGTGGCCACCGCGTCGGACACAACGCGCTGCGCATGCTCTGCTCGCGCGGCCTCGAAGCCCTCTCGGTAGCCGCGCTGGCGGCTGTCTTCAGCCTGGCGGGTGGACTGGCGCACGATGCGCTCGCCCTCCTTGCGCGCGGCGTCGACCAGCGCTGCCGCATCGAGCAGTGCCGCGTACTCCGATTCCTTCAGCACCTTGCGCTCGCTGAGCAGCTGCAGGTTCTCGGTGGTGATCAGAAAAGCCAGTCCCATGCGGCCAACCTTTCGGGAATGAGGCACTGCAGCAGCACTTCTTGCAGCTGTGCGGCTTGTCGGGGTGCGAGTGCGGGCACGCTGAGTGCGGCCACGCGTCGGGGTAACTTGCGTTGCACGCGCTGCACGACCGCGGCGTCTTCGCCGGCCAGCGCCGCCAACAGCAGGCGGTAGCCGCGGTCGAACACCACGCGGCCGGCGCCATGCGGGCGCTGCTGCAGCGCAGACAGGTTCATGCGCAGCTCGCTGAGGTGCGGCATGCGCTCGATGACGAAATCGGCCGCGTCGGCGTCGAAGCGACGCGCCTGTCGACGCAGCTGCGTGCCCACGCCGCGCTGGCGCAGCAGCGGCTGGTGGGCGCACAGGCCGGTGTAGGCGGCGAGCCGGCGCAGCGAGGCGCCGTCAATCAGCGCCAGTCGGCTCATGCGCGAATCGAAGCTGTAGCGCGCCGCTCCTACTGCAGCGCCATCACGCCGCAGCAGATCGGACAGAACGCCCTGCCCCGCCGCACCCAGACGCGCCACCTGCCGGTGGCGCGCGGGCCAGTCGGCAGGCAACCAGCTCGGGTGCAGATCGAGCTCGGGGTGCAGGTTGTAGCGCATCACCAGGCGCAGAAGATCGTGGGCGGGCTCAGCCATGGCACGCGCTTAGCGCCGAATGACCTGGCGGCGCACCCAGGTGCGCCAGTCGAGGCCGTTGCGGCGCAACAGGCCAGGCAACACCATCAGGCACGCGGCGGCGGCCAGCAGCAGCACGAGCAGCACCATCGCGGTCTGGGTTGGTATCACGCCGAACACCATGGCGCTGCGCGCTACCGCGGCGGCCTTGCTTGGCGGCGCACGGCGCGCCTCGAACAGAGACAAAGAAACCTGCTCGTGCGACAGCCCCTCGATGCTGTGGGCCACCAGTTCCTTCACGGCCGGTGCCAGCAGGCGCAGGTCGACATCGGCCCGGTGCTTGATGAACACCGCCGCCGACGACGGGCGGATCTTGTCGCTGAGCGGGTCGTTCGCAGGGATCACCACATGCACGCGCGCCGACACCACGCCGTCGACCTTGCGCAGCGTCTGCGACAACTCCTGCGACATCGCATAGATGTAGCGCATGCGCTCTTCAGAGGGCGTGGACACCAGGCCCTGCTTCTGGAACACGTCGCCCATGCTGGCGTAGCGGTCGTTGGGCAGCCCCTGCGCGCGCAACAGGTCGAGCGATGCAGGCAGGTCGCCTTTGTCGACCAGCACCTGCCACTGGTTGTTTTCGAGCCGCTCCTTGTCGGCATCGATGCCGTCGCTGGTGAGCGCGGCCACCATCTCGTTGGCCTCCTGTTCGTTCAGGCCGGAATAGAGGCCGACCTTGCAGCCGCCCAGCGCCGCAAGCAGCGCCAACGCGGCGAGCCAACGCAGCACAGCGATGGGGGCGCGGGTCATGGTTGGGTGCCTCATTGCTGGTTCTTCAGCAAGGTGCCGAAGAGGCTCGTGGCGGCGCTGGCGAGGCCGGTGGAGATGTGCAGCTTGGCGAACATGGTGTGCGCCTGCATCGAGTGGTCGGTCATCACGAACATGGTCTTGATGGGGTCCGACATGTCGACGGACTCGAGCATGCTGCGGCGCATGTCTTCATACGACTTCACGTTGCCGTTGAACTGCGCTGCATAAGCCATGGCGGAATCGCGCAGGCTGCTGGGTGGCGCCATCGTCACCTGCGGCGCGCCTTGCATCATGTTGGCGAACATGCGGGTCTCGCCCGGGTCGAGCTGCTGCGGCGCACGCGAGGGGGCGTTCTGCAATGCGCTCTGTGAGGCGTTCTGCGCCGCCACGGCGGCGGGAGATTCGGCCGCGGGCGCCACGGCGCTCAGGGCAACTGGGTCGGTCATGCTGCGTCTCCCAGAAAAGAAGGGGACGGCACCACCACGGCGGTGCCGGAGCCCGGCAAATCGAACGAGCTTGGCTGGAGCACCGGCCGATGCCGCCAGCCAACTGCCTTGTCACGCGCTCAAGACGATTTCGCGGATTGGCGAATGTCGTTCGCGGTGGCCTTGGCCACTTCACCGGCGGCGGCGTTGCCCCCAGTGATCGTGTGCGCCGCAGAAGCGGCACCCTGGATGGCCGTCGACACCTGGGTGCTGGTGGCCATCAAGATGGCGTTGTCGGCTGCGGCTTTTTGCATCGAGGCGATGGGATCTGCTGCCATGTCTTACTCCTGGTTGATAGTGAACAAAGTGCCATCAGAAGCCCGGCGTCTGGCGTGCCGGGCATTTCGCGCAGCTGCGCGAAATTCGGTGTGCGGCGCGCAGGGCGTGCCTGCAAAGTCGCTGTCATTTGCGGTCCTTGGGCGGCGGCTGGCCGCCGGTCAGCACGAGCCCATCGGCGTCGATGCGCGTCAACTCGGCGCCCGATCGCAACAGCGCGCCTTCGTAGTAGCGCGTGCCGTTGGCGAGCTGGATGTGCTTCAAGCCATTCGCGTCTTCGGTGATGCCCACCATGCGTGCGGGCAGCATGTTCTGCCAGGCCGCCCACTGCGCGCGCGCATCGGCGCCCTCGTCGTTGCTGCGCGCCGTCTTGGGCCGGTACGTCACCTTGTCGGACACCAGCACCATGGGATGCAGGTCTTCGCTCAGGCGACGGATCTGCTGGCGCACGGCGTCGTCTTCCACCGTGCCCGACACCACCAGCCGCCCACTGCCTGCGTACGCGATGGTCACGCCGGGGTCGCTGACGAAACGGCGGGCCTGCTCGACCATCTCTTCGGCGCTGACCACGCTGATGCCGACTGCCGCACCGAAGGGCGCCAGCGCCTGCTGCAGCGCCTGGCGGCGCGCACGAGATTCGACATAGCCACGCACATTGACGCCACCGCCTGGCGTGGCCACCGCCTCCACCTCGGGGAAAGCCTTCATAGCTTGTTCCACTCCCAGCAGATCGGCCACCGGTTCACCGCGGCGCCAGTCGCCGCCGCTCCATGCCGACAAGCCGCCAATGCCCGCCAACGACAAGGCGACCACAGCGGCGCCCACCCATCGCAGCGGCCGCCGCTCGGGCGCGGCCGGGCTCTGCGATTCGTTGGCCGCTGGCGGCAACATGCTTTCCGGGCCCGCGAACATACGGTCCTCAGGCTCCAGCGTCGCGTACACACGATCAAGCTGGAACTCGAAGGCGCCGACCCGCAGCACGTCGCCGGCCACCACACTGCGCCGGGGCTGTTGCATCGGTTCGCCGTTCAGCTCGGCCGTGGCGGGGCCGAGCTTCTGCACCGACACCACCAGCTCACCCACGTTGAACACCAGGTGCTGCGGCAACACGTCGCCGCCGGGCAGCATCACATCGCACTCGCCCGTGGAGCCGACGAAGTTGGCGCCAGGTTTGAGCGCCAGCGTGCGCCCGCGCAATGCGCCGTTGAGAAAGCGGAGGCACCACGAGGCCGGGGCCGCCGCGGTGGGTTGCGAAGGCGGGGACGACAGCTGCGTGTTCATGCTCATCCCCCGGGCGCAACCTGCGCCACGGCCGGCATCACCAGCCGCGGCGTGAGCAGGTAGAAGCGCTCCATGTTGGTCTGCGTCTTCTCGGTGTGCTTGAAGAGGTTGCCGATCAAGGGCACGCTGGACAGCAAAGGCACACCGGTCACGGCATTGACCGTCTCTTCTGACGAGAAGCCGGCAATCAGAAGGCTCCGGCCCTCGTCGACCATGGCCTGCGTGTTGACCGTGCGGCGGCGGATGACGGGGATGCTGTCGACGCTGGCCGGGCTGAGGTCACCATCGGCGATGTCGATGGACATCATCATGCTGCGCTGGGCCGCTTCGTCGACGATGAGCGGCGTCACGCGCAGCGAGGTGCCGGCGGTGAGGGTGAACAGCGCTGCGTCCTGGAACCCGTCGACGCGCACATGCACTTCGCTGAGGTTCTCGAGCACCGCCTCGGTGTTGTTGAGCGTCAGCACCTTCGGCCGCGCCACGAAATTGGCCGTGCCGGTCTTGGTCAGCGCACTGACGCGCGCCAGCAAGAAGTTGCGCAGCTCATTGCCGATGGAGGCCGTGAAGACGCCGCCGATCGGCGTGGTCCCGCGGGTCTGGCCAGCTTCGGTGTTGGCGTTCCCCCAGGTAAGCGGCGGGTTGGCGCCGTTGCCGATCTGCGCGTCGGCATGTCGGCCGTGTGCCCGCCAGTCGACTCCCAGCGCGTCGAGCGTGTCGCTGCTGATGTCCATGATCGTGACCTCGATCTCGATCAGGCGCGGGCGGCTGTCCATGGACTCGATGAGCCGCTCGTACTGCGCCATGCGGTCGGGCAGGTCGCGCACCAGCACCGCGTTCATGCGCGTGTCGGCATGGAACTGCGGCAGGTCGTTGCTGGGCGTGAAGCTGCTGAGGCTGCTCTCTTCGGTAGTGCTGGCCGATGCCGCCGTGCCCATCTCGATCTTCGGTGCGCTCAGCGTCTCGCCGGAGCCCATGCGAATCTGCCGCGTGGGACCGACACGAAACGGAGCGCTGGTCCCACCACGCGCATCGGTGCCCGACCCCTGCTGCTGCTTGCGGCCATACAGGCTGCGCAGCACGTTGGTGACGCCGGGCACGGTCGTTTCCTTGCCGGAGCGGTTCACGCGCACATCGCCGGCCCACGCGTACTTGAGCGGAAACAGGCGCACCTCGGCGTAGTCGGCCAGGGCCGCCTTCTGATCGGCCAGCTTCACCGCCTGGCGAACCATGTCGACGTAGCGGCGCGGGCCGGAGACGACCAGGCCGCCCTCACGCTCGCTGGCGACGACGGGGTAGCGGCTGTCGGCAATGCGCAGCCGCGCCAGCATCTGAGTGACGCTGGCCGCGCTGCCGCTCGACAGCGGCAGCACTTCGGTGCGCGCCTCGCTGGCCGGGTCGATGTAGAGAAACGCCCCGTCGTAGAACCAGGTCAGTCCGTAGGTGGAACACAGGCTGTCGAGGATGTTCTGCGCCTGCATCGTGAACTTGCCGCTGATCACGCCGTTGACCTTCGGGTCGATGACGGCGGTGATGCCCTGCGAAGCCACCACCTCGCGAAGAAAATCGGCCAGCGGCTTGTCGTTGGCCACCATGTTGAGCGTGCGGCCCTTCCAGCGCACTTCGGCCGCGTGGACGACGGTCTGTGCCTGCAGCAGCCACAGACCCAGCATCAGCAAGGCCATGCCCCAGGCCCGGCGGTGAGCAAGCAGGTGGTACGGCAAGGGTGTCATGGCAGCTGGCTCAGGGTGTGAAATGCACGCTCGGCGAAACGCAACACGTCGCGGCCCAGCCAGCCCGCGGTGATGACGATGGTGAACATGACGGCGATCAGGCGGATCGACTGGCCGATGCTCTGGTCCTGGATCTGCGTGACCGCCTGCAGCACGGCCACGATCACCGACGACAGGGTCGACACCGCCACCACGGGCAGCGCCACCCAGAGCACGACGAGCAGTCCGTCGCGGGTGAAGTCGAGCAGTTCGATGGGCGTCATGCGGCTGGTCTCATGCGACGGTTCTCTTACGACTGTTCATGCAGCCTTCGGGTTGGCGATCCAGCCGACCGGCTGCAGTGCGACGTCGTCGTCGACTTCCTGGTACGACAGCACCACCAACTGCGGCGCCACCGGCTCGAGCAAGGTCTTCACGTAGCGCCGCACGTCAGACGAGGTGACGGCAACCACCCGGCCGGCTGCGTTGTCGACGATGCGGCGCACCTGCTCGCGGATGTCTTGCGTGACGGCGGGGCTGAGCAGCAGCAGGTTGCCGCGTGGGCCGCGTTCGACGGCGTCCTGCACCCGGTCGAGCAGGCTGGCTTCGAACAGGATGGCCTCGAGCCGCCGATCGAGCCCGACGTAGCGGCTCGTGATGTACCGGCCCATGCCGATGCGCACCAGCTCGGTCAGCGCGATCACATCGGACTCCTTGGGGGCCCAGATCACCAGGCTTTCGAGAATGGCATTGAGGTTGCGGATCGGGATGCCCTCTTGCAGCAGCCGGCGCAACACCTCGACGATGCGCTGCAGCGGCACCACACGCGCCGCCTCGGCCGCCAGATCAGGCGCGTCGCGCTGCACCGTGTGCAGCAGCCGCTGCACCTCCTGCAGGCCGATGAGCTGCGGCGCGTGGCGGCGCACCACATGCTCCACGTGCGCCGAGATCACGTCGTGGCCTTGCAGGCCCGACGCTGCAGACGACTCGGGCACCCACACCACCCGCGCGAACGGGCCGAAGGGTTCGGCGACCTCGGCACCGGCCGGTGGTGCGGCGGCCTCGGCTTCATCGAGCATGCGCCAGCCGGGGCGCAGGGTGCCGCGGGCGACGGGCACGTCTTGCACCAGCACCTGGTAGCCACCGGGCTCGGCCACAGCGGCGGAGTGCACGATGCGCAGGCGCGGGAACACCGGGCCCAATTCGGCTTCGAGAGACGACTTCACCGCGCTCAGGCGCTGGTCCAGCAGGTAGCGGTCGACCCCACCGCGCAGGCCTTGCGCCAGATGCACGGCGAGCGGCGATGCCAGGGCGTCGTCATTGGATGCCGCGTCGGCTTCGTCGCCTTCGGGGTGCGAGATCCAATCAGAGACATGGCGGCGACGGCGCAGCGCCCGCGACGCAAAGCCCGCCCCCAGGACCACCAGCGCCAGCGAGCCGAACACCCATTTCGGAAAGCCGGGCACGAGCAGAAAACTGGCCAACGCCAGGCCGGCCACGATGAGCGCCCGCGGATAGGCAAGCACCTGCCGGCCGATCTGCCGTGCCAGTTGCGTATCGGCCCCGGTGCCGGCATCACCACCCACACGCGTGATGACGATGCCTGCAGCGATGGAGACGAGCAGCGATGGAATCTGCGACACCATGCCGTCGCCGACCGTCAGGATGGCGAAGCGCTGCACTGCGGCGCCTACGCTCATGTCGAGCATCAGCGTGCCGATCGCGATGCCGGCGAGGATGTTGACGATGGCGATCAGGATGCCGGCAATGGCGTCACCCTTGACGAACTTCATCGCGCCGTCCATGGCTCCGTGGAGCTGGCATTCCTGCTCCAGCAGGCGCCGACGCGCCTGCGCCTGCGCCGACGACAGCACCCCGGCGCGCACGTCCGCGTCGATGCTCATCTGCTTGCCTGGCATCGCGTCCAGCGCGAAGCGGGCCGCCACCTCGGCCACGCGCTCCGAGCCCTTGGCGATGACGATGAACTGCACGATGGCGATGATGAGAAACACCACCGCACCGACGACGACGTTGTTGCCGACGATCAGCTTGCCGAAGGTGTCGATGATGTGGCCGGCGTCTGCATGCAGCAGGATCAGCTTGGTCGATGCGATGTTCAGCGCCAGCCGGAACAGCGTGGTGAAAAGCAGCAACGACGGGAAGGTCGACAGCGACAACGCCGATGGCACATACATCGCCACGATCAGCAGCACGAGGCTGACGGCAAGGTTGGTGGCGATCAAGAGGTCGAGCAGCGGCGTGGGCAATGGCAGCACGAACAGCGCCACGATGGCCACCAGCAACCCCGCCAGCGCCAGGTCGTTTTGCCGGCTGGCCAACCCGAGCCAGCCGCGCAGGCGGTTGCCGGATGGAAGCGAATCGGTGGATGTGGCCATGGTTGCGTGCGCCTCGGTGCACCAACGCGAATCCGTGACGTTTGACACGAATTCCATCGGTGCCGGCGAACTCTATGGCCAGCGTGCGTTCGGCAGCAACACCGAATTTCCGTAGTCGCCGATTGGCTGCAAACGCGGCACTACGGTTTTGCGTAGTTCCTGATTCGCCTTCGTTTGGGTACGCTGGCCTCACGGCACATCGTGAAAAGATTCACAGCTTTCGCGAAGCGATGTGCTGTACCGCGCACCTCGGGTGCGATGGAGACGCTCGCTCGAACCACACCGCAAGACATGCTGACCATCACCCGAGAAGACGTGCTCGAACTGGGTGCGGCTCCCACGCTGCCGCGCGCCGAGACCGCCCTGGTCCGCGCGATCAACGCGCTGTATGGGAGCGCCGCAGCCTTGCCGCTCATGCTGCGCGGCCGGCCATGGCAATTGCACTGGTGCTACCCGAGCAGAGACGTGTTGTCCATCGGCCTGGGCTCGCGCGTGTCGTATCGCTTTCGCATCGGCTCGCACACCGGCTGGTTGGCGCTCGACGTGCCCCTGCTTGCAGCGCTGCTGGGTGAACGGCGGATCGACCTGCTGCCACGCGACCTGTGCTACGTGCTGCTGGCCGATGCGCTGCACCCTGTGGCCGAGGCCCTGGAGAAAGCGCTCCACCTGCGCTTCGAGTGGGCGCCGCCAGAGTCGTCAACGGCCACCGCGCCGGCGGGCGCTGAACTCATCGAACGCGCCGCATGCTTCACGTTGGCAAGTGCCGATGGCGCACACGGCGGGCACCTGCTGTTCGACGACGACGAAGCGTTCGCGGCGCTGCTGGCCGCGGCACCTCGTCCCGCGGCGACGGGCCGCGCATCGACATCAATCGACTGGCTGCGCATCCCCCTGCCCTTCGTGGTGGGCCGCAGCCACATCAGCCTGCGCGAGATCGGCAGCGTGCGGCCCGGCGACATCATCAGCATCGAGCACTGGGGGTCAGTGGGCACGGCCCTGACCGTCACCGCTGAACTGGGCGGGCCCGCCGGGCGCTGCCTGGTGGGCTTGGCCGAGGGCTCGCGCATCACCTTGCAGCAATCGAAAGAGACCGCCATGAACCGAGACACTCCCGAGGCTGGACTCACCGGCCAAGATGACGCTGCTGCGAGCCTGCCGCTGGACCGGCTGGACGCACTGGAAGTGACGTTGCGGTTCGAGGTCGGCGAACTGTCGGTGTCGCTCGGTGAACTCAAAGGGCTGAACCCCGGCCACGTGTTCGAACTTGGGCATGCACTGAACCGCAGCCCGGTGCGCATCGTTGCGCACGGCAATGTGCTCGGCAAAGGCTACCTCGTCGCGGTGGGCGACCAACTCGGCGTGCGCGTGTCCGAGTTCGCGCCGAGCGAATTGTGAGCAGGCCATCGGTTGTTGTCGACGCAAACGGCGGGAGGGACTGACCCATGGGCGCCGGTCTTCCCGAACCCCTGACGCTTGTTGCGCTGATCGTCGCGTTCGGTGTCGCGCCCTTCGTGGCACTGATGATCACGAGCTACACCAAGCTGGTCATCGTCTTCGGCCTGCTTCGTACGGCGCTCGGCCTGCAGCAGACACCACCGAACATGGTGCTGAACGGCATCGCCATCATTCTCACGATCTACATCATGGCGCCGGTGGGCATGGAGGTGTCGGACGCACTGCGCGGGCGCAACCTCGGCGCCAAGGGCGAGGGGCTGAACGACATCATGGCGGTGATGGACGCAGCGAAAGCACCGGTGAAAGAGTTTTTGCAGAAGCACACCCAGGAGCGCGACCGCAAGTTCTTCCTCAAGTCAGCCGAGAGCATTTGGCCACCGCAGCGCGCGGCCACGCTGACGGCAGACGACTTCATGGTGCTGGTGCCCAGCTTCACACTGAGCGAGTTGACACGCGCCTTCCAGATCGGCTTCATCATCTACCTGGTGTTCGTGGTCGTGGACCTGATCGTCGCCACCGTCCTGCTGGCGCTCGGCATGTCGATGATCGCGCCGACGACGATCTCACTGCCGTTCAAGCTGCTGCTATTCGTGATGCTCGATGGCTGGACGCGGCTGATTCACGGACTGGTCTTGTCGTACCGCTGAGGGGCACTGCTCAACAAGGGCCGTTGCTTCCATCCAGTACTTCCGGCCTACGGTTTGGACAAAAAAAGGCCCTGAGTCGTTGATTGACTCAGGGCCTCGATCACAAATGGTCCCTTGCGGAACCCAAGATGGTGGAGCCGGCGGGAATCGAACCCGCGTCCGCAAACCATTGCTGGCCAGTTCTACATGCGTAGCTGTCTGATTTGTATTTGAGGGTGACAGTCGCGCAGCAGCACGCTACTTCCACCCCGAGCCACTTGATTTAGGTCTGTGATGAGTGACGCAACTCAGACCGAGCCTATGTGAATGACTTCGCAGCTCTTGGGTTACCCCTCAAGCCCAGCCCATAGACAAGCTGTTGCGAAGCTCACCGGTTTTAAGCGGCGAGTTTTACGTCGTAAGACGAATCGTTTGCAGTTAATGCGTTTCCAGATGGATTTACGAGCTAACTGGTGCTCGGCATGCCCTGAACCAACTCCGAACCTGCGTCGAAACCAGGTCGGCCCCAGGACCCACTAGTTTAGGCCATTGCCAGCAGCTTCAAGAGCTCATTGGGGGTTTCGATCACATGGTCCGCACCCCAGTCAGCGATGGCTTCGCCCATGCCGAGGTAGCCCCAGGCAGCGGCCACGGTACCCATGCCAGCAGCACGGCCGGCCAGAACGTCACGCAAGTCGTCCCCGACATAAACGCAATGCTGCGGGTCGAGTTTCAGCTGGCGAGCGGCCTCCAGCAAAGGCGCAGGGTGCGGCTTCGCATGCGGGGTGGTGTCACCGCTGATCACTGTGGCCGCGTTTGCCTGCAAACCGAGACTGCGAACCAAGGGCTCGGTGAAACGCTGCGCCTTGTTGGTCACGATGCCCCAGGGCATGCCACGCGCTTGCAGCTCGGCCAGCACCGGACCGATGTCGTCGAAGACATGGGTCAATTGGGTCATGCGTTGCTCATAGCGCGCGAGGAACTCATCGCGCAGCGCCGGAAACTCGGCGTCCGCCGGAACAACCTGCAAGGCGATGCCCACCATGCCACGCGCACCGGCGCCCACCATCGGGCGGAAGCTCTCGTACGGCAATGGCGCCAGGCCGCGCGCCACGCGCATGTCGTTGCCCGAACCGGCGAGATCGGGAGCGCTGTCGATCAAGGTGCCGTCGAGGTCGAACAACACCGCCTGGAAGCGCGCCATCACTCGGGCTTGCGGCAAGCGAACAGGTAGTTCACGCCGACGCTGGCCGACAGCCAGTAGCGACGGGTCAGCGGGTTGTATTCCATGCCACGCGTTGAATGCAGGCCCAGCCCTGCATCGCGACACCAGTGCGCCAGTTCGCTCGGGCGGATGAAGCGCGCGTACTCGTGCGTGCCTCGGGGCAAGAGCTTGAGCATGTACTCGGCGCCCACGATCGCAAACAAGAACGACTTCGGGTTGCGGTTGATGGTGGAGAAGAACACCCAGCCGCCGGGTTTCACCAGCTTCGCGCAGGCTCGGACGATGGACGACGGATCGGGCACATGCTCCAGCATTTCCATGCAGGTCACCGTGTCGAACTGCCCTGGCATTTCTTCAGCCAGTGCTTCGGCAGCCACCTCGCGGTATTCGATCGACGGCGTTCCCGCTTCAGCAGCATGCAGCTGGGCCACCTTCAATGGCTTGGCCGCCAGGTCGATGCCCAGCACCTGAGCACCCTTGCGCGCCATCGAGTCGGCGAGGATGCCGCCTCCGCAACCCACATCGAGTACCCGCTTGCTTTGCAACGAAGCCAGGCCGTTGATCCAGTCCAGCCGAAGCGGGTTGATCTGGTGCAGCGGTCGAAACTCGCTTTCGGGATCCCACCAACGGTGGGCTAATTCACTGAACTTGGCGAGTTCTTGAGGGTCGGCATTGAGCATGCTGCGATGGTACCCAAGACATTTGCAGGCTTTCAGAAACCCGGCTGCAAATAAAAAACCCCGCCGAGGCGGGGTTTTGAAAGTCAACGCAAAAGCGTTTACTTCTTGGTGCGGGTACCGACCACTTCGATTTCAACGCGGCGGTTCTTGGCCTTGCCTTCTTTGGTCTTGTTGTCGGCGACCGGCGACTTCTCGCCCTTGCCTTCGGTGTAGACGCGGTTGGCTTCGATGCCCTTGCTCACCAGATAGGTCTTGACGGACTCTGCACGAGCGACCGACAGCTTCTGGTTCATGGCAGGCGAGCCATCGGAGTCGGTGTGGCCGACAGCGATGATGACTTCGAGGTTCACACCAGCGGTCTTGCTCACCAGGTCATCGAGCTTGGCCTTGGCATCAGGCTTCAGAACCGATTTGCCCACGTCATAGAACGCGTCGGCAGCGAAGGTGACCTTCTCGCTGACCGGAGCGGCCGGGACGACGACCGGAGCGGGCGGCGCGACAGGTGCCGGAGCCGGTGCTGCAGGAGCCGGCGGGGGCGGCGGGGCAACAGGGGGAGGAGGAGGCGGCGGCTTCAGTGCGCCGTCGCACGCTGCATTGGCAGTGGCCGGAGTCCAGCTGGAATCACGCCAGCAGAGCTCGTTGGTGCCATTCTTCCAAGGCAGACCTGTGGCATTCACCCAGTTGTCTGCGCCCGTAGGCGTGGTTTGCGCCATGGCGGTGGAGGCCATCGCAACAAGTGTGGCCGATGCAAAGAGCGATGCGACCTTATTCAGTTTCTTCATGATTCTCCTCTCAAGGGAAAGGTGCAGATGTTCTAACGAAACGTCCAAACCGGAATCGGAAAGTACTGGCAAACCCCAAGTACTTCGGGTGTTTCCCACCGACGCGCGATTGTGCCATAGGGTATTCAACACACAGAGTTTTGCACTGGATGCACTGCCCGCACTGCAGCGATGTTGCGTGACGGCGACAGGATTCGCAGCAACTAGAATGGCCGATTGCGCTCGCAGGCCCGCCAGTGCCTGTCTCTATGGCTTTGCTGCCCACCACGAATGACCCAGTTCGCCAAGGAAACCCTGCCCATCAGCCTCGAAGAGGAGATGCGGCGCTCGTATCTGGACTACGCGATGAGCGTGATCGTCGGGCGTGCGCTGCCTGATGCGCGCGATGGTTTGAAACCGGTGCATCGGCGTGTGCTCTTCGCGATGCACGAACTCAACAACGACTGGAACCGGCCGTACAAGAAGTCGGCCCGTATCGTCGGCGACGTGATCGGTAAATATCACCCGCACGGCGATCAGTCGGTGTATGACACAGCCGTGCGAATGGCGCAGGACTTCTCGATGCGCCACATGCTCATCGATGGCCAGGGCAACTTCGGCTCGGTCGACGGCGACAACGCGGCGGCCATGCGCTACACCGAAATCCGCCTGTCGAAGATTGCTCATGAAATGCTGGCCGATCTCGACAAGGAGACCGTCGACTTCGGCCCCAACTACGACGGCTCGGAGAAAGAGCCGCTGGTGCTGCCTTCGCGTTTGCCCAATCTGCTGGTCAATGGCTCGGGTGGCATTGCGGTGGGCATGGCCACCAACATCCCGCCGCACAACCTGAACGAAGTGGTCGATGCCTGCCTGCATCTGCTGAAAAACCCGCAGGCCACCATTGACGAGCTGATCGAGATCATCCCCGCACCCGACTTCCCAACCGCCGGCATCATCTACGGCACCAGTGGGGTGCGCGATGGTTACCGCACTGGTCGAGGCAAGGTGGTGATGCGCGCCAAGTGCCACTTCGAAGACATCGACAAAGGCGCTCGTCAGTCGATCATCGTCGACGAGATTCCGTATCAGGTGAACAAGAAGAACCTGCTCGAGCGCATGGCCGAGCTGGTTCATGAGAAGAAGCTCGAAGGCATCAGCCACATCCAGGACGAGTCCGACAAGTCAGGCATGCGCGTTGTCATCGAACTGAAACGTGGCGAAGTGCCCGAGGTGGTGCTGAACAACCTCTACAAGCAGACGCAGCTGCAAGACACGTTCGGCATGAACATGGTCGCGCTGATCGACAACCAGCCCAAGCTGTGCAACCTGAAGGACCTGATCGCGATCTTCCTGGAGCACCGCCGCGAGGTGGTCACCCGCCGCACGGTGTTCGAACTGCGCAAGGCACGTGAACGCGGCCACGTGCTGGAAGGCCTGGCTGTCGCACTGGCCAACATCGACGAGTTCATCGAGACCATCAAGACCTCGGCCACGCCGCCAGTCGCGAAGGCGGCGCTGATGAGCAAGAGCTGGGATTCGTCGCTGGTGCGCGAGATGCTCTCGCGGGCCGAAGGCGAAACGCCGGGCGGTCGCGAAGCGTTCCGGCCTGAAGGCCTGCCGCGCGAATACGGCATGCAGACCGATGGCTTGTATCGCCTGTCCGACGACCAAGCGGGCGAAATCCTGCAGATGCGCTTGCAGCGCCTCACCGGCCTCGAGCAAGACAAGATCGTCAACGAGTACAAGGACGTGATGGCGCAGATCGCCGATCTGCTCGACATCCTGGCCACACCGGCCCGCGTGACGACCATCATTTCCGACGAGCTCGCCGCCATCAAGCTCGAGTTCGGCCAGACCAAGGTTGGCGCGCGCCGCAGCACCATCGAGCACAACGCGCAGGACCTGGGCACCGAAGACCTGATCACGCCTACCGACATGGTGGTCACGCTCTCGCACACCGGCTACATCAAGAGCCAGGCGCTCAGCGAATACCGTGCGCAGAAGCGTGGTGGCCGCGGCAAGCAGGCAGCGCAGACGAAGGAAGACGACTGGATCGATCAGCTCTTCATCGCCAACACACACGACTACATCCTGTGCTTCACCAACAAGGGCCGCGTTTACTGGCTCAAGGTCTGGGAAGTGCCGCAGGGCTCGCGCACCTCGCGCGGTCGGCCCATCGTCAACATGTTCCCCCTGCAGGCCGGCGAAAAGGTGAACGTGGTGCTGCCGCTGACCGACGGCTTCCGCAGCTTCCCGGCCGATCACTACATCTTCATGGGCACTGCGCAGGGCGTGGTCAAGAAGACATCGCTCGATGAGTTCAGCAACCCGCGCAAGGCCGGCATCATCGCCGTCGACCTCGATGAAGGCGACTACCTGATCGGCGCCGCCCTCACCGACGGCAAGCACGACGTGATGCTCTTCAGCGACGGCGGCAAGGCCGTTCGCTTCGACGAAGACGACGTGCGCTCGATGGGCCGCAACGCCCGCGGCGTGCGCGGCATGGACCTCGGCGAAGGCCAGACCGTGATTGCCATGCTGGTTGCCGAAGACGAAACGCAAAGCGTGCTCACCGCCACCGAAAACGGCTACGGCAAGCGCACCAGCATCGTCGAGTACACCCGCCACGGCCGTGGCACCAAGGGCATGATTGCCATCCAGCAGACCGAGCGCAACGGCAAGGTCGTCGCTGCCACGCTCGTGCGCCCGGCAGACGAGATCATGCTGATCACCGACAAGGGCGTGCTGGTGCGCACCCGTGTCTCCGAAATCCGCGAGCTCGGCCGTGCCACGCAAGGCGTGACGCTGATCGCACTGGACAACGGCGCCAAATTGAGCGGCCTGCAACGCATTGTCGAGAACGACGCCAACCCCGAATCGGGCGACGAACCCACCACTGAAGGCACTGAAGAATGACGCTTCTTTTCGCAATCAAGCACTTGGCCTGCGTGGCCCTGGTCACCGGTGTCACTCTGGTTCACGCACAGAATCAAGCCATTCCGAACGCACCCGCCAGCGCGGCCAAGAAGGAACTGGTGCAACGCATGGTCGCCTTGCAGCAGCCGGCACTGGACAACATGGCACGCAACCTGGCGGAACGCCCTGTGCGGCAGATGATGTCGGCGGCAGAGAACGCCATGCAGAGCCGCGTTCCACCCGAGAAGCGCAAAGCCATGGGCGAGCAGATCGAGGTCGAGATGCGCAAGTTCCTGGACGAAGCCGTGCCCGTGGTTCGCGACCGCTCCGCCAAGATCGGGCAGACCAGCCTCGGGCCGGTGTTCGAAGAGAAGTTCAGCGAAGACGAACTGCGCCAATTGCTGGTCACGCTCGAATCGCCGGCCTACAAGAAGTTCCAGCAGAACCTGCCTGACCTGACCAACGTGTTCGTGCAGCAACTGGTCGCCGACGTCGAGCCGACCATCAACCCCAAGCTCAATGCGCTCGAGCAACGGGTGGCGGCGATCATCAATGCAGGGGCTCCCGCGCCCGCTGCCGGCGACTCCAAGGCACCCAAAGCCGCCAAGCCTGCAGCATCGGCAGCCTCCAAGCCTGCCAAGAAATGACGCCAACACGGCTTTGTCTGTTGGCCTTTACTCGGCCATACCGCTAGGCAGCATGCGAGAATTTGCCTGACGTCATGGCTGATTCCCCCCCACAACCCAACGCCGATCTGCTGGCCTTTCGCACGCAGATCGACGAGGTCGACCGCGAATTGCTCGCGCTGCTGAATCGGCGCGCCCGCTTGGCGCAGCAGGTCGGCGAGGTCAAGAAGCGAGAAGGCTCGGTTGCCTTTCGCCCCGAGCGCGAGGCCCAGGTGATCGACGGCATGAAGGCCGCGAACCCCGGCCCGCTCAAGGCCGACAGCGTGGCGCCCATATGGCGCGAGATCATGTCGGCCTGCCGCGCGCTGGAAACGCCATCGCGCGTGGCCTATCTCGGGCCGGCCGGCACCTTCAGCGAAGAGGCGGCACTGGGTTTCTTCGGCTCGTCGATCGTCAAGATTCCTTGCGCGAGCTTCGACGAAGTCTTTCACGCCACGTCGACCGGCGCCGCCGATTTCGGTGTCGTGCCGGTCGAGAACTCGACTGAAGGCGTGGTCACCCGTTCGCTCGACCTCTTTCTCACCACGCCACTGTTCATCATCGGCGAGACCAGCCTCTTCGTTCAGCACAACCTGCTGAGGCGCGATAACTCGCTCGATGGCATCGAGGCCGTGTGCGCCCACCCTCAGGCCCTGGCCCAGTGCCACGGCTGGCTGAGCACTCACCTGCCCCACGCCGAGCGCCGGCCTGTCGCCAGCAATGCCGAAGGCGCGCGACTCGCCGGAACCGACTCCCGCTGGGCGGCCATCGCCAGCGCCCGCGCTGGCAGCGAATTCGGCCTGCACCTGATCGCCCCCGCCATCCAGGACGAAGCCAACAACCGCACCCGCTTCGCGGTGGTCACGCACCCGCAGCGTCACCCTCAGCCCAAGGCCTCGGGTCACGACTGCACGAGCCTGGTAGTGTCGGTCACCAACCGGCCTGGCGCGGTGCACGACATGCTGGTGCCGCTGAAGGTGCACGGCGTCTCGATGACGCGCTTCGAGTCGCGCCCCGCACGATCCGGCCAGTGGGAGTACTACTTCTACATCGACCTGCAAGGCCACCCGGACCAGCCGCACGTGGCCACCGCGCTGCGCGAGCTGCGCGAGGCCTGCGCTTTTTTCAAGTTGCTCGGCACTTATCCGATCGACGTGCATTAGAACCAGAGAGCCGAAGCACGATGTTCAACCAGCTTGGCGTAATCGGATGCGGCCTGATGGGCGGCTCCTTCGCGCTCGCACTCAAGAGGGCCGGACTCGTCAAGCGCGTGATCGGCTACAGCAAGTCGCCGTCGACCACCGAGCGCGCGAAGAAGATGGGCGTGATCGACGACACGGCCGAGTCGGCCCTGCTCGCCGTGTCGGGTTCCGACATCGTGCTGATGGCCGTGCCGGTGTCGGCCAGCGAATCCACCTTCAAGGCGATCCGCCACATGGTGGAACCCGGCGTGCTGTTCATGGACGTCGGCTCGACCAAGCGAGACGTGGTTGATGCCGCACGCCGCGTGCTCAAGGAGCGCGTGGCCTCGTTCGTGCCGGCCCACCCGATCGCCGGCAAGGAAGTGTCCGGCGTGTCGCATGCCGATGCATCGCTGTATGCCGGCCGCCAAGTCATCATCACGCCGCTGCCGCAAACCTCGCCGGAGCTGGTGCAAAAGGCCACCGATGTGTGGTCGGCGATCGGCGCGCAGGTGTTGCGCATGACACCCGAGAACCACGACGCAGCGTTCGCCGCCGTGAGCCACCTGCCGCACATGCTCGCCTTCGCATTCTTCAATTCGGTGGCCAAGCAACCGGCAGGGCGCGACTTTCTGTCGCTCGCCGGCCCAGGCTTCCGTGACTTCACCCGCATCGCCGCCGGCGACCCCGAGGTCTGGCGCGACATCCTGATGTCGAACCGCGAAGAGATCCTCAAGCAATCGATGCGCTTCCGCCACACGCTGGATGCGCTGGAGCACGTCATCAAGACCGGCAACGTCGAGGCGCTGGAAGACCTGATCCGCAGCGCCTCCGATGCCCGTGCCAATTGGCAGATGGGCGCCACCAAGCCCGGCTCCTCGCGCTGACCTGTCTGCGCCTGGTGCGCGCCTCTGTCCCCGAATGTTCAACACGCCGTTCCTCGACATCCCGCCGTTACTGTCCGCCGACGGCACCGTGCGCCTTCCGGGCTCCAAGAGCATTTCCAACCGCGTCTTGCTGCTGGCGGGGCTGAGCCGCGGCACCACGGTCGTTCACGACCTGCTCGACTCCGACGACACGCAGGTCATGCTGGCCGCGCTGCGCCAGCTGGGCTGCGCGGTGGAGGTGGCCGGCGATGTGGTCCGCATCACCGGCCTCGGCGGGCAGCTCCAGGTGCGCCAAGCCAGCCTGTTCCTCGGCAACGCCGGCACAGCCATGCGCCCGCTGACGGCCGCACTGGCGGTGCTGGCGGCCACGCAAGGCGGTGATTTCGAACTGAAGGGCGTGCCGCGCATGCACGAGCGGCCGATCGGCGATCTGGTCGATGCACTGCGCCAGCTCGGCTGCGGCATCGACTACCTCGCTAACGACGGCTTCCCCCCGCTGCGCCTGGGCGCCGGCGCGATTGACACGCGCGCACCGATTAACGTGCGTGGCGATGTGTCGAGCCAGTTCCTTACTGCGCTGCTGCTCGCCCTGACCTTGGTGACAACCGACAACGCCGTCACCATCGACGTGGTGGGCGAGTTGATCTCCAAACCCTACGTCGAGATCACGCTCAACCTCCTGGCCCGCTTCGGCATCGAGGTTCAGCGCGAAGGCTGGCAGCGATTCGTCATCCCGCAGGGCAGCGCCTACCGTTCGCCGGGAGACATCCATGTCGAAGCCGATGCGTCGTCGGCCTCGTACTTCATCGCGCTGGGAGCGATCGCAGCACGCGACGGCCAAAGCATTCGCATTGAAGGCGTGGGCAGCGATTCGATCCAGGGTGACATTCGCTTTATCGACGCCGCCCGAGCCATGGGCGCAGACGTCAGCAGCGGCCCCGGCTGGCTCCAGATCAAGCGTGGCCAATGGCCCTTGCGTGCGATCGACCTCGACTGCAACCACATCCCCGACGCGGCGATGACGCTGGCCGTGATGGCGCTCTACGCGCAGGGCACAACGCGGCTGACCAACATCGCCAGCTGGCGGGTCAAGGAAACCGACCGCATCGCTGCCATGGCCACCGAGCTGCGCAAGCTCGGCGCGCAGGTGAACGAAGGGCCCGATTTCATCGAAGTCACACCGCCCACGGCCGGGCGCGCCGCGGCGATCCACACCTACGACGACCACCGCATCGCGATGTGCTTCTCACTCGCGGCGTTCAACCCGGCCGGCCTGCCCGTTCGCATCCTGGACCCACGCTGCGTCGGCAAGACCTTCCCAGACTACTTCGAAGCCCTGTTCGGCGTGGCGCAAGCCACCACCCAGGCCATCCCGGTCCTCACGATCGATGGCCCCACCGCGTCGGGCAAGGGCACACTCGCGAGCGCGGTGGCGCAGTCACTGGGTTATCACTTCCTCGACTCCGGCGCCCTATATCGGGCCACCGCACTGGCCGCCATGCAGGCCGGCGTGGCCGAGACAGACGAGGCTGGCCTGGCCCGCACCGCAGCGTCGCTGCAGCTCAAGTTCGCGGACCAGTGCATCTGGTTGGCCGGCGTGGAGGTCAGCGACCAGCTGCGTCGGGAAGACGTGGGCGCCATGGCCTCGAAAGTCGCGGCATGGCCTGCCGTGCGCGAAGCCCTGCTCCAGCTGCAGCTCGCCCACCGCCGCCTGCCCGGATTGGTGGCCGACGGGCGCGACATGGGCACGGTGATCTTCCCCGGCGCCCACCTCAAGGTCTTCGTCGTTGCAAGCGCCGCCGTGCGTGCCGAACGGCGGCATAAGCAATTGATTTCTAAGGGAATTTCGACTAATATTGACAGTCTTCGCGCTGACTTGGAAGCACGTGACGCCCGCGATCAATCGCGCAGCGTTTCGCCCTTGAAGCCCGCCGAAGATGCGATGGTGCTGGACAACTCGGCGCTCACGGTCGACGAATGCGTCGCGGTGGTGCTGAATTGGTGGCAAAGTCGCCAGCCGTTCGGCTGAGTTTTTTCTCCATCAAACGAGAAGAAGCGTCCGAACAACGAGCCCGCTGCTCTCCCTCCTGTGCTGCATGCACGCCGGGGCAGCGGATTTCAAAACCTAACCCGCAACGCAAGTTGCACCCGGAAAACCTCATGCCTCAAGCACAAACCGCCGCCCCTGCCGGGATGGAATCCTTTGCCGCCCTGTTCGAAGAATCTCTGAGCAAATCGGAGATGCGGACTGGCGAAGTCATCACTGCAGAAGTGATCCGCGTCGAGCACAGTTTTGTGGTGGTCAACGCCGGCCTCAAGTCTGAAGCCTACGTGCCCATTGAAGAATTCAAGAACGACCAGGGTGAACTCGAAGTTCAGCCTGGCGATTTCGTCTCCGTCGCGATCGACGCCGTCGAAAACGGCTACGGCGACACCATCCTGTCGCGCGACAAGGCCAAGCGCCTCGCCTCGTGGCTGTCGCTCGAGAACTCGCTCGACTCCGGCGAGTTCGTGACCGGCACCGTCAACGGCAAGGTCAAGGGTGGCCTGACCGTTCTCGTGAACGGCATCCGCGCCTTCCTGCCGGGTTCGCTGCTCGACACGCGCCCTGTCAAGGACATGAGCCCGTTCGAGGGCAAGACCATGGACTTCAAGGTCATCAAGCTCGACCGCAAGCGCAACAACGTCGTGCTGTCACGCCGCGCTGTGGTTGAAGCCTCGATGGGCGAAGAGCGCAGCAAGCTGCTAAGCACCTTGTCCGAAGGCGCCATCGTCACCGGTGTGGTCAAGAACATCACCGAATACGGCGCATTCGTCGACCTCGGTGGCATCGACGGCCTACTGCACATCACCGACATGGCATGGCGCCGTGTCCGTCACCCGAGCGAAGTCGTTCAGGTCGGACAAGAGCTGCAAGCCAAGGTCCTCAAGTTCGACGCCGAGAAGAACCGCGTTTCGCTGGGCATCAAGCAACTGGGTGATGACCCATGGCACGGCGTGTCGCGCCGCTACCCGAACAGCACCCGCCTGTTCGGCAAGATCACCAACATCGCCGACTACGGCGCGTTTGTTGAAATCGAGCCGGGCATCGAAGGTCTGGTGCACGTGTCCGAAATGGACTGGACCAACAAGAACGTTGCTCCGAACAAGATCGTCTCGCTGGGCGACGAAGTCGAAGTCATGGTCCTCGAGATCGACGAAGACAAGCGCCGCATCAGCCTGGGCATGAAGCAGTGCAAGGCCAACCCGTGGGAAGAGTTCTCGGGCACCGTGCAGCGCGGCGACAAGGTCAAGGGCCCCGTCAAGTCGATCACCGACTTCGGCGTGTTCATCGGCCTGTCGGCTGGCATCGATGGTCTGGTGCATCTGTCCGACCTGTCGTGGAACGAGCCGGGCGAAGCCGCCGTGCGCAACTACAAGAAGGGCCAGGAAGTCGAAGCGATCGTGCTGGCCGTCGACGTGGAACGCGAGCGCATCTCGCTGGGCATCAAGCAGCTCGACTCCGACCCGTTCACCGCTTACACCTCGGTCAACGACCGCGGCCAGACGGTCACCGGCAAGGTCAAGACCGTGGACGCCCGTGGCGCTGAAATCCAGCTCAACGAGGACGTGACCGGCTACCTGCGCGCTTCTGAAATCAGTCGGGATCGTGTGGAAGACGCACGCAACGTGCTGAAGGAAGGCGACGAAGTCAACGCCCTGATCATCAACGTCGACCGCAAGACGCGTTCGATCCAGTTGTCGATCAAGGCCAAGGACAACGTCGACCAGCAAGAAGCCATGACCCGCCTGTCGCAGACCAGCGAGCGTGAGAACGCCGGCACCACCAGCCTGGGTGCACTGCTGCGCGCCAAGCTGGACAACAAGGGCGATGGCAACTAAGCCGCCGTTCTTGTCGCAACCCTGAAGCCCGGGTCCACAGGAAGCAATGACGCGTTCCGACCTCGTCGCACGGCTGGCCGAGCAATTCGGGCAGCTGACCCATCGCGACACCGAGTTCGCCGTCAAGACCATCCTGGATGCAATGTCCGATGCGCTTGCGCGCGGGCACCGCATCGAGATCCGCGGTTTCGGCAGCTTCTCGATCAACCGCCGGCCGCCGCGTGTGGGGCGCAATCCCCGCTCCGGCGAGCAGGTGGTGATCCCCGAGAAGCTCGTTCCGCATTTCAAGCCCGGCAAGGCCCTGCGTGAGGCAGTGGATGCCAGGGCGACCTCCCTCGAAGAAGCAGCCGCTGCGGCGACAGCTGAACCCGAGGTCTGACCCTCGCTCAGTCGACACGGCTGCAGCCGTGTTTCACTTCGTTCCCGCAAGCCGTCACCTGCACCCAGGCCACTAGAATCAGGCCCGGAGTAGCGATGCGAATTCTTGTCTGGCTCATTCGAGCCGCCCTCTTCTTCATCTTGCTCGCCTTTGCGCTGAACAACCAGCATGAAGCCAGCATCAAGTGGTTCTTCGGCCAGGAATGGCGAGCCCCGATGGTGTTCATCGTGCTGGGGGCATTCACGCTCGGCTGCGCCTTCGGCGTGCTCGCGATGGTGCCGAGCTGGTGGCAACACCGCCGCGCCGCACGCAGCCGACGCGACACGGTCGAAGACGACGAGTCGCTGGACGCTCGCTCGGTCGACACGCCACCTCCCTCCGACTCCCGACTGCTGCAACATGAACTTTGATCTGCAATGGCTGCTGCTCGGCCTACCCATCGCCTTTGCATTGGGGTGGATCGGCTCGCGCATGGACCTGTGGCAATGGAAGCGTGAGCAAAAGGACTCACCCAAGGCCTATTTCAAGGGCCTCAACCTGCTGCTGAACGAACAGCAGGACAAGGCCATCGATGCCTTCATCGAAGCCGTCCAGCACGACCCTGACACCACCGATCTGCACTTCGCGCTCGGCAACCTCTTTCGCCGCCGTGGCGAATACGAGCGCGCCGTGCGCGTACACCAACACCTGGTGAGCCGCGCCGACCTGCCGCGCGCCGAGCGCGACCGTGCACAGCACGCGCTGGCACAGGACTTCATGAAGGCCGGCCTGTTCGATCGCGCCGAAGAGGCCTACAAGGCGCTGGAGGGCACGGCCTTCGACACCGAAGCGCGCCTGGCCTTGCTCACCCTGCATGAGCGTTCTCGCGACTGGCATGCCGCCGTCGACGTGGCCCAAAAGCTCGAGCACAGCGGTACGGCCTCGTTCGCTGCACGCATTGCGCATTACTGGTGCGAGATCGCCTTAGAAGCCGATGCGCGCCAGCAATCGGCTCAAGCCGACGAGGCACTTCGCAGTGCTCGCGCCGCTGCCCCCAACGCAGCCCGGCCGCTCGTGCTGGCAGGCCAGCGCGCCCACAGCCGCGGCGACCATGCACAGGCCCTGCAACTGTGGGGCGAGTTGCTCGCCGCGCACCCGACCGCGTTCAACCTGGTGACACGCGACTATGCGACCAGCGCGCTCGCGTCGGGCGAGCAAGCGGCTGCGCTGGATCGCCTGCAAGCGCTGTATCGCCGCGCGCCGACGATGGACCTGCTGGCCGCCATCGCGACGCTCGATCCCGCACCCACCGCCCAGCGCCATCGCCTGCTGGCCCACTTGCAAGAGCAGCCCACGCTCTCGGCTGCCCAAGAGTTGCTGCGCCAAATGACCAGCGAAGGCACACCCCTCAGTGCCGACGAAGCGCAAAGCCTGCGCACTGCCGTCAGCCGTGCCGCCAAGCCCCTGCAGCGCTACCGTTGCGCCGCTTGCGGCTTCGAGGCGCAGCACTATTTCTGGCAATGCCCCGGTTGCCTGAGCTGGGACAGTTATCCGCCACAACGGCTAGAGGATTTGTGATGAGTTCAAACAAAATCACCCGCGAGCGCATGGCCGCGGCGCGCGTGCTGGTGGTCGGTGATGCCATGCTCGACCGCTACTGGTTCGGCGCGGTCGATCGCATCTCTCCCGAAGCGCCAGTGCCGGTGGTGCGCGTCAACCGCGAAGAAGAACGCCTCGGCGGCGCTGCGAACGTGGCCTTGAACGCCAAGACGCTGGGCGCACAAGCCACGCTGCTGACCGTGGTGGGCCAGGATGAGCCCGCGCGCAAGCTGCAACACCTGCTCGAGCAGCAAGGCGTGAAGACGCTGCTGGGCCACGATCCGCAGCTCTACACCATCGTGAAGCTGCGTGTGATCGGCCGCTCGCAACAGCTGATCCGTGTCGACTTCGAGAACACGCCCGACCACGAGGTGCTGGCGAACATGCTCGGTGATTTCGAGCGTGCGCTGCCCGAGCACGATGCGGTGCTGTTTTCCGATTACGGCAAGGGCGGGCTGGAGCACATCCCGCGCATGATCGAGTTGGCGCGCAAGGCCGGCAAGCCTGTGCTGGTCGACCCGAAGGGCAGCGACTATTCACGCTACGCCGGCGCGACCGTCATCACCCCGAACCGCGCCGAGCTGGCCCAGGTGATCGGCAATTGGGGCAGCGAAACACAGCTCCATGAACGTGCCGAGGCGCTGCGCAAGGAGCTCGGCCTGACCGGTCTGCTACTGACGCGATCGGAAGAAGGCATGTCGCTGTTCGATGCCGAGGGCGAGGCCCGCGTGCCAGCCCAGGCGCGCGAGGTGTTCGACGTCACGGGTGCCGGCGACACCGTCATCGCCGCGCTGGCCGCCATGCTGGCCTGTGGCCTCACACTGCGCGATGCACTGCCCATTGCCAACCGCGCAGGTGGCATCGTCGTCGGCAAGTTCGGCACCGCCAGCGTGAGCTACGAGGAGTTGTTCGAATGAAGATCGTCGTCACAGGTGCCGCCGGCATGATCGGCAGCAACATCGTTCATGGTCTCAATGCGCTGGGGCACGACGACGTGATCGCCGTCGACGACCTCACCGACGGCCCCAAGTACCGCAACTTGCTCGGTGCGCGCATCAGCGACTATTTCGACAAGACCGAGTTCTACACCCGCTTCGCGCGGGGCGACTTCGGCAAGGTCGATGCGGTGCTGCACCAAGGCGCCTGCTCCGACACCATGGAGCACAACGGGCGCTTCATGCTCGACACCAACTACCGTTGCTCCAAGGACCTGCTCGATGCCTGCCAGGCCCAAGGCACGCGCCTGCTTTACGCCTCGTCGGCAGCGACCTATGGTGGCAGCGACACCTTCCGCGAGGAGCCGGCCTTCGAGCAGCCGCTGAACGTCTACGGTTACTCGAAGCTGCTGTTCGACAACGTGGTGCGCCGCATGCTGCCTGCCTCGACAACCCAGGTGGCCGGCTTCCGCTACTTCAACGTCTACGGCCCGCGCGAGCAGCACAAGGGCCGCATGGCCTCGGTGGCCTTCCACAACTTCAACCAGTTCCGCGAAGCGGGCAAGGTCAAGCTCTTCGGTGAGTACGGTGGCTATGGCGCCGGTGGGCAGACGCGCGATTTCATCTCGGTCGACGACGTGGTGGCGGTCAACCTGTGGTTCCTGCAGAACCCAGACAAGAGCGGCATCTTCAACTTGGGTACCGGCCGCGCCCAGCCGTTCAACGACGTCGCCGTGGCGGTGGTCAACGCGTCACGCGCCGCCAAGGGCGAAGCCGCGCTGCCGCTGGCCGACTTGGTGAAGCTCGGCCTCATCGAATACATCCCTTTCCCTGACGCCCTGGTCGGCAAGTACCAGTGCTACACGCAGGCCGACATGACGCGACTGCGCGCCACCGGCTGCGACCACCGCTTCGCCGATGTGGCCACCGGTGTGACGCGCTATGTCGAGTGGCTGAGCCAGCAAAAAGCCTGAGAAAGGCCAGACCGTCATCCCCACCCGAAAGGCGGCCTGCTGCGGCCCCGTTTCGGTGGCCCTCCCCAAGGGGAATGGCAAACGCGCTTTGCATGACTACAGTCCCGCCAGGGGTGCGGAAGGTCCGCACTCCACAACAAGATCCCCAGGGAGTTATGTCATGTTCAAGAAGCTGTTGTGCGTGCTCGCCATGCTGTTCGCCACCACCGCCGCATTCGCCGCGGTCGATGTGAACAAGGCCGACCAGGCCGCACTCGAATCCATCAAGGGCATCGGCACCAAGGTGTCGGTGCGCATCCTCGACGAACGCAAGAAGTCGTCGTTCAAGGACTGGGCCGACCTGATGAGCCGCGTGAAAGGCATCAAGCAAGGCACGGCCACCAAGCTGTCGAAAGAAGGCCTGACGGTCAACGGCGCGAGCTTCGAAGCACCTGCAGTCGCGGCCAAGAGCCCGGCGAAGAAGTAAGCCCGCTTTCTTCTCTTCAAACCACGACCTGCATGGCGCATGGCCTGCAGGTCGTTTTCATTCCAGCTCGGTGGTGTGATAGTCGCTGTCGGCCACCGGGCCACCACGCGGCTTCGAGCGCCGCTCCCAGCCGAAGAAGGCGGTCACCTCGTCGCGCCGGGACATGGTGTCGGACATGCCGAGCGCCACCAGTTCGCGCGTGTAGTCCGCTTCGAACAGCAGGTAGCTCGCCAGCGCCGCGCCGCGCGTGTCGGTGCCCTTGCCCGTGACTCCCACGCCGCGCAGCAAGGCACGAATGGGTGTGGGCAAGGCATTCACATGCTTTGCGGCCAGATCATCCAGGCGCTGCGACGGCGCGATCACCAGCACCTCGATCGGTCTCAGGCTCGTCGACGCCAGGGCCTCGGGTGGCAACAAGGCGAGCGTGTTGTTGATGCGCTGCAAGCGCTCCACGTCCACCGCCAGCGCGTCCAGGAAGATGTTGGACAAGGCATGGCCCGCAATCTGCGCAAAGTTCGGATAAGCGCTGCTGACCTTTCGCTTGCCCGGCGGCTCATGCATGCGACCGGCACCGACCACCAGGATGCGCGTCGCGCCCAGGTGCACCGCCGGCGAGATGGGTGCTGACTGGCGCATCGAGCCGTCGCCGAAGTACTCGGTCTCGCCGTCGAAGGGCAAGGGCACCGCCGGGAAGACAAAGGGGATCGCCGCCGACGCCAGCAGATGCGACACGGTGATGGGCACCCGCACAGCCACCCGCTGCGATCGGTTCCAGGGCACGAACTCCTTCTCCGAATCGTAGAAGGTGACATGCGTGCCCGAGCTGTAACTCGACGCCGTGACCGCCAGCGCCTGCAGATGGCCGGATTGCATGACACCATGCAGCCGATCGACCGACACCATCTTGTTCAGCAGATCTTCGAGTGGCGAGTTGTCGAGCAGCGAGCGCAAGCGCGCGCGGCGCCAACGCGCAATGACCCAGCCCAGAGACATCATCGTGAGCCAGCGCGCGCCGGTGCGAATGACGCCTATGGTGTCGCTGCGGTAGACCTGCTCCGCGCGAAAGTCTTCCCACACCCGAGCAATCGCTGCCACAGCGCCGTCGAAATCGTCGCAATGCGTTGCCAGCGCTGCAGCATTGATGGCACCCGCCGACGTGCCGGTGATCACCGGGAACGGGTTGCTGCGGTCCCAGGGTGCGGCATCACGCCGAATCTTCGCTATCGCCTTCAGCACGCCCACCTGGTAGGCGGCCCGGGCGCCACCGCCCGTGAGGATCAGACCGGTCGTCGGTTTTGGCATGCCCCGCAGTGTAGACACGCCGGGCGTTTGCTGCGCTCGGGGCCAGCCCGGGGCAGCTCAGCGTTCAGCCACCCGCTTGATCGCGTGCCACAGAATTGGCGGCATCAGGTTCTTGAGTGCGAGTTGAAGGCGGTCGACCCGGTAAGGGCCGGTGCCGCCTTTTGTGCAGCCACACCTGAATCGGTCTATCGATCGCGGCCGCCGTGGCGATGGTCATCGCGGTCGTCGTGATGACCACGGTCGTCGCGGTCATCGTGCCGATCATGTCGATCGTCATGGCGGTGGTAGTGACGCTGGTACCAGTCTTCGCGCACGAAGTACACCGGTTGACCGCAAGCGTTGTAGCGGCCGCAGTACTTGCGCCAGTTGCGCGAATGGCCCGGAGGCACGTGCAGATAGATGGGTGGCGGGGCCTGCACGGCCACCGGGGCCGGCGCGATGATCATTGGCTGGCGATACACCACCACGGGCGGCACCGGCGCCTGGCCGATGTCAATGCGGCCGTAAACACCAGGTTGATTGACGCTCACCGACACGCCGACATCCGCGGCCAATGCGGGCGCGGCAGCGGCAGCCAGCGCCAAGGGCAGGGTCAAGGACAGGGCCAGGTAAATTTTTCTCATCGCAGTTCTCCTGTGTTTGTCTGCAGACAGACCCTTCTACAACGTTCGAAGGCCCCGCCTCGCCGACGCCGCCGCGTCTCTATTCGTAAACCACCTTGGCCTTGCCGTGGCTTCCTTCCTGCCAACGCGCCAGTGCAGCGTCGGTGGGAAAGAAGCGGCCTTCGTCGCCGAGGTCGAGTTCGCCACTGGCCGCATCGCGCTGCAGCACGAGCCTCACGCCGAGGCCTTGCGCCACCGGCCCCTGCTCGGTGGTGATGCGGCGGCTCGGGAATTCGCGCAGCACGTCCGCCACCGGCGGCACGCTGCCATTCACTTCTACACGCAGGTATTTGCCGAAGCGGCAGCGCGCAGTGGCCAGATCCCACACCTGCTGCACGTTGAGCCGCATGCCGCCCGAGAAACGATCGGGCTGCACCTTGCCCAGCACGACGATCAGTTCGTCGTCCTTCAGCAGCTCCTTGTTGGCGTTGAGCAGCTCTTCGTTGGCCACGGCCTCGATGTACTCGCTCTTGTCGTCGAGCTTGAAGATGGCGACGCGGCCGCGCTGGCCGTTGATCACGCGCAGGTCGCCAACGATACCGGCCAGAATTTGTGGGTCGCGCGAGTCGATGAGGTCGGCAATCTGCCGCTTGGCAAACTGGCGCACTTCGGTGGCACTCTGATCGAACAGGTGGCCCGAAAGGTAAAAGCCCAGCGCGCTCTTTTCGAGCGTCAGCCTTTCACGGATGCTCCAGCTGTCAGCCGCCACGAGCGCAGGCTCTTGGGTGCTCGCACCATGCTGGCTCTCCCCACCGAAATCGAACAACCCCCCTTGGTCTGCGTGTGCGGCCTGCGTGCTGGCCCACTCGAGCGCCAGGCCGACGCTGGCCAGCATGCAGGCACGATCGGGGTGGAGCGCGTCGAAAGCACCCGCCTTCACGAGTGCCTCGACCACGCGCTTGTTGATTCGCTGTCTATCGACGCGCGCGCAAAAATCGAACAGGCTGGTAAACGCCCCGCCCTCGTTGCGCGCCTTGACGATCGCCTCGATGGCGCCCTGCCCGGTGCCCTTGATCGCGCTGAGGCCGTATTGAACGACCTTGTCAGAGACAGGTTCGAACCGGTGAACGCCCTTGTTCACATCGGGCGCTTGCACTTCGATGCCGAAGGTCTTGGCATCGTTCAGCAGCACGCGCAGCTTGTCGGTGTCGTCGGCTTCGATTGTCATGTTCGCCGCGAAGAACTCGGCAGTGCAGTGAACCTTGATCCAGGCGGTGTGATACGCGAGCAAGGAATACGCAGCAGCGTGTGACTTGTTGAAGCCGTAACCCGCGAACTTCTCCATCAGATCGAAGACTTCGTCGGCGGCCTCTTTCGAGATGTCTTTCTTCGCCGCACCCTCGCGGAATATCTCGCGATGCTGGGCCATCTCTTCGGCCTTCTTCTTGCCCATGGCCCGGCGCAACAGGTCGGCGCCACCGAGCGAGTAGCCGCCGAGCACCTGGGCAGCCTGCATCACTTGCTCCTGGTAGACCATGACCCCATAGGTCTCACCAAGCACAGTCTCCAGCAGCGGGTGCGGATAGCTCACTTCTTCCTTGCCGTGCTTGCGAAGGCAGAACGTTGGAATGTTCTCCATCGGGCCCGGCCGGAACATGGCGTTCAGCGCGAACAAGTCTTCAATGCGAGTCGGCCGTGCATCCTTCAGCATGCGTTGCATGCCGGAGCTTTCGAACTGGAATACCGACTCGGTGCGGCCTTCGGAGAACAACTTGTAGACACGCTGGTCGTCCAGCGGCAATCGGTCGTAGTCGAAGTCCTTGTACTGCGGTCGGCGGGCGACGATGAATTCTTTGGCGAGCTCCAGGATCGTGAGCGTCGCCAACCCCAGAAAGTCGAACTTCACGAGGCCGATCGCTTCGACGTCGTCCTTGTCAAACTGGCTCACCGCGCTGTCGCTGCCGGGCTGCATGTAGAGCGGGCAGAAGTCGGTGATCTTGCCCGGCGCAATGAGCACACCCCCGGCGTGCATGCCGATGTTGCGCGTGATGCCCTCGACGCGCATCGCCAGAGACAACAGCTCGGCCACTTCTTCTTCGGCACTCTCACGCTGCTCCAGCTCGGGTGCCTCCTGCCGCGCATAGATCAAGCCTGAGTCTGGCTTTTCGGGCACGCGTGCGAGGGTGACCTGCTTGCCAGGTGGCGCGGGAACCAGCTTGGCGATGGAGTCGACATGCCCGTAGCCCATGCCGAGCACGCGGCCAATGTCGCGCAGCGCCGCCTTGGCAGCCATGGTGCCAAAGGTGGCGATCTGACTGACGGCGTCTCGGCCGTACTTCTGCTTCACGTAATCAATGACCCGGTCACGATTGCCTTGGCAGAAATCGATGTCGAAGTCAGGCATCGACACCCGTTCCGGGTTCAGGAATCGCTCGAAGAGCAGGTTGTATTGCAGCGGGTCCAGGCCCGTGATGTTGAGCGCATAGGCAACGAGCGACCCTGCACCGGAGCCCCGGCCCGGGCCAACCGGGCAACCGTTGGATTGCGCCCAGTTGATGAAGTCGGCGACGATGAGGAAGTAGCCCGGAAAGCCCATCTTCAAAATCGTGGCGATCTCGAAGTCAAGCCGGGCCACATACCGCGGGCGCTGCGCTTCGCGCTCCGCTTCGGTGGGGTAACGCTGCTTCAGGCGGTTCTCCAAGCCCTGATGCGACAGGACGCTGAAGTACTCGGCCATCGGCAGCCGAGCACCGTTGACTTCGGGCGTCGGGAAGTCGGGCAGCTGTGGTTTGCCCAGCACCAGCGACAGGCTGCAACGCTTGGCAATCTCGACCGTGTTCTGCGCCGCACTCGGCAGGTCGGCGAACAGCGCTTCCATCTGGGCCTGCGTCTTGAAGTACTGCTCGCGCGTGAAGCGTTTGACGCGTCGCGGGTTGGTGAGCGTCTCGCCTTCGGCGATGCAGGTGCGCGCCTCGTGCGCTTCGAAATCTTCAGGCGTCTGGAACTGCGCCGGGTGCGTGGCCACCACCGGCAGCTTCATCTGCGCCGCCAGCGGCACCGCGGCACGCACATGGGCCTCGTTGGTCGGCATGCCGGCGCGCTGCACCTCGATGTAGAAGCGCTGAGGGAAGGTGGCCGCCAGTCGCGTGGCCACGGCCTGGGCGCGCTGCGTGTCCTGCGCCATCAGGGCCTGGCCGATGGCGCCCAGCTCCGCGCCCGACAGCGCGATCAAGCCTTCGTTGAGCGCCGTCAGCCATTCCCACTTGAGCCACGCCTGGCCGCGGCCGGTGGTGTCGAGCCAGCCGCGCGACAGCAGCTCGCAGAGGTTCAGGTAGCCAGTTTTGCTCTGCACCAACAGCAGCAAGCGGCTGGGCTGCTTGTCGCCTTCGGTCGGTTCCATCCACACATCGGCGCCGATGATGGGCTTGACGCCTTTCTTGCGCGCAGCGCTGTAGAACTTGACCGTGCCGAAGAGGTTGGACAAGTCGGTGATGGCGAGCGCGGCCTGGCCGTCAGCTGCGGCCGCACCCACCAACTCGTCGATGCGCAAGGTGCCATCGACAACAGAAAACTCGGTGTGGGTGCGCAGGTGAATGAAGGCCATCTGGGCATTTTAGGGACGCGCTGCCTCCGTAAAATCCCCGGTGTGAAACCAATTCTGAACATCTCGGCCTACCGCTTCGTGCCCTTGACGGACACGCTTGCCCTGCGCGAGAGCATCCGCTCACAAGCCGACGCATTGGCCCTGAAGGGAACGGTGCTGCTGGCCGAAGAAGGCATCAACCTCTTCTTGGCCGGCGCGCCCGACAAGTTGCGCGCTTTCGTGGCCTGGCTGCGTGAAGACGCACGCTTCGCCCCGCTGGCACCGAAGGAGAGCTGGTCCGACAGCGTGCCCTTCGGCAAGCTGCTGGTGAAGGTCAAGCGCGAAATCATCCGCATGAACCACCCGGCAATCCAGCCCACCGAAGGCCGCGCACCTGCGGTCGATGCCAAAACCCTGGCTCGCTGGCTCGACGCTGGGCACGACGATGACGGCCGGCCCGTGGTCACGCTCGACACGCGCAACGCCTTCGAGGTCGGCCAGGGCCGCTTCCGCAACGCGATCGACTGGCACATCGACAAATTCAGCGAGTTCCCGGCCCAGGTGCTGGCGCATCGCGGCGAGCTGCAAGGCAAGCGCGTGGTGAGCTACTGCACCGGCGGCATCCGCTGCGAGAAAGCCGCGATCTTCATGGCCGAAGCGGGCATCGAGCACGTGGTGCAGCTCGACGGCGGCATCCTGAAGTACTTTGAAGAGGTGGGCGGCGCGCATTTCGACGGCGACTGCTTCGTCTTCGACGAACGAGCGGCACTCGACCCCGCGCTCGACCCGCAGCGCTAGCTCTGTTGCTCAGGCCTCACGAGTTCAACACTTCCAGCACGTCCGAGCGGAACTCGCGCTGGAAGAGGATGTAGATCACTCCCGCGGTGGCGAGCACGAAGATCAGCGGCGAAAAGAACCACCCAACCGCAGCGAACGACAGGTAGTACGCACGCAGGCCATCGTTGAAGGTCTCGGCCGCCATGCCCACCACGCCACCGGCCTTCTTGGCGAAGGCCTGGCGCTGCTCTTCGCCGGCGGCGCCTAGCGCCTCGAGCTGCTTGGCCTCGGGCGCGGCCGCGATGAGCAAGGCGCCGAAGGTGTATTGCCGCATCGACCAGGTGAAGCGGAAGAACGCGTAGACGAAGATCACCAGCAGCAGCACGAGCTTCAGGTCAAAGATCAGCACCGAGGTACGCGCGGCGAAAGGGATCTCACGCACCAGCTCGCTCGCCTTGTCGCTGGTGCTCAGCACCGCGAGCAGGCCGCCGATGACGAGGATGGTGGTGGACGCGAAGAACGACGGGCTGGTCGACAGGTTCTGGATCACCACGCCGTCGAGCACGCGCACTTCGCGGTAGGTGGTCTGCATCATCCACAGGCGGCGGATGCGGTTGGTGCTGGCCAGCACCGAGGGTTTGGTCTGCGAGCGGTCGCGCGCGAACCAGGCGTAGCCGGCCCAGGCCGCAAAAAAGGCCGCCAGCGCGGCCCAGTCCGACCACGGCAAGATGCTCAGGAGCTTCAACACAGTGTCCATGCGGCGCACTGTAGCAAGCCCTCCATGCAAGGAGGCGGGACGCTCGTGTGACCGAGGTCCGCCTCCCGCAGCGAGAAGAAGCGCCTTACTTGACGAACTTCGCGACGACCTCGGCGATGCGTTGGCCGAAGAGCTTGGCGGTGGCGATGTCGCCGGGCACCATCTCGTCGGGCGACGAATCGGAAGGCGACGCAGTGATCAGGCCCGAATAGCCGCCGAGGTTGTTCGGGTCGTCACGCGTGTGAGCCTTGGCATTCGACGGGTGCATGCCCATGCCGGCCCACAGCATGCCGTGCTGCTGCGACAAGGTGATCATGTACTGGATGGACGAGAACTTGTCGCCGTTCAGCGTGGCCGAGTTGGTGAAGCCGGCCGCGATCTTGTTGCGCCAGGCCTTCACGAACCAGGGCTTGGACGATTCGTCGGCGAACTTCTTGAACTGCCAGCTCACGCCGCCCATGTAGGTCGGCGAGCCGAACACGATGGCATCGGCCGCGGCCAGGCGTTCCCAGCCGCCGTCGGGTAGGTTGCCTTCGGCGTTGATTGCAATCAACGCACCGCCCGAGGCTTCGGCCACGGCCTCGGCAACCTTCTTGGTGTGGCCGTAGCCCGTGTGATAAACGATCTCGATCTTTGCCATGGTGTTGTCCTTGTGGATGAGGGGTTGGGGGGAACGGAAACAAGCGAACTCAGGAAGCCAGGTCGAAGACGATGACCTCGGCGTCATGCCCGTCTTCGAGGCGCAGCGTGGGCTCTTGGTCGAGCAGCACCGCATCGCCGGCCGTGGCCTCGCGGCCATTGACCTTCAACGATCCGCGCGCCACCTGCACATAGGTGCTGCGGCGGATGTCGAGCGGCAGCTCGGCCTCCTCGGCACCGTTGAAAAGCCCGGCGTACAACGACGCATCGGCATGCACAGTCACCGAACCATCGCGCCCGTCGGGGCTCGCGACGAGGCGCAGGCGGCCGCGCTTGTCGGCGTCGGAGAAGCTCTTCTGCTCGTAGCCCGGTACGATGCCGCGCTCGCTCGGCAGGATCCAGATCTGCAGAAAGTGCGTGGTCTCGTTAGCCGCGTGGTTGAACTCGCTGTGCTGGATGCCGCGGCCCGCACTCATACGCTGCACGTCGCCCGGCACGATCTGCGCCCCGTTGCCCATGCTGTCCTTGTGGCCCAGTGCGCCCGAGAGCACGTAAGAAATGATCTCCATGTCGCGATGCCCATGCGTGCCGAAGCCGGTGCCGGGGGCGATGCGGTCTTCGTTGATGACACGCAGGTTGCCCACGCCCATGCGCTCGGGGTTGTAGTAGTCGGCGAAGGAGAAGCTGTGAAACGACTTGAGCCAACCGTGGTCGGCATGGCCGCGTTCAGACGATTTGCGAACGGTGATCATGGTGTGTCGTCCTTTCAAGGCTTTGAATTTAGGGCTCAAGGGCCCGCACCGGCAGGCCTGCGGGTTGAAGCGTCCGTTCAAATAAGATGAACGCGCCCGCCCCTTGGACACCTGCCGATGATCAATGCCCGCAATGTGCTGACCCCTGAAGCCCTGTCGATGATGGATGTCATCGCTCGCACCGGCAGCTTTGCCGCGGCGGCGCGCGAGCTGGGCAAGGTGCCTTCGGCCCTGACCTACAACGTGCGCCAGCTCGAAGATGCACTCGACGTGCTGCTGTTCGACCGCCGCTCGCGCCAGGCCAAGCTCACGGCCGCAGGCGAAGAGCTGCTGAGCGAGGGCCGCCGCCTGCTGGAGCAGGTGGACGCGGTGGCCAACCGCGTGAAGCGCGTCGCCACGGGCTGGGAAACGCAGCTCACGATTGCGGTTGACGGCGTGATGTCGCGCACCACGATGTTCGAGCTGTGCGAGGCTTTCTACGCATTGAACCCCGGTGCGCCCGCGGAAACGGCCGGTGGGCCGGGCACGCGCCTGCGGTTGCGCACGGAGGTATTGGCCGGCACCTGGGAAGCGCTGGTCAGTGGCCAGGCCGATCTGGCGATCGGCGTCACCGTCGATCGCAGCATGCCGCCGGGCATCCACATGCAGGTGCTGGGCAGCATGAATTTCGTGTTCGCCGTGGCGCCACACCACCCGCTGGCAAGTTTCGATGGCGTGCTGACCGATGCCGACCTGATTCGCCACCGTGCCGTGGCCGTCGCCGATTCGGCGCAGCGCATGACCCCGCTGACGGTGAACCTGCTGCCAGGGCAAGACGTGCTGACCGTGGCCACCATGCAGAACAAGATTGAAGCCCAGCTGCGCTGCCTCGGCTGCGGTTTCCTGCCCGAGCCCTTGGTTCGCGAGCACATCGCAGCCGGCCGGCTGGTGGTGAAGCCAGTGGAACGGCCCAACTCAGTCGGGCGCATGGGCTATGCATGGCGCAGCGTGCCGGCCGGCAGCCCGTCGCGCAAACCGCAGATGGGCCTCGCGTTGCGCTGGTGGCTCGCACAGCTGGAAAGCGAAACTACGCGCCACGCGCTGCTCGAAAGGCATGGCGGCCTGATCCCGCTCGGCGGGGCGTGACGCCCATGGGCTACCGCGGCCGGTTCGCGCCCTCGCCCACCGGCCCCCTACACGCGGGCTCGCTGGTGGCGGCGCTGGCCAGCTGGCTGGATGCCAAGGCGAACGGCGGCACCTGGCTCGTGCGCATCGAAGACGTGGACACGCCTCGCTGCGTGCCGGGGGCCGACCGGTTGATCCTGTCGCAGCTGGCGGCTTGCGGGCTGCACCCCGATGAACCGCCGGTGTGGCAGTCGCAGCGCGGGGGGTTGTACCAAGCCGCGCTTGATCACCTCGCGCAGATGAGGCGGACCTATCCATGTGGCTGCACGCGCAGTGACATCGCCCAGGTCCTCGCTGCGACGGGTCGCCACAAGCCCCGCCATGGCGAGCTCGTTTATCCCGGCACCTGTCGCCACGGACTGAAGGGCAAGCTGCCGCGCGCCATGCGCGTACTCAGTTGCCAGGAAGACGAGTTGGACCTGCACATCGAGTGGTCAGACCGGCGTCTGGCCGCTCAACGGCAGAACCTCACGCAGGAAGTCGGTGACTTCGTGCTGCACCGTGCCGACGGCATGTGGAGCTACCAGCTCGCGGTGGTGGTCGACGACGCAGCACAAGGCATCACCGACGTCGTTCGCGGCGAAGACCTGGCCGACAACACATCGCGCCAAATTCACCTGCAGCGCCTGCTGGGCCTGCCCCCGCCGCGCTACCTGCACACGCCACTGGTGATGGGCGAGAACGGCGAGAAGCTCTCGAAGCAAAACGGAGCTCGCAGTCTCGACATCGCCGACCCGCTGGCAGCACTGCAGCGGGCGGCGCTGACGCTGGGCCTGGCCGTGCCCGGGCAGGCTCCCGACCTGACGTCGTGGCTCGCGAAGGCGACTGCCGCCTGGCGCGAGCGATGGCCTCTCGACAAGCCCTGATTCAACGCCCGGCGAGGTGGGTGTCGACCCAGCTCACGTACTTGTCGACCCAGCCCTGAAGGAATTTGCGCGTGCCCTCGTTGCTCACCCCGCCAGCATCGTCGAAGAAGCCCGCCGTGACCTGAACGAAGGCCTCAGGTTGGCCAAGCACGGGAACGTCAAGGTAGGCCAGGACGTTTCGCAGGTGCTGCTGTGCCAGCGCGGTGCCGAGCGCACCAACCGAGGCTCCAACCACGCCGGCCGGCTTGCCCGCGAAAGAATTCTTGCCGTAGGGACGCGACGCCGTGTCGAGCGCATTCTTGAGCACGCCGGGGATCGAGCGGTTGTACTCGGGCGTGACGAACAGCAGGGCATCAGCCGACTCGACCTCACGCTTGATGCGGGCCGCCTGCTCGGGTGGGTTGCCGTCGTGGTCCTGGTTGTACAGCGGCAGATCGTCGATGCGCAGATGCTCGAAGGTGAATCGCGGAGGAGCCAGCTTGGCAAGTGCCAGCGCAAGCTTGCGGTTGGTCGACTCCTTGCGCAGGCTGCCGACGATGACTGCGATTCTGCGGTTCTGGCTCATTCTGATCTCCTCAAAATGAGCCACTGTAGTCACCCGGGGTGCACTTCCCGCACGCAATCTGGATTGCCCGCGCAGGGGGGCTGGTCTCTCGCGCGAAGGGCCAGCTGCTGCCATCGGCTTAGCTGCACTCCGGTAGCATGCGCGATCTTCCAAACGCTTTTAAAAAGGCTATTCATCATGCAGACCACCGCCTCGGGCCTCCAGTACGAAGACACCACACCCGGCACGGGTGCCGAAGCCAAAGCCGGCCAGCACGTGACCGTGCACTACACCGGCTGGCTGTACAACGACGGCGTCAAAGGCGCCAAGTTCGACAGCAGCAAAGACCGCAACGACCCCTTCCAGTTCGGCCTCGGCGCCGGCATGGTCATCAAGGGTTGGGACGAAGGCGTGCAAGGCATGAAAGTGGGCGGCACGCGCCTGCTCGTGATCCCGCCCGAGCTCGGCTACGGCGCACGCGGCGCTGGCGGCGTGATCCCGCCGAATGCCACGCTGATCTTCGAAGTCGAATTGCTCGGCGTCTGATCGCTCGCATGTCCGTCCGCTACGACATCACCCACACCACGGTCTACCGCTACGCCAAGCCGGTGACCTTCGGCGAGCACCGGGTGATGTTTCGTCCGCGCGAGAGCCACGACCTGCGCGTACTCGCTACCGACCTGGAAGTCAGCCCCGAGGCACTGGTGCGGATGATCCAGGATCCGTACTCCAACTCGGTGGCGCTGGTGCAACCGCTGGGCGAGGCCACCGAACTGAAGATCGAGTGCTCGTTCACCATCGAGCACGCGCACAGCAACAACCTGGAGCTGCCGCTGTCGCCATCGGCCGAGTTCTTCCCGTTCGCCTATTCGGTCGACGAGCGCTTCGACCTTGAGCACTACCTGCGCCCGCACCACGACGACCCCGAAGGCAAGCTCACGGCCTGGGCGCGCCAGTTCATCCGCACCGACGGGCCCACCGGCACGCGCGACCTGCTGGTGCAGATGAACCAGCACATCCGCGACGAACTCACCTACATCGCACGCGACGAAGAAGGCACGCAGAGCCCGCTGATCACGCTGGCGCGCGGCAGCGGCAGTTGCCGCGACTTCGCGCTGTTGATGATGGAGGCGGCACGCCGGCTGGGTGTGGCCACGCGTTTCGTCTCGGGTTATCTCTACGACCCGTCGCTGGACGAAAAGAGCGATGAAGCCGGCGACTCGGCCGTGGTCGGCGCGGGCTCCACGCATGCCTGGCTGCAGGCTTATCTGCCGGGCGCCGGATGGGTACCGTTCGACCCTACCAACAACCTGCTCGGCGGCTACCACCTCGTGCGCGTCGGTGTGTCGCGCGACCCCAAGCAGGCCGCGCCAATCTCAGGCAGCTGGTATGGCGAACCCGACGCCTACGTGGGGCTCGACGTCGTGG
>Ga0307515_10001621_pt1 | contig 50095 bp, 16 predicted proteins | sample 17_EM_MG_FD_194513 | JGI IMG/M metagenome (GOLD analysis project Ga0307515, IMG submission 194513) | Populus trichocarpa ectomycorrhiza microbial communities from riparian zone in the Pacific Northwest, United States - 17_EM | ecosystem: Host-associated > Plants > Roots > Unclassified | place... | reverse complement strand
TCTTATATCTATCGATATTAGCGGTGCACTAGCGGAACTTAGTTGCCTAGCTACTAGCCGTTTCCTACAAGCGTGCAATATTGTGGGTAATATCTTCATTACAGCTGCGCTAGACGGAGGCGTTAATATTTATAATATTAGTGATCTAAGAAACATAACCCTTTCTGCCAACTTCTTAACCGGCGGGAACTGGGCAATGTGTATAAAGGCAGTTAGCAGCACTTAGGTTATCATAGGTACTAGTAGCCAATTCTCCAGCGGGCGGTTAATAATTCTTAATATTAGCACTCCCTCTTTACCGAGCTCTATTACTAATATAGAAGTTAATAGTAATACCTAAGTACTTAGGGTAGATGCTATTAGGGATACCTACGTTACTATAACGGCTAGAGGAGGTCTTATTATAATCTCCCTGGCTACTACTCCTTCTATAGTTAGTGGTGTAATCCAGGATGTTCTAATAGTCCTTAGTGTTCAGATCTTAGGTAATAGGGCTATTGCAGTATATAGTACTAACGGTGTTATTATAGGTAACATTGCCAATTTAATGAACCCTAGGCTGCTAGGTCGGAATACAACTTTATAAACCTATTACTATATCACCGTACCAATAACTAAAGCGCCATTAAACTCGGCCATAGCATCTCTTAGTGGTGCCGGTGTTGCTCTTATAGAACTATTGGACACACCTAATATAGGCACCAAGGTCGATCTCTTGACCTTACTAGGCCTAGGTGGCGATCCCGGCTTTAATAACCTTAAGGCTAACCTAGATATTGTTATTCAAAGTAGAGGCCTAAAGAAGAGTGATAATATTTAGATCTATGCTATTAATAAAACGCGGCGAATAGATCCTACAGTCAACCCCAACAATTTTAAAGGTATAATTGTAATACTCCACGGCGGACTTGGCTATAGGCAGTTAGTTCTAGCTTAAACTCTTACGCCTTCCGGTGGCGGAGGGTTCAAATTCAATAATACTAAAGGTATTATTTAGCTCCCAAGTAGGGCTTATTAGGGCCGCAAAGCATATGAGATCGGCCATTAGTTTAGTATGCTAGACATTTATACCAATTAGTTCGCTAATAGAACATTCCGTTAGGGTATAGTAGGCATATAGGATATTGCCAGCAAGTCAGACCTAGGACCCTTATTCTCTAGACACTAAGTAGTACGCATGAATTTATACCACCTAGATAATATTATTAAGGTGCTATAGGACCTGGTGAATGCGCCTAGCGCAGATAAGTATGTAATCGTCTCTTACGCGTTAGCGGAAAATCCTCTAAATAATGCTAGAGTATAGATTAACCTATTAAAACTCAATGTTGTATTAAGATTGACCTACTATATTAAGGTTAGATAGAGGCTAGGAATATAAATCTTTAATTTAAGAATTCCTATACTAGTAGGCGGAACAGCTAATAGTCAAGTGCTTATTACTAGGGCAGATGAAGAGCAGTTTATCTCTAACATCTTTAAGCAAAAAGTGTCCGCTTTTGCCGTCCTTAACACCAAAGAGTTAGTATTTAACGCACTTTGACTAATTTGTATTAAAGTACTAGGCGTTAAGTAGGATAATCCGTTAGTATATAGGATTAAACTATATATAAATAAGTTACCACTAGAGAATGGTAAAGGTTAATTTAATTTAAGAATTAAAAATTGGGATATAATGACGTGGGAAACGGAGGATATTTAGGTCAATAGTCTAAGAAACGATCGCGGCACTATTATAGTATATAAGTTCCACAAGCCTAGCAACAACACTAAACCAATACTTAACGGTAACCGCCTATAGGTCCATTATAACAACACAATCACTGTATAAATTAGCAACTCCGGCATTAAGGACGTCAATCACGTCATCATCACTACGTACGTTACGTCTCCCCCTAGAATTGGCGACAACGGAAAATAGAGGACTCTCAAAACTAAAGAGATCCCCTATATCGCAGCCAATAGCAGTAAGGCAATCTTATTCCAATAAAAGCCTAAAGCCTTAAAGTATACGTGTATCTTAATTAGTATCTTCCCGCAACCAGGCGAGATCTTATCCCGTAACAATAAGGCATAAGAGAACATCGCTATCTTTAATAGCCCTAGCACATCCTCCCATAAACCCACTATCCTTAAAGCCGTAGTCCGTAGCCCTTTTACCATCTAGCGTTACGTCAACCTACGCATCCTCGGCCTCCCTAATAGCTGGCACGCAACTATTAATAAGCGCTTTGTCTAGGTCCCACCACTAGGTAAAGTCCCTATCATAGCTATAATTTAGATAGACCTAGACTCGCTACGCCAACCTAAGGGTTAGAAAATACCGCCTAAAGCCTTCATACGCGTCAAGGGCTAGACAATCTTTGGCAACCACCAATACTTACTAATTAGCGGGATCCTAGCCGCTGTATATGCTAACACTAAAACACGCCTAAAGGTTAGCGTTAATACATAGGGCCACGGCATTATCGTTAGTATGCAGACGTCAGCGCTGGTAAGGGACGTTATAGGTATAGTGGAGTTTACGCACAACGCAGATAGCGTATTATAGCTGGTACCCTTTACTACAAACAAGAAAGGTGAAGCGGTTATAACTAAGAAAGTTAAGAAGGATAGGAAGTATAGGGTATAAGTCTTTACAGCCGCGTTAATAGAGGTCGCAGAGGCTAAGTCTAAGGTTATAATAATTTCTGTCTAATAAGTATTATACAGGGGCTCCTTTAGTAAGGTATTCTATATTTAATATTAATATAAGGTATATTAATATTAATATTAAACCACTAACTTATATTAAATATTTTATTAAATATTAAATATTAAGCTAAGCCTCTATACAAAATTAAAATATGTAATAAAGTAGGATCTATACACGGCTATATAGAGCCGTGCATAGGCATTTAGATATAATACTCCCCCCTCCCCCTACCTCTTTTCCCTCCCCTATATATCTTTTACCTATTTCCTACCTATTATTTATACTATGGCCTATAGTATACCCTAATTTTATATATATAACTATATAAAACGGTAAAATACTACCATATATATATAAAATATTTAATATTTAATATATTAAATATTAACGGTTTTTATATTAATATTAAATATTAACGTTTAATATTTAATATTTAATAATCGTTAATTAATATTAAATATAGATAACCTCACTGGGCTCCTTTAGATTAGCGTTAACGGCATTTTATTCTCTATAATTGCTATTACTAGGCAGCGGGAAATAGGCATAAGGCTATAGTTAAGCTGCTGCTCAAAACGGGCAAGGTAGGCGTTAATTTAAAGGGCTACAGCTACGGCAGTTAGACGCCGCTCTTGTAGGCGGCAGAAAATAGGTATAAGGCTATAGTTAAGCTACTCCAATCTTCCATTAATTTATAGCGGTAGATTATAATATATTTATTTTAATCTCTATTTTATAGAGGGTTAAGGGGAACGTGTGCTTATATAGTAGTCTTACTTACTACTGGTTAGTAGCGCTATAAGCCGCTGACGCTAGTAGGGAGGGTAGCTAACCCGCTCCAGCTATACCCTTATAACGCCTTACTTTTTAAGGTTAAGAATAAAGAAAGCAAAGAAAGTAGGCAGCTGTAGTATTAGAACGAAGAACTATTATAGGCTTGCCGCTATTAGTTAAGCACTAGCCTATAAATTACATAAGGCGGATAGGAGTTCTCCCCGTTCTATACACGGTCCCACTTAATACACACCCAAAAAATATAAAAAAACACTAAAATACGTCTTTTTTAAACACTTATAGCTTAACAATAATTATAGATATTTATATCAAATTTTAAATCTTGCTTATTAAATAGTAAATTTATCTTTTTATAATATTTATTTTATAAATCTATAATATATATATACTAAAAATTAAGTTTAGAAAAGTACTTTTTTAAGCTTTAGCTAATTTTTTTTAAAATAATAATAATAAGCTTATTATATAGCTATATATTATAGATATGTATATATATTATATAAATAAAGATTTAAGGCATATTTAAAACTTTCTAGCTATATTATTAAGTAAGTTATATTAATATTTAATTAAGTTAAGTTTTTAGTATAGAAGTTATTAATAAGGCTTTAATATTATAACTTATATAGTTAATATACTTTATTATATTTATAAAAAGGTATAAAAAGTATATTTAAACTTATTATTATACTTTATAGTATAATATAAAGAAAGTTATTTTTAAGTAGAGTAGAAATTAGAAAATACTATATAAAGTATAATAATAAGTTATAATATACTTTTTATAAATATAATAAAGTATATTAACTATAAAAGTTATAATATTAAAGCCTTATTAATAACTTATATACTAAAAACTAACTTAATTAAATATTAATATAACTTACTTAATAATATAGCTAAAAAGTTTTAAATATGCCTTAAATCTTTATTTATATAATATTTATATATAATTATAATATAAAGTTATATAATAGGCTTATTATTATTATTATTATTAAAATAGCTAAAGCTTAAAAAAGTAGTTTTTTAAACTTAATTTTTAGTATATATATATTCTAGATTTATAAAATAAATATTATAAAAAGATAAATTTACCATTTAATAAACTAGATTTAAATTTTTATATAAATATCTATAATTGTTATTAAGCTATAAGTGTTTAAAAAAGACGTGTTTTGGTGTTTTTTTATATTTTTTAGGTGTGTATTAAGTAGGACCGTGCACGAAATAGGGAGAACTCCTAAGTGGCACGGTTGCTAAGTTAACTAAAACGTTAACCAAGCAACTACCATTAAACTTTATAATGCGGCCCAACTTATAATATAACATACGGCTATATCTACGTCGCAGACTTCTCTAAAGGACTATTAGTATATCACACCACCTTTAAGCTTTATAGGCATGCCTTTAACGCCTCCGCTAACTAATAAAAAAGCCTTTATATAAGCTCCTAAGAGATAATACGCTTTTTAAAGATATTAAAGCAAAGAAATATATTAAGCAACACCTATAAATAGAATTTTAGCTTATGCGAGAGGAATATAATAGGTTAGAACGCCGGCTTAAGCGGGATAAATCGCTATTCAGGTATATTAAGGGCAAGGTACGGTATATAGGCTAGAATTTTATAAGGTCGATATAGATATAGTATTTAATTTAATCTATCTTCCTATTAATCGCCAATTTTTTACCTATAAAGAGGCTCTATATAAGAAAGAGCAGCTAAATCTATCTATAGTAATAAGTAAGGCTTAAAGCGCTTATAATAGAGAAAGGGAAAAGGAGTATATTAGCTATAAAAAGGCTAAAGTAGAAGAAAATAGGATAATAAAGGCTAAGAAGATACCCTTATAGTAGTAAAAAATAAAAATAAAAGAGGAAGGAAGAACTACGGTAAGGTAGGCTAACGGAGGAATTATAGAGCTTATTTGCTGCTAGCCCTAAGAAGCGCAGCCACCTTTATATTCCTATAGTCTAGGAACTTTAGGGAAGACTTCTTCTATAGAGCCTACTCCTCTACCTTTATTATCTACTAGGGCTTCTAGACCATAAATAGGTCTATTATTTTAGCTATAGTAGTACCTCTAGCCTTCTATAACGCGTTTAGCCACTACTTTCCCTCTATCCTTACTATAATAGCGGAAGACTTGTCCTAGAAAGGACTAAGGCTAAAACCCTTATCTCTATTATATATATTATGCATTAATATAATATTAAGCCTATAGGTCTCGGCTAACTCTAGCATCTACTCCTTGCTATATCCTCTCTAGCGCAATCCTACTATGCCTTACAGCCTTCTAATACATCTAAAGCCTCCCCTTAGCATTATAGCCGATAGGGCGAAACTCCTTATAGATCTTTAGGGTAGGGCACTTAATATAGTTGGAATACTTAGGCCCCTTCGCAAGCATATTAAGATCTATAATAATCCTACTATCCTTAGCTAAGAAACCGGATACTAGGCGTAGTAACCGCTTTTACTACTTAGGCGTTAATATATTAAGGACCTATAGCTAAGAAAATAGCATTAAAGCCGCCCTTCCCTTCTAGTAGTAGCTTCCTTACCTTATCTAAGACGGCCTTATCCACGAAGTTACCTATAATTAGGTAGATAGCCTCACTAGGGCCGCTATTACCGCGTTTAAGTTTATAGGCCTCGACGTTGCTTATAGTATCTATCTCAATCAGCTCCTTATAGACGTTTATACCAATAGACTCCAGAGTCCCCCACACGGCACTTCGCCTTAATAGCTACCTATGTCAATCCTATACCTAAGTCTAGTATATAGTCTTTAAGAGAGAGGTTTATAAGAACTATAAAAGGTAAGACGTTACGGAAATAGGTATAGTTAACCAGGTCGTAGACGGAAACCTATCCCTATATCTAATTACTTACCTTATAGGCGGTATTAAATTAAACTATTATTTTATATATAAGGGGAGCTTTACTAATATTATTTAAAGCGCGCGTTATAGAGCTATTATAATAGAGGGGTAGAGAAGAAGCTGCTATAGAAGGCTTAATTAGAGGGAGGACGGTATATAGCCAATGGTTAGGAGCTACAGAAGCTGCTCTAACAGAGGGCGGAATAACTTAGGAGGTAAGTAGAGGTTAGTAAGAGCCAAGAGAGGTAAAAGTTATAAGGGAGGTAAGATAAGAGTAAGATAATAGCTGTAAGGAGAGTTTTTATAAGCGTTAAAGATAATATAGAACTTTAGGAAGTAGGATAGAGCTTTATAGAAATATTAGAGACGGTATTATATAAAATAAAAAGAAATCCGCGCAAGAGGTAGGGGTTCTTTTTACCCTTATTTAATATAAAAGTAAGAAAAAGTAAATTATTAACCTACTAATAGGCTTAATTGTCCTAGAAGTAATAGTAGGAAGCTATTTAGCTTTCTAAACGCTAGAGGTAGTAAAGAAAAGGAAGTTTAGGTAAGATTTAGAAGCTACTAGCTTTAGAGCTTAATATTAAAGTTAATAAGAGGTATTAAGGGCTAAAGGAGGGTTAATTAATAAAGCGTAAAGGTATTAAAGGTAAGGAGCACATATAATAATATATCCGCGTAATAGGGCTTAGGTAGGTTAATTTTATTATTAGCGCCGCCTTAAAAATAATACCTTTATTAAAAATAATGCCTTTACTAACCTACTTAAGTTCCTATTTTACTATAGGTTATATATAGACGCGGATAAAAGCTCCGTCCTCTTTTAAATTTTAGCTATTTAAAGACCTTATATATTGCTTAAGCCTTACTTTTTATCAAGATTAAGATTAAGCTTATATCCTTTATCTTACCTACTACTACTTTCTTCTCTCCTCCCTTTATAGAGAGCAGCTTTATAGGTTATTTACTCTCTAGTAGAGCTTTTATTTACTAGCGCTACCTATATTTACTTAATAACCTTCTTTTTTTCCTATCCTCCTTTACTATAAGCTTATCTCTATTTACTCTCCCTTAGCCTTATTACCTCTTCTTAAGACTTCTAACCGCCGCAATTACTAGTAAGCTATTATATTCCTTAATATCTATTTTATCCTTACTTATTCTAAGGCTTCTTATCCTTACCTACCCTTAAATTTAATAACTTATTACGTTTCTACTTCTTCTATATCTCCTTTACATTTAGAATTAATAACTTAGCTTTAACCCTGTAACGCGCTTTACTACGCAAGCGTTTATCGTACTTACTAACCTCTTAACGCTTAAGAAGAACTTCTACTAACAACAATACCTTCTCTTTAAGCTCTCTCGGCCTTCTCCCGCTTTTATACTAGCAGCCTTTTCCTCTTTTTCTTTATTCTAAGGACTAGTTACTACCTCCTCTAGCGCTCTATAGTCGTGATTTATAAGTAAACTACCTAACCTTTTCTTTTAAAGCGACCTACGCTCTTTACTAACGTCTTAATAGCTGTTTTATACTGCTACTACTACCTCTTCCTACTATCTCTCCATCTCTCTCTTACTCGCTCTCTCGCTCTCTTGCTCTCTCTCTAGATCTTAAAGACCTTTAGCTTTTGCCCTTCTTTAATAAAGGTAAGCCTATATTATTCTTACATTACTTACTAGGGCTAGACTAATTAACTAACGCATAAAATAGATAGACGGTAAATATAATAGCTGCGCTCTAGAAACCTACTTGGGCTATTAATAAGAGCTACTATATAGTTGCTGCTATTAGTACCTAAGGCGCTTCTATTTTGCCCAAGAAGACTATATATATTAGCGCCGGCTTCTATACTAAACTTATTAGCCCTTTCCCCTATATAGCCGATATTATACCTAAAGTCTACTATATAGTTAATAATATCTCCACCCACTATAACGCTAAAACTAATACCGTCTAGGTCTATAATAAGTGTATTAGAACTAATCTGGAGGTTCGCTTCTATAAGAGATTATAGATAATACTAAAGGTATACTTATAGTCCCCTCTACCTAGCTAGTAGTATATAGAGCTAATAAACGTATAGGAGGATGCTTCTAGCGGGAATAAGTGCTATTAGGGTAACTCCCTAGATAAGGCTAGGATTATTGCCCTTTAGAAGGAGTAGGGATTCTAAGCTGGCGATAATATATGGTTTTTAAGGTAGGAATAGAGGTTATAGCCGTTGGCGAGGTTTTCTCCTTTACCCTTTTTTCTTTCCTTCTTCTTCTTCTAGATCTTGCTATCTCCTATAATACTTCTCTTCCTCTACCTTTATGCCTTAGTGCTCTTATAGTATTACTACTGCTTCTTACCTTAACTTTATAGAATATTAATAGATATCTGCCTACTAAAGTGGGACCCTTAAGTAAAGAATCTAAAAATGTCTAGCTAGTGCAAACTAACCTAGGATATTTTAACCCCCCTATAAAGAACAACCTTAAAGATATTTTAGCTATAAAGTATATCTAGCGCTTCCCTACTAACCTGCCTCGATATAAGAATAGCTGTATTTCTCTTTATGTTAAGCTACTTATAGTACTTATCTAGCTAGGGTAGAAGTTAAGGAAGTATAAATTAATTGGCTCCCGTTAGATAAGGAAATAGCGGTAGATCTCTTAATAGATCTCTAACGGAATACCAAGCAGACTAGCCGGTTAGTAGTATAGCGATTGCTTAAACTTAATCGTAACTTTATATAGTTCTTAATATAGTTACTTATTTTATTAATAGGAAAAGTAGGCGTTAGTAAGCTATTTTAGGCCTTTAAGAGGTACTTAGTAAGTATAATAGTAAGAACTAAGCAGCTATACTTATTACTTTATTTAAGGAGTATAATATTAATAGAAATATTAGGTATTTTATAGCCAATAATACGGAGTTAAATAATACGTGTATTAAAGCAATCCTTTAAGCTCTCTATTTAAATATATTAGGGGTTATTTAGTTGTAATATAGAGGCCTTAGATTTAGTTTATAATCTAGTAATTCGGAGTAATTTTGTCTACATAGCCTCAGAAATTTAATATTCCTCTTACCGCTCGTAAAATGCTGGAATAGTACGCTAAAATATTAGTAACTTTACCGTATACAGCTTCTAAAATAGAGCTCTTAGCGTTATTTTAAATTGCTGTTACGGGACTTAACCGTAACACCCTTTTCCTACTATTTCCCACCCGTTCTACTACCGTCTTCTACTACTAGAAGTCGCCCGCTAGTAACTTTAAGGAACTTTAACTGGTCGCGGGTATTATATTATATATAAGGGCTATTTCTTAGAAAGCTTCCTAAATTCTATTAGAGGATTATCGCTTATAATTGCGAATAGATATATAAGTATCTTCGGCACTTATACGGGCCTCTATAGAAAGGAATATTTAATAACTAGGAGGCTAGTATAGTAGAGGGAGAGCCTTAAGCTCTAATTTTACTACTAGTAGAGGTTATAGCTACTCGGGCAGCTATTAAGAAGCTACTATAACTACTACTACTAATTAAAGAGACTTGGGGATAATCTTTAGCTAGCTAGCCTAGCCTCTTCCTCTTCTATAAATATATAACTTCGATTATAACCCTAGGGTATTATATATTATTATGCTAGAATAAAGCGTCCGGCTTATATTTTAACTTTATACTAGGCGGAATATCGTTAAATAGAAAATATATCTTAGTTAATTAGGCTAGGCATACTTTTTATATAAAGAGGGCTGCCCTATCTAATCCGCTACAAATTACTTTTAGCTAACTTTAAAACCGATATATCTTATAATTACGCTCTTATATTAGTTATAGTATTAAATTTTTTAACTTAGTCTAAGCGTAATAGTTATATTGTCGGCCTGAAATCTTAGGTTAGAAAAGAAGGATAAGGACTCTCTCTATTAAATATAGCTTTAGGGCCTCTATATATATATAAGGAAGGTATAGAAACCTAGGGGGGTAGTAACTAAAATAGGTAGAATAGAAGGGGTAGGTAACTAAGATAAATCCAATCCTAGTCGACATATATATATCCCTAGCCTTAAGTAGGGTTGGACTACTTTACTAATCTCCTAGATATCTTTCTAGAAATAATTCGCCTCTCTCTATCTCTATTTAAGGGAATTCTTCTACTAAGGTAATTAAGTATATCTTATTCCTTATTAAGGTAGGTATATACTTACTAGGATAAGCTAATAGAACTAAAGGAATAGTAAAGGGATTGGCCTATATAGCGTGCGGGTATAAATATATTAGGAATATAATATCTAGTATAGCCTAGCTGTAGTTACCCGGCTTCTCCGCAAAGGATAATTTATTAAGTCCCCCCAAATATTTAATTAAGATACTTTCCTTACTAACTTTTTATTCTTTATTGCTATTTCTAAAGTCTTAACCTTTATAATTATAATCCTTATTCCTCTCTCTATACGTGCTATATAGATAAGCTCCGTTATAACGTACTCTAGATCTCCGGTAAGTAAGGTAGGTATTTTATTTCCGGCTAGTATATTGCCTTACGTTTAAAGTAATAGGCTCCGCGTTAGGTTAAGAGCCGTTAATAGAAGTTTCTTTAGGAGTTAAAGGACATTACTAAGAAAGAGAAGATTTAGTAGAAGAGTTAGTAAACCCGCCGTCCGTAAAATACCATATATCCGTAAAATGTACCGCATTCTATATTAGTTTTAGTAACTACTCTAAGCCCTTATCTAGTAGTACCAAAAGTTCTTAATCTAGATTTTAAGAATTTTGTAAACTATATTTCTTTATCTTATCTTTAGAGGCTCCTTTCTTCTCTAGTAAGCTTTAAAGCTTCTTATTCTCTTCTAATAGGCGCTTATTATATTATACAATATCCTAAATTTCCTTAGAGCGTTCCACACCCTCTATTTTATATTTATTAACTTTTCTTTTAAGGTCTTTAATTAATTCTCTCTAGTGTTAGCGAAAACGGGCTTAGTTTCTACGCTTACGTTTCTATAATTTCTATAGGCAAAACTTAGTATTAGATTATATTGATTAACTAAATAGATATTTACCTCGGCCATCTCTAGTATAGTAGTATAGCAGCCGGATATTAGAAGGGGCTATATTAAAGATTCTTGCGGAAGAGAGAGGAACGGTAGCAGTATATAAGTGTTTTACTTCTAATATCCCTAGAGGAGGGAGTATAGGTTATATAGAATCTTAGAGCAATTTAATATATTAGTACCTACCTTATAAATAGAATCTAATCTCTAATTTAAATATTAGCGATTAATATAATAATATAAGCAAATTCCTAACTTATATTACTAGGCCACTCTATTTAAAGCGTTAAACCTTTTACGTTTCTCGTCTTAATTCTATTTTATATATTTAGGGTATAGGTAATAGGCATCCCTATCTTAATATAGAGGCTAATAAGATCCTCTTAGTTTTAGTTATAAAGATATAGAAGCTATAGTAAGTTCGCTTTACCCTCCTTAAAATCTTTATAAACGAAGATTAACGAGCGCTATTAGAGAGGCTTAGGAATCTTAAAAGAAAATAGAGATTACTACAGATACCCTTACTATTACAGAAGCCGTAACAGAAGCCGCCTTTAACGCTGCTATAAATACTACTAATAATATCGCAGAAGCATTTCTAAAATCTAATACAAAGGCCGCCTAAGGCGCCTCTATAAACACCCTAAATACTACCTTAGGTATAATAATAATTAAAGCGGATATTATAATAACAGCGGCGAATAAAGAAGCTCTTTTAAAGCATTTAAGGAAACCTAAAGAGTATTCCGTCCCAAAAAGCATCTATATACATTTTTATGCTTATTATTATTCTTATAGGTAGGAGAAAAAAACAAATTAGGAAGAAACTAAGTGCCGTAATTACTATTATAAAAGATGCCCTTAGTATATAGGTTAAATAAAGATAACGGTTAACTTTATTAGTTAGTTAGGGTAAGAAATAAATTAGGTTGTAAATAATAATAAATAGTACTAATATAGTAATAAGTAACTTCCTCTATATTAGGCTGAGAAGAAGGATATCTAAGGTTTAAGTTTAGCGCTACCGTGCTCCTTAAATAAGTCTATTCTAAGGAGTTTTAATTCTTATAGGGTCCGTAGGTTTATATACAGCATTATATATAAAGAGCGCTAATGTTTATAGCGCACTTAAGTAAGCTATACGCCTATATAGATTAGCGGACGATTTTAGAGGGTAATCTAGCTTACTTACTAAAAGGAATTTCTTATTACTAATAAACGGAAGGGCGGTAATAATATTATATATAATAGCGATAGTTAAAATAACTATAATAGCAAAAACACTTAGTTTATAACTTTTACGAGATCGCTATAAGTAGATATATAAAGCCCCTATGTATACTATATACACACTAAAACTTCTAATAGTTACTAATACTAATCCTAGTACTCTATATAAGTTAAAGAGTAAAAAACCTATAACCTAGAGAATAATTATAAGAGGGATAGAATAATAAATAAACCTATTTAAGCTAAATTCTAAGAAATACTAAAGCGTAAAGACCTAATTATACTTAGCATTTACTTTAATAGACCGTGCTTAAACAAACCTTAATAATTATCCTACTAAGTTAATATAAGGTAAGGATATAGATAGGGAGTCCAATAATAGAACAATAGGGTATATTATATAGATAGACAAATCCTTAAGGGAAAAGGAGGAGTCTATATACGAGGTAGAAAGAGAAGTTAAGGAAGTTAGGTTACTATAAGGATAGAAGATATTATAGAAGTTACTATCGTAAATAATGCTGCGTAATGCCTTTTATTAAGAAAATGCCTACAGTTAAGTATTTTAAGGCATTAGTTTTAATATGCAAACCCGTTAAAAGCCTATAAGCTACGTTAGACCAAACGAAAAACGCAAGACGGTAAGATTTGGATAATTTAGATATAGTGGCAGGACTAGGTAGGGGTATTACAAGGTTAAGAGGGTTTTTTTTAACAGTAAAAAGGTAGAGTAAAGCACGGCGAATATATTATTACTGTGTTTAGTGCGAATTTCATTATATTTAAACCGGGAATTATAAAAATATCTAAATTAAATACAAATCGTGCTTATTTTATAACGCTTTTTAAGGTAAATTTTAAGACGGATATTTTAATTACGAATTCGGGATCATTTTCCATTACGAGAGCTACTGTAAAAAAATTAATAGATTTTAATAAACGGTATAAGCAACCACTATACGCTAGGCACGTAATTACGCGCTAGCTAGAAGAGGAATAATATTACACTTTTACGAGGATAAAGTAAGTATTTAGTTAGTATATAATTGCTTAACGCGGGAATGACGCGTTTTAGGTGCGAGTACCTTACTTATACTTAATGGTGCTAAGAGCTTTTAAAGAAAGCCTAAAAGCCTAAAAGCCAGTATAGCATTCTTAATTAACGCTTTATTCTTTCTTAGAAAGCATCGCCTTTATCTTCTCTAAATCTTAATAAAGAGGAGAGTAATCTCTGCTCGTCCCCCTATTAACTACCTCTTATCTATACATCTAACTAATTCCTATATAGGTGGCCAAACGAATTAAGAGCTTGCGCTCTATTACATTGCTTCACTAAAACCCAGCAGTGCCGTAAGGCATAGAGATATATAACTTACCCCTACTAAGCAAACTAAACCGCGATATTTAGACGTAAATACCTTTAACCCTAGCCTAATACGGACGTAGTTATAGAGACCGATATAGGCCTATATTTAAGCCCGCGTTAAAATTATAGCAGAAAAAAAAGCTTAAAAAAGCATCTACTAGAGATTTTTACTAGTCCTTATGTTTTCTATCTTAAGTAATAGGTATTCTAATACCATAGATTGCCATAATGCGCTTCAGCAACTAATTTTAAGTATTGTCGGTTTAGAAAGGGCCTAACCTATAAAGAAACAACGGTTATATCTAATCTCGCAGGCTATTAAGTATAGGGACTTTATATACCTTTAATTATATCGGTATTTCTATATCGCATTTATTAAATATACTACACTACTACCTAGTCTAGTAAAACTTACAAAATTGCTAGATATATTTAAGGATATTAGTAAACTTATAGGCTCTAATATCAATATATCGCCCTAGCTTATTTAGTAGTTCTCCCGCTTTTTAATTGAATTAAAGGAGATTATAAGTAGTTAGTTAGCCGGGTATTAACAAAAATAGTAAAGTTACATTTTCCCCCTCTTCTAGAGAACACGATATGCCGAGTTAAAGCGGTATTAGGTAGAAAGGCTTTTCCCTTTACTTTTATAAGAGCTTTACAAGGAGCTTAGAATTACGTCTATAGTATTTTAGCGTATTATTTTCCTCACTACGCTATAAAGCTTTTAGGCTCTAATAGGTAACAAGATATCTAAGCCGTTATTATAGGCTAAAGCACTTTTTCGTCAAAATTAAATAGACTATTATTAATAAATAATCTAAAGGTAAACACCTAATTAAATACCACTATATAGTAAAGTAGAAATTGCTTAAGAAACGGGGTATTATAGTGGTTAATATAAATAGCTATTTTTTTTAGCACTAGAGCAAGTTTATAGGGAATGCAGTTCCCTAGAAAGGTTAACTATAATAACTAAGTATTACGCTTATTAATAGCCAATCCTCCCTAGTTTATATACCAAATTTATAAAATACTTTAAACTCTTATAGTAAAGCCCTATAGTTACCCGTTATAGCTATACCTAATAAGCGCTATAGGGGAAAGTTAGCTTCTTAACCAACTTTATTTAAAATAACTTTAATTCCGGTAGGGCAAAAACAGAATATAATATTAGAATACTCTTAGATTGGAGATAGATAACTACCGTTAGCTACTATCCGTAACGCTATAAGGGGAGTATTAAAGCAGTTATTAGCCGCTCTAATACTAGTAGGCTAATAACAGTAGCAAGTCTAATAGCCTTAATAGCACCTAGCCTTTCCTCCTATATGTTTAAAAAGAGCTTAGACCTTATAGCCTAATCTTACTCAATTCGCTCTTTACTAAGCTTATCTAAGAAGTCCTATACTTAAGGCTAACTAAGGGGCATTATGCTCTAATATAAAGAAACTCTATTAATATATTAAGGGCTTCGCCTTAGTGTTAACCGGGCTAGCTTATAATAAACTAATACAGCGTTTAAGCTTTAAGGTCTCTAGAGAGGATTTTAAGATAGTACCTAAAAATTAGCTAGGTTAATTAGATAAGCCGCTAACTTAGACAATAGGCGAGCGGTCCTAGATATACCACCTCCGTTATATTAAGTAGGACTCTCCTTAAGAACTAGATAAATTCACCTAGATAGTTACTAACAATTCATAGCTACTATACACGTACTTTAAACTAAACGGGGTTATATTTTATTACTAGAAAAAACTGCACTATAGCATAGATCCTCCCATTAATATTACACTATACGTTAAAGAAGGCCAAAACTTCCTAGAAGTAGCTATGGTGCGTTAGACTACCAATTATACGCCGCTTAACTACGCCTTAGTAATTAAGACTATTAAAGTAAAGAGCTATAAAGCAATTATAGAGGACTGCTTAGTAATAAATCGAATTCCAGCGAAGCAGGTTAAGGCTTAAATTAAAACCAGCTTAGTAGGCCAGGGTAGAGATAACAAGATCGCTATTATTAGCAGTAATATTTCTATTAATCTATTTAATTTATTTAGTATATGCCGCATCTTTAACATACCAGTTTAAGGGAAGAAGTGTTTATATCCTAGTTATTTCAATTTTAAAACCTTCCTTTAAAGTTATAAACAGAAGCACCCAATATACCTATCTGCTATTAATAATTAGAAATGCCTAATATACAAAGCGGATACAAGGCCACAAAACCTTATAGTTAATAACTTTATAGCAGAGGTAAGAGCGAAATTGTTAGAGCAGGGTCTGCTAAAAACGAGATCGATTATTATAAAATCGGACAGTAGCTAGAAGCCAAACACTAAAATTATTAATAAGGTGTTTTACCTTAACGATTTAAGCACTAGAGGGCCGATGGTTATTAACCTTAGCGATTAAGCTATTATAGCGAGCTAGAACATATACACGTGTTTTAAAGGTAGTTTATAGTTAAAAGCAAGCCTACCCAAAACATTATAAGCACTAGGAGTTAATTACTATATTTATCTTTTAAGCTATAAGGACCTAGGCTACGCCCACTCTTACTATAGATACACCTTTTAACCTTACTTTAGAGAATATAGGATACTTAAAGCTTATGCGTATACTATTACTATATTTACAAGACAGGGACCCTAGGTTACTTTCGTCCTTATAAAACCGGCAGTTTAGAGAGTATATAGTCATTATTATATTTCATTTACCCTAACCTCTTCCTTATTAGGATATTTAGGCTACTACTACTAAAGTTATCTTTATATATATATTCTATAGTTACTAAATTATATACAAATGAAGTTTTACCCTTATTAAAGCCTAGGTTAAGCCCTCTACCCTTAATTCCTCTTCTAAAGCCCATTCTAGTGCTCTTAATATAAACCTTTTAGACGCTTTTACAAAATTATGTACTATGTTTAAACGCTTCTATTAATTATTTATCCCTTTACTTTACCTTAGCTACTATAGGTCTGCCCCTAAGCATTACTACAATATTGTTAAATGCATCCTATTAAACTAGATAATTAAGAATTAGAACTCTATTCTATTGTAAGAGGCTCTAGAGCCTCACTATATATACTAAATAGGTGGCAAAAGCTAACGCTAACGCTAATAACGTCGATTTATAATTGCCACTGTTAATAATACCACTTAGTCGGTAATAGGTAATAAATAGGTAATAGAAACTGGTTAATAGGTAATAGAAACTAATAATAGGGTTTTATAGGTTAACACATCCTTAATCTTACTCTATAGCTATTGCCGTAACTTTTAAAATTTCGGATACCTAATATAGGAGCTAAAACAATATAGATAGTTATAATCGTTTAATATATTATAAGCCTCTTAATCCAATACTTTATGTTTTATCTTTCTTACTTATAGCTAGCTGTTAAACTCCTTAAGCCCAACTAGCTAATAACTTAAACTTTCTATTAATAATACACACCGCCCGTATACCGCCTTAACCTTTAACCTACGCCCCTCTATCGTCCGTACGCTACCCTCCATCAGCTAAGGGATAAAGGGTCCGTAGGTAAGGTACGAAGTAAACTACTTCCTCACCCTTCTTCGTAAGCTATAAAGGCTTAGTTAAAAGAACAGAATCTATTAGTAGTTAGTAAACGAGAATTCCAAGATAAAAACTAAAAGAAGGTTAAGGAAAGGACATATCTATATATATAGTACCAAGGCTCAGCCAAGCCCCTAACTAGGGTCTATAATAGTGCCGTAACACAGGCCCAATAACTCACCTATAAGTAGGGCTAGGTAAATTTTAAAGCTTATATTAAAAAGGGCACGCCTAGAACTATATACTCGTTACTTTCTTTAAGCTTAATAACCTTCTAAATATGCCTAATAATCCGCTTAATCCAAGCCTAAATCCTCTACTGCTTAAGATCTCTCTATACCGCCCGCTATTCCTTCCTTACAACTTCTATATACTACGGCGCTCCCTTATGCGTAGTAACCCTCTTCTATACAGCCAGTAAGGCCTAATCGACTACACGGCGATATATACCTCGTATAGTAATTTATATTATCTTTAAATTCTATAAGCCCTAAAAGCCATAATTTAAGCCCTTATAGCTAAATTATAGCCGCCTATAGAACGTTTAGCAGAAGATCTTTTAGTAGCTATTTAGCGATAAGCGGGTTTAACAGCAAAGACTTTTAAAACGCACCTCCGTAGAAAACACTAAAAATTAGGCGTCAGGTGGGACTATACGTTAACTAATTAGATACAGTACTTAGAAGTATATATAGATAAAAAATAACCCAAGCGCATCTTAAATAAGCAATTAATTCTATTACTATAAGCGAGATTATTTCATTTCTCGCGGAGTAGTAATGGATTAAAAGCGCTAAGATAAAAACGGTATAGTCTTGCATGTTTTTCCAGAGACAGGTAAGACTATACCTATTTTAGTTAGTGTAGGTATCCTCTAACTCTATTTCCCCTAGTTAACTAATACCTTATATATATAACTACAAAACAAACCTTAAAATGCCTATCAATCTCCTCTTAATAACTCCTGCATTAACAAAATGCATACCCTAACTACTGAAAATTGGAGTTAAATAAGTATTATTTTAAACGCGACTCATATATATATATACCTAACATTATATCCTCTTAGAGTTATCTCTAGTATCTTCTTTAGTCCGCCTAGCATCTTTCCCTAAGGGCTTAATTAGACCCTTCCCCTAAAGGTTTTAAAAGAGGCCCTACTTATTTATTTTTACATTAAATATAGCTCCAATACTTCTAAATTGTCATTACGGTATATAGAGGGGCCGGTCGGTTTATTAAAAATAAGCAAATCTGACAATATCCGCGTTGCAAAGGTTGCGGATATTAAAATAACTCAACACTAATATTTATATTATTTCCTAAAGTTTATTAATTATATAACAGAACCTAGGCTTTTAAAATATATTATTTTTATTAGTATCTTATAGGCTTTACTTTGCATACTTTTATTACTCCTTTTATATCTTAAAGTATCCTTACACTCTCTAATAGATATTTTTAGACTTTTTAGTAGGGTCCTATCCTATACGCTATTAAGGCGTCCAATAGATATGGCCTATACGCGAACACCAAAATATAAATTAATCTCTACTATAGAATCTATAGCTTCGCACCGCTCTACAAAAAAGGACCTTAATAATAAAAATACCTTAGCTTAATCTAATTACGATTAGCTCAATAATATAGCATATTTAAGATTTATTATAATGATTTAGGGCCTAATTAATTAATAAAATATAAACTTTAAGTTTGCTAAAACTCTATTTGCTAGTTATTAGACGCCTATCTTAACAGCGTATAGGATAATTAATTATAAGGCTTTAGCTAGTGACTGTTAGGTATATTATTAAATCTAAATAGTTAGACGCCGTAGGTAATCTAGATTAGTACAAACTAATATAATAAGTATTACTTTAAGTTATAAGCGTATCCTGTATACAGAAGTAGCTTATACTAATTATCTTATTAGTAGTTTAAATACATTCGTAGATAAGACTTTAGTTCCTAGTTCTAGCGTTCTATTTACTTATCTATCTATAAATAAAAAGCTATATTATAGCGGTAGTCTATTTTTAAATAGAAGTATAAATCTAATTAGTATTAGCTTATAAAGACACTACCCTTATTAATAATAATAGAGTATAGTTAATCTACTTTAAAAAAGTATTTCTCCTTAATTAGATTTGTAAATATTCTTATATTAATTATTTTATTAATAGGAAGGTATTAAATATACTTTAAAACCCTATTAATAAGTATAAGGACTAAATTATATCTTTATCCTTACTTATCTTTAAATAGCAGTAGATCTATAATAAAGTCTATAGCGTAATATTACTATAGCTTACTAGTAGGAGAAACTAATTTAAGTAAACCCTATAGCTTATACCTATAGATTTTATATACTTAACACTTCTTATAATAGCTAATATACTTTTTTAATAGTATTTATAGTAAAGTAATTCTACTGTCTTATCTAGACCGTAATAGCTACCTAGAGGATTGTTGTGGTTTTTTATAAGAATTCTCTATTATAGATTTTCTTCTTATAGCACCTAAACCTTATTATTTCTACGCAGTAGGCCTATTAGGTCTAGTTCCTAATAATAACGCTTTATAGCTTCCTTTCTATTACATTTCTAATGTATTTCTACATTAGGGAAAGTATAAAAGGTATCCTTCTATTATACCTCGCAGATAAAGTCTATTAACTTTCTAGATAGTTTCTAAGTAAAAGCTGTTTTGTTTTATACTGCTCTAACTATTAGCGACTTAGTCAATCAAGGCATAAGTACGGTAAGAGGGTCGCGCAAGCCTATACAATTAGATTGTCTATAAACGAGAATCCAAAGCTAAAGAAAGAAAATAAGAAGAACGGAAGCACCGCTTAAAGTTATATACAATCTTCTAGTCACATAATAGCAACTTGCCGCAACTTGCCATTACATAACGGCAATTTACAGCAATTTGCTAATGCCATAACACTAACTATAAGACTAGATAATACTATAGATCTTATAACTCTTTAGTACGTATATATTAAGAAGGCCGCTACTAGATTAAAGTCTTTTAGTTATTACAGGGCTTCAAGTTCTAATTACTTTATAGCTTTATTATTAGTTTAAGGGGATAGCTTAATAATTAAAGGTAATATATTACTAAGTTCTATAGAGCTATAGATATTTAAGTATCCCATACCTAAAGCTTATTCTATAGTATAGGGAGTAAGATATCTATTATCTATTTTCCATCTTCTATTTTAAAACCTTTAGTATAGTCTAGCCATTATAACGGTCTATTAGCAGGGTTATTTTCCCCTAGTTTATATTTAATCTTAAAATTAAATCACGCGAGCTCCTTTACCTATTTAGCTTATTAAAGTATAAGCTCCTTTATAGTTATAAAATAGTATAAATTATAATAATCTAAGAGTATATAAGTGGTATGGCTCGCGTACTTAAGGTAGTATTACTACTATTTAAAGCGGTTAACTATAGCTAATAGTTCCTTATCGTAGGTATAATACCTAACTTTAGGCCCCTAGAATTTTCTGCTATAGAATGCTACCAATCTCTAGTAAAGTTAGATAGCGTCTAGATCCCTATTAGGTTACAGTAAGATACTAGTAAGGGCGAAATTTAATACATTAGTAATTAATATTAGTAGCTAATCTAAGTTAAAATGCTATAGTACTAGAGTTTCTATAAACTTTGCACATAGTTTCTAGAAAGCTCTCTATACTTTTTTAGGCCATATCTATAGTTTATACTATTTAGTTAGTCCTTTTTTTAGTTTTTTTCCTCCCTACCTTTAAGCTTTTTACTCCTTAAACTGGGTCTTAGAAAACTTCTATAATGTAGTTAAATAGGTATTAAGTAATATCTAAGTAGTTATAGATAAAGCGCTTATAAAAATTGGTAAAGCCTAGGAATACTTAAATATCCTAATAGCTCTATAGCTTCGGCTACTCTTAAATCATCTATACCTATACTAGGTCTATAACTACGCCTATAGGCGTTATAATATAACTTAGAAACTTAACGTGCTTAGTATTAAAGTATACTTTAACGCTTTAGCGTAGAGTCCCTAATTATCTAGACGTTCTAGTACTTCGCGGATATACTGTTTATATTAATCCTTATCTTTTAAGTAGATTAGGATGTTATATAATTAGATAACGTATATACGGTCGACTAGCCCCCCTAAGGCCCTATAAATATATAATTAGAATATTATAGGCGTATTAGATACCCTAAAAGGCAATACTAGATAATTAAAGTGGCTGTATTAGGTTTTAAAAGCGGTCTTCTACTTATCCCCTTCTTTAATACAAAGCCTATAATACGTATTTTGTAAATCTAGCTTTATAAAGATCTTCGCCTTAGATAGTCGATCTAGTAATTCACTAACTAGTAATAGTAAGTAATAGTTTTTAATTATTATCTTATTAAGACCGCGATAGTCTATATATAGTCTTATAGTTTTATTTAGTTTTAGAATAAAAAGAATTAATACGCCTGCTAGCAACTTACTAGGCTAGATCTATCCCTTTTCTAGTAAACTATTAAAGTACTTCTATAGGATTTTAAGCTCTTTATAAAAGAGGTTATAAATAAATAGATTTAGGGGTTGTTTGCCCTCTTCTAGATTAATTATATAATTATATTCTAAGTTCTGCGTAAGGATTTTAGCTTATCTACCTAAAAATACCCTTAGTAGATCCCTTAGGCCTAATGGAATATTTAACAGATTAGGATCGCGTTTATCCTCTATATTATTGTTAGGTAGGTCCCAAAGCTCCCTTAAGATACTTATAGGCAGCGTTGTGCGCTATAGTAGTTGCTTATATATAGTTGCTACTATACATTAGATAGTTATATACGGTAGCTAGTAGAGGGCAAGGAATTCTTTAATACAGCGTTTAAGGTGCTGTAGTAGTATACTCTCTATATACTGCTTAAGCTATAATAGCCTATAGCAATAGAAGTATCTTATAAGATCTTTAAGGTCACTACCTCCCTATATTATATCTGCGACTTATCTTATAGTTTCTTATAGGGTAGCCATTAGGTTAAATACTAGTTTATCCCCTTAAAGATTCTTAGTTAATAGTATTATATTATACTTGTCTTAGTATTATCTAGTGCCCTCCTATCCCTTACACCGTCGTCAGCTATACATTTATAGCTTGTACGCGACCTCAAGAATATCAAAACCTTAACTACCAATTAATATTGCGGTAGAATTCCTGACCGCCCATAAATAAGTGGTTTAATTAGTTGAGCTTGGGCCACAACTCTACGAAGGATTTTAATAGTGCAAGGGATAGAGGTTCTAAGTCTTCCTTATTATTATAGTTATTATCTATTAGGGGTATCGTTATAAAAGGTTTATTGCTTATACTAAGCTCTATATTAGTCTTACTATAAAATAAAAATTAGACCTAATACTCCTTTAAGTATAGAATATATACTGTTTCGCCTAAAGCTATATTATCTAGGATATGTTTAAGACTTATTAATAATATATACTCTTTTAATTCTTTATCATTATACTATTTAAAAGTTCCTATCTTAAATTATATCTTAGGATCTAGTTTTATAAGCCAAGGGTATCTTAAAATAAAGTTATAGCCTATAAAGTCAGCCGCCTAAAAGGGTTATAGGCTGACTACCTTAGTGTAGTTATATATATTAGCTACTAACACTATAAGCTTATAAGCGCTATATAGTTTAATCTAATACTTATCTAAGAAGCCCGTAATAGGTTTCTGCTACTATAGCGATAGTATAAGTTTATACTTATTTAACGTAGTCTGCGGGCAAGTAGGCTATATAGGTAAGTGGGCCACTTCAAAAACTCACCAAAAACTAGGAAATTCACACCTTAATATTTTAACAACCACTTAATAATAAATTCTAATAATTTAGATTTAGACTTTTATATATACTCTATAGCTTCTATTAAAGTTTCATTATAAATAATTTAGTAGTTATTAAGATGGGGTAGTTTAGCCCTATTTTGGCCCCTAAAATTTAATATCTTTAAAACTACGGAACTATTTACTATATAACTTTTAATAGAGGCTGCAGAGTATATATAAAAGCCCAAATCTAAATTATTAGAATTTATTATTAAGTGGTTGTTAAGATATTAAGGTGTAAATTTCCTAATTTTTGGTAAGTTTTTAAAGTGGCCCACTTGCCCGCAGACTACGTTACTAAATCATATTATATAAAATTAATTTCAGCACTACTATTATACAGTACTTAGAACCAACGCCTCTCGCTTATAGAGAGTATTATTTCTAGCTTAATAGTAATACAAAAGGTCTTCCTTTCTATATCTTGCCCTAGTTATAACTAAGAGAGGTCTATAACTAAGGCTTTTCTTTTTTTAAATCATTAGTATAACTATTACCCTGCTTACTTTTCCAATAAGCTTTTTCTCTAAAGAAGTTTTCTCTTGGTTTTTTAGAGTATTCCTATAAGGGTATTAGACGGGTACTAGATTAGCCCTAGAACTCTTTTCCACTATTTAAAGTTCCTAGCTTTAACTCTTCTAAGGCTCTTTTTAAGAAAGGTTTATTTAAAGGTTAAGTCTGCCCTATATTACTACTAAAGTGCTTAGGCTTTTAGTAAACCCTTAGCTTTCTATTAAAAGTGTTCTAGTTCTTTACCACGTCTTTAGCATTTAGAATTACTTATTTAAAATCGGTATATATAGTAATCCGTAATAGGGCTCTTATACACTTTATTTCATTATAAATTAGTAGCTTAATTCTAGCCCAAATAAATACAATCTTCTCTTTCTTATAAATACTACTATCCTTATTTTTAAAGGGCTCTAGATTTATCTATTAAGCTTAAGTTTCTATAAAGTTTCTATAAAGTTTCTATACTAATGGAAATCTTTATTATCTCGCTATATACCATTCCAGAATTATTCTATATTATTATATTATATAATATACAGATCTTAGATCCAATTCTTTAAAAAGGTTTATAGCTATAATATTACGGACCTAGAAGTATTAGTATTAAAGTTACTAAGGTAGAACCTTAACGGACTGGTCGAAACTTTAGAACCAGTAGAACTATAGGATAAGGCGTAGCCAAGTTACGTAGTTAAGTTCGGAACGTAAGAACGTGGGAACATGGGGACGTAGGGACGTGGGGACATGGGGACGTGGGGACGTGGGGACATAGGGACGTGGGGACGCGACATACCGACGTACCGACGTACTCAAGTCATTACTATAAGGGGAGTTTGGGTATATAAGGACCTCTATCTCTACAGTTAAATAGTTCTCTTTTTGTAGTAATTCTCAGAATATAAAGGAGTTAATAATCTATTAGGCAAACACTCTAAGGGTTTAATTATAGTAATCATTTAGTCGCGTCTATTGTTTAAGTTTATTTATATACCTACCATTTATAGGTCCACCGTGTTTACGCATAAGGCCTTATAACATATAGCTATAGCTATATAATAATTTAATCTTTATTAAGCTAATTAAGTGTAATTTAATTTAGTAATAGATCTTTAATTTTACTAATAATCTATTAAATATATTCTCTAGTATTATCTTATATTATTAGTATCTTAAAGAAGTTATCTGCTTTATAAACCTAATTATCTAAGTTATAGGCCTTAAGTCTATAATAGAGTTCTAGACTATTAGAGGCTTTAGCTAATTAGTCTATATCTTTCTTCTACTTATTATATAAATACTTCTCTAAGTCTTTTATACCTTCTTAGATTAGTATAAAATAGCCCCTAAGAAGCCCTTAGCCTTAGCTAGGTTATAAAAGATTTTATCTAGCCTAGATTAGGCTCTGCTAGATCTAGACTTACTCCTAAAGGTTTCTAATATATTTATTAGTGGCTTCTTCCTATATAGCTTTTAAGAACCTTATAATAGCTTCCTAATATCCTTTTTAGATAAAGTTAGTTAGGGGCTTCTAACTTCCTAAACTTAGGCCTATAAAGACTCTAATAGTATAATATTAGTGCTAGTAGCTGGCTTAAGTCTTGCTATAAGACTTAGGTCCTAAGTTAGTGTTTATATTAAGTTACCTAAAGGGGTAGACCTAGTTAGCTTATAAGCCGTCTATGCGCCGCTATTATACTAATTATAGGCTAGTGTTACGGAACTGCCCGCGATACGCGCTACGCTAAACGCGTAGCTTTCCTTTCCTTATATAATATCGCTTAGTAAATAGTTTATCCGCCCCGATTACCCTTATATAGATTTAGCCGCAGTTACATTCCTATTAAACTCTTTAGCAATCCTCTTAAGTCTCCACAATAGCCGTATATAGCTATTAATTCTACAAATCTAATGCCTATTTATCTAGCGTTTGTATATAATATATCGTCTTTATAATAGCTAGGGGTTCTCTAAAAAGGTTCTAGTTAGGTCCCTAATTAGATATTTTAATATATTCTTTTAATATCTCCGGCTTAAAAGAAGATCTTAAAGTTACGTTTTATGCTTAGTTTTCTAATTAGCTTAAGTTAAGCTAAAGGGGTTCTAGCTACTTTCTAGCGGTATTATAACCGTTATAGAGAGTATCTGCGTTTTTTTTAACGTTGCTAGCGGTTATAGGTATATAAGACTCTTTAAGCTCCTAGTGTATCTAAGTACTAGGGCTCGTTTAGCTATCTTGCCTAGAGGTTTATATGCTTATAATCTCTTACTATTAGAGGGACCTTTTTACCTTAGGGTAATAGTTATTTATAGGGTATCTATAGAGTTTCCGTTTAAGTTATTACGAGATTTTTAAGGGAGGAATAGTAGATATAAATAGATAATCTAGTCTCTAAAGCCAGTTACCCTTCTAAAAGGAGTAGGAAGGATTTAAATATAAGGGGACTTTGTAGGTAGGGGGCTATAAGGCACAATTATAGGAACAATAATAGATTGTAGAGAAGACAAATCCTTAAGGAGGTAAGGCCTTTGGGACTGGAGAGACTATATACTATAAAGTATATACCCCTAGTACGTAACCGACAACTATCTAAGGGGTGTCCGTAATAATATCCCTTATATATAACGTAGTAGTAATAGGAAAAATTTTCTTTACTAAGAGGGTAAGCTCTAGCAGAGACTTAAAAACATAGCTACTATATCTTAATATACGTATTCGAGCTATTAAACCACAGCAACCTCTATCTTTAGCGACTCCTTCCTCCTATATAGCATAAACACTATACGCGCAATTTATATATACCTTATAGGTAGGAGGCCTATAAAAGCCTCTTATTTACCCGCCCTACCTAATAGCCTAAAGTCTTTCTCTATACCCAATCCCCCTAGTATACTTTAATACGTTAATAGGAAGATAGGTAATAGGGGACCTAAGTTAGGGCCCTAAGATAGAATACCTAGTTTTTAGAGAGGGTTATTAAAAATAGGGCTAGAATAGGCTATAAGCAGGGGGACTAGAGGCGACGTATATATATATATAGTGCCCGCGAAGCCCTACTACACGCGTCTATGTTGCCGTAGGTGGAAATATTATTAGGAACTAGTTCCTTACAATAGCCAAGTATAGAGGTAATAGTAGAGAGCCGTCGCAGCGCATACAGCGCGCTGGCGTTACGGTTTCTATAGTGTTAAGCCTATGACGTGTATAAAGCATCGCCCTTATTAGTATCAGATATATATCGTTATATAGCTCCTAAACTTTCAGTTAAATAAGGGCCTGTAATTGGCCAACCCCTTATCAATATATATGGACGTAAACTAGCGTAGGAAGGGATACAGAAGAGGAGATCCAGCTAGTTTTTTAGCATATAATCGACTATCTCTCTAGTCCAGTAATTTATAAAGCATTCTATAAGAAATAAATACAGTAAGAAGAGATTTGGCAAGGATAGGGTTATATCTACATTACTTCACTTATATTTAACTAACGACGCCTATTTATTAAAATTAAACACTTTAATATTAAAAGTCTATCATAAACTACCCCTTTATTAGTAAGATTTTATATTAATTAATTACAGGCAGAGACGCTAAGGCTTTATTTATAGGCGTGCCGCTACGGTTTATAGGAGTATAGGCTATTTAACTTATCGCCGTAGTATAAGTTACTAGTCTAGGTTAATGTAATAACAGGCCTTAACCTTTTCTGTAATCCCTATTATCCATTTAATATAGCTAACCTAAATAAGGAAAATAATTCTATTTAAGGATATTAAGTATATAAGCAATAAACAATATGCTAATACGCTTAGGTGGTCTAGCTCAGTCTAATAATACTATTTATTATATTGTCTATTCTCTTATACGTGTAAAGAGATAATAATTAAATATTTCCTTCTTAGTAAGGAGAGTTTTAAAGTCTTAGGTGGGGCTTAATTTTGGCATTTTTAACTTAGGTAACATTAAGACTAAATTTATTACTTTTACCACCGTATATATAACCTAACTATTATATACGACGCTATAGTTATAATAGTAAACATATTTATACTTACTAGCCTTACTACCGCCTCTATAGTATACTTAGCCTCTTCCAATTTTCGTATCTCACGTTTATAAGTTATGGCGAGATATTTTTAGAAGTTTATAGTTAATTCAACTAATATATAACCGTTACTATATAAAGCGTAGGTGCGAATAGACTACCCTAACCTTAATTTATGCTTTTAAATTTATATTTAACTTACGTCTACCTTATCGAGTTAGTCACTTATGATTTCCTCAACATCAATTTCGGTGTTATTTATGCGGTTAAGGAAAAAATCCTTATTAATCTTCTAGACTTTACCGTCCTCTAGTAATCTCTCCTTTAATAATCTATTTTAGCTTAACAACTAATTACACTAGGCTTCTCTTTCCTATATTTGGCTAGTAGGTAGGCGGGATTTCGGACACTTAAAAGGAGAGTTATTTAGTTAGCCTAATTAGGAGAACGGGGTAGAATAAATATGCCTATAGGGATAAATAATTATTTAGCAGTCGATATAGGTAGGCGTAGTTTAGGGACTTACTTAGGTTATTATTAGGAGTAGGCTATAAAGTTAACTTTAAAGAGGTTGAGTTAGACTCTTACTAGCTATGCTGAAATTACCTTAGCTGGCTTAGACGTGATCTTTTTAGCTAGCGTTAGAGCTAGGCCGTCTTCCTTATAAAATTACGTCTGAGTTTTTAGTTTTATTTTAGTAAGTAACTTAGCTAGTAACTAAGACAGTAAATCTCCCTAGTACTTAACTAGTGTACTTTATAGACGAATTAGGGTTAGTTAGGGTCAATTAACAAAGCTATTTCGTTTACTAAGGAGGGTCGATTTAAAACCGAAAATTTTTTTAACCTTTTTTAATAGCCTACTTTTATCCTAAATAACGTATTTTTAAAAATCTAATCGATTATATAACTAAAGCTACTTTTTAAAAATATTTATATAAAAACCCTATAGTATAAAAATAAGTTGTTATAATTATAGGTAGAAAAACGTAGAGTGACTTTTTTGGGTCGACTTGTTAACTTACCTAAGAGCCTCACTAAGGCGCAATTTTGTTACAAAATCTACCTAAATTTTACCTAGCTAATAGCTTTATATTTTAATAAAAATCTAATTAATTATAAAGGACATTAAAACGATTTACTTTATTAGCTAATTAGATTAAATTAACGTTATTAAGTAGTTAAATATACTTAGGAAAGGGCCTCTTATATAAAATTGTAAAAGTTAAAATTAAGCCTTACTAAAGCTCGCCCTATAGGCCCTTAGACGGCAAGATAAGCTTACTAAGATAATTTAAGTTATCTTATAAATTAGACCCTAGGACCTCCGTCTATAGTAAAAAAGCGGCTATAAATTCTGCCTTTATTAGTCCTTTATATAGGGGGAGTGTTAATATTATTTATATAATGTTTTATATAGCTACGTTTTATATCTTCACTACCTCCTTCTAGCGTCGCTTTTATTTAAGGTTTACCTATTTTGCGATAAGTATAGTAGATCTCTATCTATATTAGTAGCCTCCTATTCTTTATCGCTATAGTAATACTTTACTAGTATAGTGCCGGGTCTCTGCCTAGTGCGCTAATAGCTCCTATATTTCGTTTTCTCTTTTTACTACTTATAGGTAGAGGGCTTCCTAGCTAGTATACTTAGTCGCGCCGCTTCTTTAAGGGGCCCTTACTCCCTATTTTAGTATTTAGTATATATTTTCTTCTACTAGGTAGCTTTATACTATAACTACTCTTTATATAGTAATTATATTAATATATAGGTCTAGTAATAGAACTACTACTTTACGTTTTAGTGCGGTATATAGTGTTCTTTTATAGCCTTCTATAGTTTTATATAGGCATTAGTTATCCGTTTTCTTAAGCTATATAGTAATCTTTCTAGCTAGGATATTATAAGTGGCTTAGGGTTAGAGAGTTAGGTTAAAAGTCGTTAAGTTTATAAATATTAAAACCGCGCGCGCGCACGCAACAACAGCGCATATAACGCGGCGCACGACGAAAGAATATGCTAAGACAGGTAGAATAATATACAACTTATAGCGGCGAAAAATATTATGATATTCGCAGGCTCTATAATAATACCGTAGTAGATATATCGTAGGTGTAGCAGGTGCGATGGGCGGCGGTGGGATTTTAATGGGGTGCCAAGAATATTAAATATGCACGGCCCGCACCTAAAAACTCTCCGCTTAATAATAAAGTGTAATGCATGCACGGCCCACGACTATTGCTTAATAATAAAACGTGACGCAGTCGCGAATATTCTATGACGCTTGAGTAAACTATAACGCTTGCACATTCTATAATGATTAAATATTCTATGACGCTTAAATAACTATAGCGCTTAAGTAAAGCGTGACGCTTAAATATTCTATAATACTTAAATAATCTATAACGCTTAAATATTCCATTAAATATTCCGTGACGCCCGCACCGTGACGCTTGAATAAACCGTAATGAATGCACGGCCCATTACACAAAACTGGTCGCTTAAGTGAGATTATTACTACACCGTTACCTTACGCGTTGTTATTATACTTAACCAGGTATGCCGCATCCACGAAAGACTATAGAAGAGATACTTTTTAACTACCGAGAACGAACCTAATACTAGCGCGCACGTAAAAAGGAAAAAGGAGGTCAGCTAGGTGTAACTTTATGCTGCTAATGCAAATATGCTAATATAGACCAAGAACTAAACGTAACGCGTAAGAAAATCGGTTAACTAAAAAAGTATACGTCTAGGGAGGATATCCTTGCAGTAGGCCGAGAGCGGACTAGGAAGTTTTGCGCTAAAAAGAAGGCTATGTAAAGGAAAGAGACTTAAGGGAAAGAGACTTAAAGGAGGGAACCTATAGGGGTTTAAAATGCAGCTAGGTAAGACACTACTAAAATAAGTAGACACGGGATGGGAATAAGAAGTAGAGGTTAGATATATAATTCCTTCTAAATTCCGTTAGATATTGCGTGCGTGGGGTAATACAAGTTGCTAGCCGGCAGCTTACGCGGTAGAACACTACCTGTTTTAGGCTTATTTTGTAGCCGTATAGGTTACTATAAGTTGCTAGCTGGCAACTTATGCCGTATATTCCTATAGTAGCGTTTATAGTAACTAATATGACTTAGATAAAGATACCCATACTGCTATAAAGGTAGAACTGTGTAAAGCCAGCTAAGGATCAATATAGTAGCTATGGTAGTATTAAAGCCTTTCGGCGATATATAGAAATCTAATTATTATAGCCAACCTGTTATCTATAATTACCTTATCTTTTATCTTTTGCAGTCTATAAAACTAGGCTTCTTTAGGGTAGCTCGCCAAATCCGTTACACCTGTTCTTGTTACCGCTAGTTCCTTAGCCACACCTAAGCTTACCGTATTATTCTATCGTCACTCTTCTATTCTAAAAGATATACTACCTCTAACCATTATTTCCACTATTATATTACTAAAGCCTAGCACCCTTATAGTATGCCTCGAAAGACGCCTAGAAAGAGCAAGACGCACGAGCCAGAACGGGCTGTTTAGCTATTGGGAGAGAACGCGAATCTAGGTTTGTAATACAATCGGTGTATAAATAACATACTAACGCGTGTCTTACTAAATAACCTAATTACTAATAAGCTAACTGCCTAAACCTTACCGCGATGGGGACCTAGTTGGCCTAAGGCTAATAAGGCTCTAGAGCAGAAACGGGCTGAGGTAGCGGAGCGCGCTAGAAAGTATTGTAATAGGAAGAAAGAAATAAATGCAAATAATTAAAGGGAGGTAGAAGGAAGTAGTGTGGTTGGGGATACAGCAGCCACTAGTGACGAGACAGTTGTTAACGATTAAGGAGCTGCTGATAGCGAGATTGGGCCTAATGAAATCCAGGCTGATACCGGCGATGCTATGGAGGAGCTACGGCGGCAGCTAATAAATGTTATAGTTTCACCCGAAGTTTCTACAGGTATATAAGATAGCAATATAGCTAGTAGAGCCACTACGGAAGTTACGGATAAAATAGTTAGGGAGGAAGAGAAAGCTATTCCCGGCGCAAATTAGGCTGGTGCTTTAGATAATATGTAAGTAGACTATGAGGACTATATAAAATATAATAACGATATATACGACGGCTATACGGATTATAATAATAACTACGTAGACGAGATACTGCTACTATCTTATTAATTAGTTAGTTCTGAGGACCTAGAAGACCAACTATTATAGGACCTAGAAGACTAATTGTTATAGGACCCGGAAGACTAATCGTTACAGGACCCGGAAGACTAATCGTTATAAGAGATACTTGGCTAACTGCGAGAGATAGCCCTAGAAGAAGCAGCTATAGCGCTAAGTAATATATGTTAGGAAAGATGTATATATAGTATATATACCACTACTGTTAGCGCTAGGCATACTCTAATAGCCTAATATAGCCGAGCCAGACAGCGCTTTAGACGAAGATGGTTATTCGCTATATAAGCTGACGCGATACTAGGAGAACCGTATTAGTACCGCCGGTATCGAAAAGTTAGCCTTATATACGTTAATAATACAAAAACCGTAGCCGCTGCTTCTATGGCGAAACCTATTGGCTAGTAAGACGGGCGATATCCTAAAACTAAGCTTTTAAAAGTTAGAGCGTGAGTGCGTCTATACTAACCGTGACGTTTAGCGCCGATGGGATGTTAACAGTTTTATTGCCTGGGTAACTATATTAGCCGTTTACTAAGGAGGGTTTAGCTTATCCTTTAAACCGCGTTTTCTAAGCACTATTAACTAGAACCTAAGAGTTCTTATTTAAGGTTATTAAATTTATAAGCTTAAGCAAATTCGACTCGGCCATGGACTATTCTCCGCTGGTTTCGGATATAACTGCTATATATTTTTCCCGCATATAAAAAAAGCCGAAGAGATATATCTTTTAGACGAGACATAAGCCATCTAGATTGACCGTATCGTTATCCCTGCACTAAAAAGGGTCTGTCTAACTAATGTCTTACACTACTTCCCGCTTAGCTACGTATACGCGGATGGGAAAGCAAATATAAAACGCGAGGCGTCTATAACCTTAACTGGAATCGCTATGGACGTGAGATATATAATCGTAGAGATATACCTTAACGAATTCTGGTTAGTAATTGTATAAGAAGCTAACAGCTTTATAGGCGAGGGTAAAGTTAAAGCAGACGCGTTTAGTAACCCATTTTTAGTTATATCTAGACACGGCCTTAAGTTAGCAACGAAATAAGACACGCTTGCTAATACATGCGAGGGCTTCCGTGCGTATCTTAAGTAATGCTTTTGCATAGACGCCGGCCAATTTGCGTGGGAGGATTACTGGTTAGACCTTGGAATGGAGGACGTACCCCGTAATAACGATGGCATTACGCTTCTGCGAAAGGCTTATTACCTAGATAATTAGGCTGAGTAGCTATTATGCCCTAATAGCAACACCTATTAATTTAATATTGAACGCTACCCGTGGACCTCTACTTGTGACGCTGGTAGCATAAGCGTTAAGCTTATAAAAATAAACAGCCTTTAGTTATTGGGTGGTATTGTATATAGTAAGGCATATAATATTCACAAGGAGGTATTTGCTACGCCGCTTAAGAACTATAGATTGTTCTAGAATACCTACTTTAAAGCGCTTAGATACTCTAGCGACTTTCTAGAGAAATAGTATAGGATTAACTCTAAGTTCTAACCTAAGCACGCTAAACATAAAAAAGCATAACTACTTGCCGTATATAATGCTACAAAACATTAAATGTTAACGTCCTTAGAGGCATTAAAATATAAATCTTATAGTGTTAGATAAGAACACCGTATAACTTGGGAACATTTTAACGCGATTAAGCGTATGTATTAGCTGGGCGAGTTACCAGCTAGCAACTTGCGCGGTGATTAGCATTCCTATACGCCATACTAGATCCTGCCTACGCGTCAAGTTAACGCCTTCGTCGCTGCCGAGCTTAGCCGTTAGCTCCACTGCCTCGAGGCAGTTATTACTACTGCCGATATAACTATAAACGGCTCCGTAGCCACGCCATAGGACGAGCAACTGGTTAACGGAGTAATGGTGTTAGCTCTCGTCCGTATGCTCTGCGTAAGCAGCAGTGCGGGCCCTATATTCTACCCCGCCCTCTAGCGTAAGGGAAAGAAGAGATGGCCCAAAAGAGTAAGAGGGGACGATTGCGATAGCGTTTTGGAAAGCAGCGAGTACTCGGACGGCAGTAAGTGCTTAGATGGTAGCGAGGGCAGGTTATCCACTAGTGGCTAGTCGCGTAGCTTGGGAGAATTATATAAGTGGATTGGCCTTAATATATAGACCTGCGTAAGCGAATATGGACTGGTATGGTTCCTACGGGATATAATTAAGTAGGACTTGGTTATTCCCGTATTTAAACCGGAGCTAATAGGATATCTGGCGTTAGCAAAGAACGCGTTCCAAAAGTCTTTTCCTAAGGCTAAGGTAATAAGATATAAGATTGTGGACGAAAGCGTTACGCTAGGTATTATTCGCCGACTTATTTAATCCGACGCTTCTGTTAACCTAGGGACACAGGCAGCCGCTAAGCTCGTCGTGCAATTATATATATAAGAGGTTATCACCATTATGGCGTAACGCTGGAACACCAAAATTATTTCCGAAACTAAGAAGAGACCAACCACTTTTAAAGCTAAGCTTGCTGAGTATATTAGCTAGGCAGGCCTGACTAAAGACGAAGTATCCGGCTTATAAGGACTATTGCGTGAAATGGCCGAACGGCTTGGCAGAACCTTACTACGTCTTATTAAGTTACGGCCTTATATATATATAGACGGTACGGGCGCCCGTAACGGAGTTCTATTTTTTACTTAGTATGATATAGGACTATAGGCCGATAAGCTTTACGCCCTATTCGCTTAGGGTGATAAAGGTACTAATATAAAACGAGGCTGGGACAGTTTAAATTTCCGCTAGCTGACCCGTTAACTATATACGGTAATTGTTAAAGAGCGTAGAGCTTTATAAGCAGAAGCTTTTATGGACGCTGTATACACGGTAGCCGCTTAAGTTCTTTAGGTTATTCCTTAGTACAACGCCGGTAAGCTTTTAGTTATATACGATTCTAAACTAGGACACTCTAAAGCAATACGGGCGAAGATTAATGATATGAACGTGTTTAAGCGAACGAACTGGATTGCTGTATAGGTTGATAAAGAGTATATCGCCAGTATATTAGATTTTTAGGCCTACCTAGATGATACGGGCTATGATATAGACGACGATATAGATGACGATATAGACGACGATACGGACGACGAATTGTACGGGTAACAAGATAGTTAGGCTCTGGGACACCGCGACGGGAGCGGCGCGTGGTACGCTTAAGGGCCATTTAGATTCGGTTATGCCCGTCGTACTCTCGCCAGACTACCAGGTGGTCGCGCTAAGGTTAAGCGTTTAATTGGCCAAAAGGTAACTAGATTAAAAAAGCGCGTTAAAGAGGCAATAAGTCCGTTAAACCTCCGAGTTTACTACAATAAAAAGAAGCTAATATACTTGCCTGAAGATCCGGGCAGAATTAATGTCAGGCTATATCTTGATAAGGCCGCCTAAATCTAAGAAGAGACCGCCTAAGTCTAAGAAGAGACCTAGGGTACCATTTAGTTACCGGCAAATATATTAAGGTAAAGTTGTTAGCTGGCAACTTACTTAATCTATGTTAATCTGTCGCCTACTGCCTACCTAGTGGCAATTTGTCGCCGTTAGCTTTGTCGTCATTCTATGACTTATGTCTACCTTTTTGCTATCCACCTTATGTATATACTAGCGTCTATATATTGCTTGGTAGTATCTACCTTAGTAACGCACAATGCTAAGACCTCCTGCAATATTCGCGAATATTAAACGCAGTCACTACGTGGCTAATTCACTTTCCCCACCCGCTATCCCTTGTACTTAGTATACATTATATATAGATAGCGCTTTAAGGCAATTCTTTAGTAGGTGCTAGGAACTAGCAAAACCACTAAGAGCCAGCCTTAATGCGACTACTATAGTTAGATAGTCTTGCAGCTATAGGCTTGCGGTCGGGGATATCTGGCCGCTTTAGGGCAAATCCTTAGCAGATTTAAGTGCTAGGAACTAGCAAAACTGTTAAGAACTAGCCCTAGAGCGACCTTATAGCCCTACGCCTCCCAATTATACAAAAATTAAATATCCCCTCACGTGACTGCGATAGATAGATAGTCACTTTTTTTTATAGTTTAATCTACATATGAGTCCTTTTTTTATGACCTTATTTTCCGGTCAATAATATATCTTTAAATAGTTATATATAGCGGTGGTAATATACACGGTCGCAATAAGGTAGAAAAAGGTGTAGTTGATTTAAGTTTGGCGGACGGTTATATAAAGTCGCCGATCCCTCGCATGCGCTAAAAATGCGTTAACTGCCTAATTCTAGCCGGAAATAATCCCACCAACTTGTTAAATAGGTAAGGAAGAAACCTTAATAACTGAGGAAGAATCCTTAATAGCCGAAGAATCCTTAATAGCTGAGGAAGAAATATCCTTAATAGCTAGTGCAGGATAACCCTCGAATAGCTGGATTACCTCGGAAAGATCCATTTCCTACAGTCGATTATCACTTATATCTTTAATAGGAAGATGACTACGAGGCGGCTGCTGGCCCACCAACGCATTTTATATAAACTTCTCTATTAGTTAACTAAACTTAATGGCGTCTAGGTAAAACCGCTTAATAAGCTTAAGAAATACCTTAAACACACCTAATAAGAGCCGCTCTATAAAAAAATAAGGTACTTTAGATATAGGAATAAAAGTAAGAATACTAGAACCAAGTGTCTTCTGTATATAATACCATTGGTGGCCCTTAGTAAGACACTTTGTAAAGTACCGCCATTACTTGCTAGATGGAGCCGACGAGTTAGCCAACGATAAAGGTATATCCGTAAATGGGTAGAGTGCCTTAAAGAGCTGCTTTTTAACTAAAGACGCGTCGCTAACACCTCTACCCCGTGTGCTTAATCGCGTACTATCTAGAAGTGCTTCCGCGTTTTAATAACAGTTGTAGAGATATACGAGGTGATAGCGATAAAGGATCTCTTAAAGTATCCCGGTTGCTTTAATACTGGTAATGTTAAAAAAAGCCTTTCGGAAACCCAACAGCGCCGTGTTTATATTCTAGCTACTGGAGGTAAAAGTAACTAAGGACTGCGATGATAATTGGAGAGGATGTAATAGGGGAGGGTGTGACGGGGGAGGACGCGACGTGGGAGGATACCATGATTGGGGAGCAGTCTGCCAGTTTAAATCCACTATGCCGTTTTTTCGCTAGTACGTAAGTACAGCCTTCACATTCTTAACGGCTTCTTCGCTATTAATAGCGCTTACCCTATAGATTAACGCAGACGCCTCTCGTCTACCCATTCCTATATAGTTGGCCTGTTTAGCTAGCTAGCCAAGTTTCCTTCTGTTCTCCCGCATATATGTATTCTGTATATTATTCTCCTCCTCAGTTATAAAGACTTCCGAAAGCTTACTTTTAAACCTTCTACGCCTATCCCTTTCTTTACGCCTATTTACATTACTGACTATTATAATATACTCCGGGTTAGGTATAGCCGTATAGTCCTAAGTACGCTTAGCAGCCGGTTAAGATAGGGGAGTATTAGATATGGGCCTTTTGCCCCTGCGACCGGCACCGTTGTCGCGTATACTGTCCGGACCGGTAGTAGACTAAAACTCTACTGCGCTGCCGTAATCGCTGTCGTCCTTAATTCGCGATTAAGGGGATTAAGGGTCCGGATTAGCCTTATCCGCATTAACCGGAACAAGTTATAAAAGTACTTTAGGCCTACAGGACTGGCGGATCTACTATAACGCATCTTTTGGTGACTTCACAATAAAGAACGAGAGCCTAGGGTTGGCGCTATTACACACCTATACTGCCGCCGTATCCGTACCGATAAATAATGCCAGAAGTAAGCGTAGAAGAAACGATTGCGTCTCTTAAGGTGTTACGCCTGAGGCTAGAATAGATACATTTATGGCTATTTAATGTGGGTATAGGAGATTTGCGTAAGGTAGGGAATCGCCGTAGGAAATCGCGTTAAGCTATTAGCTAAAGCTTCGCCTATGCGCATTATTTCCCCCTGGGTCCGGAAATTAGGGTAATATACCTTTCTAAAAGCGATAGGGGAGGCTGTTAGGGTAAAGTTGCTAGCTGGTAACCTTAATATATAGTTATATAGCAAATAAAAATCATTAGATGACGGTTACGCATGCGTTAAAATTATAAAATGAAATTCTCTTATCTCCTATCACTAGTAGTACTCCCCTACCCCAATACTATATAGCCCGGTGGCGTGCAATGCTACTAAGGTAGTGCCTTATTGGGTAGCAGTGATGCCTAACTCTATAACCCGTTTATAGTGCGGCGTTAGTCTTTATAAACACCCTACTAAGGCTACACTATCCCTCTTAACGCCCCCTATATCTCACCCTAATTTATTCTCTTTAAAATGTGCAAGTAACGTTGCTATTATTATTAAGGGTGTGGCCATCTCAATGCCTATAATTACGTTAGATGTTTGGTGGCTCTTATACGCCCTAACCAAAAACTTTATATGCCTATAAGTGGATCCTTATAAGATCTTCTACGAGCCCTTAATATACAAGACTAAGACTTAACTAGTTTATATCCACCTTATTCTAGCCTAACTCCTCTAAGCTCTTAGAATTCGCAGTAATCGTATCTATATACGTACTTAGCAATAGGTATAACTAATGATTTGGTGCAATATATAAAACTTTAGCGCTAAGGACTTTATAAATAGGTAGCCCGGTTTAGGTAAGGGTTAAAATAGTAGTAGTGTTATAGGTTTACGAGGCCTTTAGTATAAGGAGGCAATAATTAATATACCTCCTACCTTATAATACCTTAGGAGATAGGCTTAAAGGGTAAAGTAGGGTGTAATAATTACTAGGGAACTATCTAAGAATTGTTACTTGCAGACACCCTTTATTAATTCGTAATAAGTGTCCATTGGTCCCATAGGCGAACTAATTCTAGGTAACTGCGTGTATAAGGTAGCTAAAGCTTCTTATAGCCGAGCAATTTCCCTACACTCTAAACTACTTTAAATCCTAAATAACTAGAGGCTAACCCCCCTAATCTATACATAATGTTAAACCCCCCTAGTGCTAAACACCAGCCAAAACGTGTAATTCTTAGACTTTAAGTAAACGAATTTACCGGTCGGGACTATTCCAAGTACATTAATGCCATTAATGCATATCTCGCTTTTGCAGGACGCCTAACCGATAATTTAGAATTTAGGAAATACTACGCCTATATTAAGCCATTTTAAGCCCTAGAAGTGAACTAGATCTTATTCTATATCACTATGGACATGAAGAAAGACTTAGCCAACCCCCTAACTATCTAGGAGCTACCGTATAAGATATATCGCGTCTGTTATAATAAGGAGGGAAAGTTATAAGGCTAGTATTTCCTCCTTTATAAATTAGCTAACTTAGTATATAGCCAAGTAAAGCGAATTTAGAACGTTATTGAGGAAAAAAATTACCTAACTTGGATACGTAAGTATTCTGATGTTTTATACCCTTAGGCAAAGCAGCCATATTAAAGGTGCGATTTGGGTTTTAAACTGGTTCTGGCCTCATTTTTAGAACCAATCTAAACTACTTACGTTACTGGGGCAAAATAATATATTAATATTGTACTACGGTTGGGCCGTTAGCTAGGGGAACTTTTAGGAAGGCTTCTAAATAACTGCCTTAATTTGCTATCTACCATCTATATTACTATTTACCTTTGCCGTCTATAATACTATTTAAGACCTTAATTAAGGTAGCAATCCCTTAACTTGGCGTTGCTTAATTACTTAGGTAAACTACACTAACTTAAGTGATAATTAAAGAACCTCTAATTAATTGACGTCTACTTTGCTAATAAGAACGCTCTCTATGTCCTAAAAGTCTGTCTTATATCCCCGCAATACTAATACTGTATACCCTTAGGTAAAGTAATTTTATATTAAGGATCCTATTGTATTGGTATTATTTATAGAAATGACATAGAGAACACGGTTGTAGACAAGTCGCCTACTGGTAACTGCAGGTAAGTTGCTAGCTGGCAACCTATAGGCAATATGTAGATAAGGAAGGTCTAGACTATTCTAAGTTGCTAGCACGCAAGATTTTCTTCATCTTATGTTTTAACGCTAAATATATGCTTAAATAAACAGCCCGCCCCCCTTAACTTCATTAATCCTTAGGTTGCAGCTCTCTGCCAATAACATGGGTGCTCTAGATCCAACTACGTATGCTGCGCAACTAATTTAAGCACCTTTATAGTTAATGGAGTCAAACAAACGTAAACGCAAGCCTACTCGTATGACTATAACTAAGGGTAGCCCTAACGACGAGGTTATATCTCTTAGAAAGAACGCAAAGGGTACGGCTATGTTAACGAGCTTAAGTGATGAATATAAGTTGGGGGAGGGCAACCTATAGAAGGTAAAGAAGATAAAGAAAAGTCTAAGAAATACTAACGAAGAGAAGCGCTTAAGAAAGTCAGTCTCCTAATGATCCGCGAGAGACACTAATTAATTTACATTTAGATGGCGAGCAAAACCCCCTTAGTTATTCACTACAACTAAAGAACGTGCCTTGACGCAGAAGATGTTTGTTATTGCCCGTACCTACGGCGGGACTAAAGACATCCTAGAGGAGGTAGTGGATATTGCTGGCACTACCGGGAATATATACACCGTGACTATTAATAAGACGCCTGGTTGCACTTATCCGTACGTAGAAAAAGGCTATTAGTGCAAACATATTATCTATATAAGTCGTCTACTATTACTCCGAAATGTAATCTGCCATTAACATTCCCTTTTGTGTTCTTAAAGCCCCGGAACAACTTACCTACTAACTAGTTTTTATCTCCTCTAAATTGCGTTAGATATTCGCTAAAGCTCCTTCTATCTTCCTTACACCTCACTCCCAGCCTAAACTTACCGGCTAACAACTTGGTTAAACAATCCTCTTAGATAACGACGTAGCTATCATTAACATCCAATCGAGTTATAGCTACGAACTCGGATCTATACCTTCCTATCAAATTTAAAGGCCGCTACCTAGCTTTTATAGAAACCTCCTACGCGGACCCGCATTCCCCGTTAAAGAAATGGCTACTAGGTTTCGTAACTAATTTTAGATACGAGAACGAAGAAGGCAGAGCACCCAGTTTGGAAAGCATCTTCCGCTTTATAAATCACCCGGAAAGCATTAGTTAAGACTATTTAGCAGCCGGACTCCCCGTTAATAAGGCTGCATTCCCACCTAGACACCTATATCATACGCGCATTAGCTAGATAGTTTCAATATACGCCATTATATGCCAAAGTCCTGCTATACTTCGTCTAGTTATTAGCGACCTTAACTATAAAAGCAGGCAGTTTTTCCTTGGAGGTAAATGTCTATGTAAATAGCTCCTTACACATAAGATACTTAGACTCTTTGCTTTAATATATAGACCTCACTTAACGTATAAGACTGATATTACTAACAAATCAACTCCAGCGAAGTTGCCAGCCGGTAACTTAACTGCATACGACTAAGCATTGGATTTAAATACGAGAAAAGACTACACTATAATTACGAGCGAAAAACACAATCTAACTAATGAAAACCTAGACCTAGGTATCGACGACACGAACAAGTCTTTGCTACCAATATTGGATGATGGGGATACTGGTCCCGAGTCAGAATATAATCCCGAGTTGGATAATGCATGCTGCGACATATGTATATATGGACTCTATCTATGCCGCTATAGCTTAGATACAGAGCTGTACGGATTAAACTAGCACTACTAATTACCGGCAGTCTTACAATTGGCGATTTAGGTATAGATAAAGGTGTAGATACCTTAAGACCTAGTTAGCTGTTAAGCGTGTAGCAGGGAGTTAAGTAAGGTTGGTGGCATTTTCTAGGCTTGATTAGATTTGGAATTTTTTGACTAGTAAAAGGCCTAGCATGATTATAGGAGCTTACATTAGTGGCAGATCCTTAAGTAGTGTAAGTCGCCAGCGGGCAACATCTAGGTATTACCTAAAAACAGGCTAGCGCTTTAGGATAGCTTAAATAAACCTTTTCGCCCCAGCTCCTCCATCTTTTCTATACTTCACTCTATCAAATCTTTCTTGCCTGCTAGCAACTTAAGTGAAATTCCAATCTCAGGCTCTATTCGTCCTATTAGATAACCAATATCTATCCTATAATTTAATCGGTCCGTAACCCGGTATGGTTAAGAAATTGGTGCTATAGTAATTAATATTAAGCATAGAATTAGACGAATTATGCCATTATACACCGCCAACCTTGCCCCTCCGGAACCCGATTCTTCTTAGCCCGATCGAGACGAGATTAGAACTCTAAATAATAAAGACGCGTTTACCATTTACAGAACTGCCCTGGCTATGGGCATGTCCCTACCCAAGCTGAATAGCTTTTATAATTTCAAATTCCAAGACAAAACTTCGCCTATAAAGAAGTGGTTGGTTGCTTGTAAGGGTAACTTTAGACAGCCGAATAAACCAGAAGTCGAAATAACTTGGAAATTAATGATCCGCCTTATCCATAAACCTAACTATATCTCAATCGCGTAAATAAATGCCAGTCTACCATTTGTAATGCCGCAGAGAGTCGCTATAGACATTCCACCTGCATACTATATCACTACAATTGCAATTATTAGGACTATGGACGAAGAGCTAGAACTGCTAAACACTAGCTATATCGACCCAAATCTAGCCAACTGCTACTTAGCCGGGCAATTACCTTATAACTGGTTCAACGTCTTCGAACTGCTCAACATATTCTACCGTTGTTACCTAGACCAAAAATAAATAGGCTAGGTTGCCAGCTGGCAACTTACAGATTCTTTAATGGCCGAATGCACTAAAGGGTTACAACCGTTAGAAATGGGGGCAGGAAAGTTTAGTATAAACTTAAATAAGGGGTTGGCTTACATATGGGTTACAGGTAGCGTTGGCAGTGCGAATAGCAGGGATCTATACAGTAGGGTTTCTTAGAGATATAATCTCTTTAGTTACTGGCCGTCTTTTAACTACACCTCTATGTTAGATAGTAGCATCTGCTAGTAATATAAACATACTACCCTAGCTGCCAATTAATAACTAAATTCTACGCGAAAACCAAGGCAAAAGCAGGCTAAGTTGCCAGCGGGCAACCTCTCCGCCTTACGAACGGTATTAGATAAACCTCACACCGCAGCACGTACCCTAGACAGTAAAGAGTAGGGAAGTTATTAGTTGGTAACTTGTAGGTGTTCTAGAGAGCCGGAACACTAGAAAAGGGGTTAGGGAGGGTTGGCGATAATTAGAATAGGCGGCCAGACGTCTTGGGTTTAGTTATATATAAAAGTGGCATAGTATTAGTTAGCAGATAACCAGGATTTACACATTATAATTACATTATCAATGCTTTATACATTGTAACTACACTATTAATGCTTTATACATTATAGTTACACAATTAATGCTTTACATTATAACTACACTATTGATACTTTATACACTATTAATGCTTTACATTATAACTCTACAGTGGCTTTAGTTAGGGCTAGTCTTAATAATATAAAAATACCGTATAAGCTGCTAGCTGGCAACTAGAACAACTAGAACTACGTAGCGAAACATTGCTGGTATATACTCTAGTGCCGGTCCTATGCGTAAGGGTAGGTAGTTTATATGCCGCTATAAAATTAAGGTTAAAATTAGAGTGTCGTTTATTGCAAATCCATGCCCTGCTTATACCCGCAGCCACACCCACTCGCTTATATCGCCCTAGTATCTTAAACCTTACATAGCTATATATACGACTAGCCTCCCCCTCTTTATAAAAGTAATTTCACTCGCAGACGATTTCGCTTAATTACTATTATCTATAGCAATTGTAGCAAATGCCCGTGCTTAGCTAAGAACTTCAGTAACGTGATATTTGTGAAATATCGTGAGGTTTCTACCTGTATAATTCAACCGGTTCTCTACAGAAACAGCATTGTTTTAGCTACGGTATAGGCAAAAATAGGGCAGGGGAGGAAGTTTTAAATTGCTTTAATTTAATTCACCAGGGTAACTAAATAGTCATTACGTGCAGCTACAGCTATAATTACTATATACAATTGGTGGCAATTAGGCGAGATTAAATACGTGTACCGAATTTGAAATCTTATAGCGCTTATTAAAGGGCTGGAAGCTAGTCGTGTAATTTACTATAAGTTGCCAGTAGGTAAGATTTAGTCGCCCTCGGTGCTATATTTTCCTATAACTTTTCACTATTTACTAGCAACCTTAGTGACCATATTCGTAATTTAAACGCGTACTTTACTTTTGTAAATAGCCCTTCACCTTAAACTCTTTTCATTTACAGATATAAACGGCGCTAGCCACTAGCGTTAATCTATATATTTACCACCTTCAGCCCTTCCAATCCTCCATTTCTTCTATACTCCACTTATCTTGCCCAACCCTTGCCAGCTAATAACTTAACTCTCTTTCTCTCTATATACATTTCTTAGATAAATTTCTCTATCTACCTCATTTATTAATGGTACTCGTACCGCATTCTAGAGCGCTCTTAACGGTAAATAATGTAGCCTTAAAATAAAGATAGTCCATTTATTAACTATATATATATGTCTAGGGATTTTAACCGCCGGTTACGTTCTTGCTTCCCGCTAGCCTGCACTAGTTTAGATTAGATATATATTTAACTATACTTATTCTAGTGGCTGCAAGTTGCCAACTAGCAACCCTGCTCTCTTTTAGATACTATACGTTGCTTAGATACGTCTTTTTATCTACCTCACTCATTGGCGGCACTAGCACCTGCACCGTATCCTGGAGCGCTCTTAACGGTAAGTTAGGTAACCTTAAAATAGAGACAGTCCGTTTACTAACCATTTTTGCTAGCCTCTATTAATTCTAATTAGTTTATTTCCCTTTGCATTTACCCTATTGGCTATAAGTTGCCAACTGGTAACTTAGCCCGTTCCTATAGATTTAACAATGACTAAACCCTAAAAAAATACCGTAGCGGCGGCTGGACCATCCACTGACGTGTAGGATAACGCCGCTAACACTTAACTAAAGAAAAAAGCGAGAGAGATTAAAGCTATTACACCTGTAGAGGCTATTAAGCAAAACCCTAAAGGAGTGAAGGTCATCCTAACTGGCTTAATTGACAGCTAGGCCTATATCGCTAGCTATCTTAGGCTATTAGATACACAGCAATTAAGAGATTATATTAATGCATACGCCTCGGTTCCCGATTTAGCGTTATCTCTATAGCTTTAATACCGGAAAATAGGGTTTGGTGTTACTGAATATACGGAAAAAACTACTTATAAGGCCGAGAACATTTTTTAAATAATTAATGACCTAGAATCTATCTCTATAGCATGCCTTAAAGCAGGCCTGCCACTCTAGTATTATAAGTACGACAAAACGGACCATAATAGGGCCTTGGCCTGGTATGTTGTTACCCTCTATTAAATCATTAAGGATAATCCCGATTGGTTCCTAATAGTAGGAAACGATCCTAAGTACGACGTATAGTTTGTTAGAAGGAAGCCGCCAGAAGAGTATTACCGCGCGTATGTCTTTCTGCGATGGTTCTACCGCGCAAGTACTAGAAAGGTAAAATCGAAGAAAGAGGGAGGGCGTGCTTAGAACATTTAAGCTATATAACCAATCTACCTAATAGACAATGATTTCCAGGGTGTGATAAGCGTAGAAGCAGCGCAGTTATTAGCTGGCAACTCGCTCCTTACTAGGTTTCTGGCTAATGACGCCGCTGATTTCGGAGATAAAGAGATGTCGGACAAGGAGTATATTAGCGACAAGGAGGGACCTAACGGCAACATAATATACTCGGCGCCTTTAATATTTCTTAACGCCTTAGCTAATAGCTTTTGTAATGTACTAGCTAGGGTATCCGGGACATCTCTAGACGGTAATCCCTTTTTTACCTCGTTAAGTCTAGAAGCTTAGATCTAGCTATTATAAAATATATTAGTATAGGCAAAAGTGCTGTATCTACTAGCGACCCCTGCCGCTGCTAAGAATAATAATACCGCAGGTGTGGATTAAGTATTAGGGAATCTAATTACCACCTTAGATACTGTGATTGCATATGCTCTTTATATATCCGAAGTAGAAGCCACGCTTATGGCCGCGGGAAAAGAGCTGGACCCTAATTATTAAGCAGCTTTTTGGGAACTGCAGAATAGCACTAACTAGGCCACGGCCTAATCGTTTAATTATCTTAGTTTATATTCTATATTGGATGTTAATCCCGTAACTCTATCCATCGGGTCTGGAATAACCCTAAAAGCATAGCAGGTAATAGGGGCCATTTAGGCGTAGTATATGCTTAGCAGTCCTATTAGATCAGCAATTCTTGGCGACGATGTTGGGCTCGGAAAGTCTATTACTTCTCTTTCCGTTATCTAGAATATCTTCTGCTGCGATATAAAAGTCTTAGCCTTAGGCAATTCACCTACTGGTTGGCGACTTGGGGCCGAGTTATTAGCTGGCAACTTAATAACTCCAGGCCCGTACAAGCCGACCCTTATCTTATTTTCTGCGTTGGCCGCTAGTATCTGGCGAGACGAACTTTGTTTGTTCCCGGACCTAAAACTGTACTATTATTATAGTGCACCGAACAAAGCTACTATTATAACTCGGGCGAACGTTCTGCCTAGGTTAGTAGACGATTTAAAAAAGATAATCAAAGCGCTGGACCAGAATGACCCTTCTATAAGTTGTTATGTGTTTATATTGACTTATTTAACGTGGTATAAACGCACTTTGGATAGAGTCGCTATGCCTAGACGGTCGAAATTAACCCGCAAGCGTAGTCGTGTTCCTACTAATAAAGAAGAGGAAAAGGATGGGCCTGACGATGACGATAAAATGGATGAAGATCAGTTGCTTAAACTAAAGTCTTGCATTCCTGACTACTTTGGTTTGGTTATCTGCGATGAGGCCTATAAGTTAAAGTCTACTTAAACGTAAACGCACCATTCCGTTTACCTAATATGTCCGCAAAAATTGCTACTAGTAAGCGCAATAATTTGTGGCAACCAAGCCGCTAATATTAGGGGCATTATTAGTTTAATGTATGGCGTCTTAAATCGTTATATACCATTGGATATAAACTTCTTTGATATATTAGAATACTCTATAATGTAATAAAAGATATCTAAGTTGCTAGATGGCAACTTGCACTATCTAGATTTAGAGGAGTATTGTATATTACTCGACCCTAAACGCTTCTGGGCGTTAAGTGGTCTAAATATAGATATTAACCTATCGGCCGCACTAATTCGTTTAATTCTAATGCTTTGTTAAATACGTTGTTATAAGGGCCTAACGGTAGAACTTGAGCCCAGAAAATCAGTTACGGTTGGAGCAGATATCCCCCCCTACCGTGTCCTTACCGTTGAGCTCTAAATGTCGCGCGCGTAAGCCGAATTGTATGCTGAGTCGTATAAGATCCTCGCCAACAATATAGAAATAGGTGTAGACGCCGTGATTGGAGAAGGTCATATTAATATAGGCCGACATCATTGGCTTTCGCATGCCTCTTTTAATGTAAGCCTCGACAGGTTCCGTAGTAGAGCGCCGACTGGTGTTAAGCATGTTGATGGCTGGCATGAGAAGGGTGTGCACGGTTTGACCTTTTACCATCGGCTTACCTAAGGCAAAGACGTTGATGTTTGCTACTATGATAGGGTTACGTTTGCTATATGGATGTGTAAACGATTAGTAAAGCTTTAGTGGCTAGCAGGCTTTCTATTATATACCTGTATTAATGCTAACTAAAAGGTCTTAATTTTTACCAAATAGCCGGTTATTTAGTGGAATATAGAACTTTTTCTTCTGATGGTAGGCATTAAATTCGTTAGCATTTGTTCCGCTTACACCCAATTACACCGTAATTAAGTTATCGCGGACTTTAATAATCTATTGCATTAGGTCAAAGTCTGCGTTACTAGCTACTGATGCTCCTTAACAAGCACGAATCTCCAGAAGGCTTGTTATAACATTATTATAGTGGAGGTGCTAGGCTCGGGATTAACGGCAAACTAATTAATTAGTAGAGTTTGGAGAATTGGTTAAACCTATTAAATTAATGCGTTTATTTTAATAACTGATTATATATATAATTAGGTTATTTAATCTCGCGCTGCGAAGAAATACTATATATAGCTCGCCACCACAGCCGACTTGGACTTTAAGATGCTAGCTAGCAACTTGTTTGACCATAGCGACTCCGAAGATAAAGATAAACGATTTAGCGCTTTAAGAGATATAATTATTAGTTATTATACTAAGATGTTTAGACAAAGAAGCCCGCAAGACGAATAGGGTGATGTGTATAACCTTATAAGCAAAGACCAGCTTCCCGGAGAAGGTTTAGGGCTTACGTTAGAACAGATATTAGAAAGTTGGAAAAATAAAAAAAGTACGTAATTTTATTGGCGAAAGTTAACTGGTAAACTGCTAATGTTATATCTAGAACTTATTAATACACGGAAGACTACTGTAGTTGCTGAAGCAGCAGTAGAGAAGGCAAAACGAGCTGCGGAAAAAGTAATAAGAATTAAGGCAGCAAAGGATGCTAGGGCTATTGCTAAATAGTAAGCAGGCGGTTCTGACGCGGAGGGCTCCACCGCAGCTACGGTTAAAGGTAAAGGAAAACAGAAAGTTACGAACTCTCCACTAGCGCTAGAACTTCAGTTTAATATTTGTAAATTTAATTAAGCTAATACTAGTATGTGGTTTAATAGAAGTCGCTAGCTAGTAACTTACTAACAATTTGGTAGGTACTTCTCTACTAGCGCCGGAACTTTAGTTTAATATTTATAAATTTAATCAAGCTAATACTAGTATGTAGTTCAATAGAAGTTGCCGGCTGGTAACTTGCTAATAATTTAGTAGGTACTCCGCGACGTAAACCAGGCGCTAGTTATTAAGGGGATTTACTAGATAAAGAAGATGGTTCCCCTACTCCGGCTGCGGCTTAAGCCACAGTTAATAAAGGCAATAAAGCGCTTACGCCACCCCCTAAGGAAAACGATGAAAACGTAGGCAATAAAGATATCGTTAAGCAATTAGTAGGTAAGCTGTAGTGTTAAATACTACAGGATAATTGCTAATATGGTGATTTGGAATAGATCTAGCATTAGCTAAACCGCTAGCTAAGCATGTAACTGGCAAGCGTAATAGGTTAATATTAAAAATAACTGGGCTAAGCAATAAAGATGGCGAAGTAGATAATAGCGGTGAGGTTGTAGAAGGCGAATAGGTAGGTAAATAGGCAGGCGAATAGGCGAGCAAAAGCATCTTAAAGAGAAGAAAGACAGATTATAGGGCAGTAGTAACAAGGGCAAGAAGGGCTTTGGTGCTAAAGAGGACTTACGGAAAAAAAACTAGTAGTAGGTAGAGAGGCGTAGTAGGCATAGCCGGTAGGGGTTTGGTTAACTAAAATGCTAGAATGGGAGTAGGAGCGGAGGACTTAAGTTAGTAAGTCAATGGTGCAAGTTAAGGTTGGCGATTCACTTTGAGGGCAGTTAAAGTAAAGTTGCCAGTTGGCAACCTTACTATTAGCTAAGTAATAGGCTACTAGGTCTAAAATGCATAGTAGTTCCCCGTGCCTTAACTGCCCCCCATTACACGCTATACCTAGTAGATTAGTAATAATAATAATTAGTGCTAATTATCCCTATATACTATCGCCAATTTTAATATCCCTTAATTAATCGCTTAACGCCCGATTTAATGTCCTTATAGCAATTATGCCCCAGAATAATACCCCTAAGCCCACTCCTAAATACTAACCCTAGATAGTGGTAGTAAGGTATAGTAATAGTAGTTAGGTCTAAAAATTATAAAAATATATTCTATAT
>Ga0307515_10001620_pt1 | contig 50138 bp, 27 predicted proteins | sample 17_EM_MG_FD_194513 | JGI IMG/M metagenome (GOLD analysis project Ga0307515, IMG submission 194513) | Populus trichocarpa ectomycorrhiza microbial communities from riparian zone in the Pacific Northwest, United States - 17_EM | ecosystem: Host-associated > Plants > Roots > Unclassified | place... | reverse complement strand
TCTACTAAAGCTCTACCAAAGCTCTACACGAAGCTCTACCTACGCCTCTGATATGGTGCTCTGCGTACGGTAGCCCTGCGCACGGAAGCTCTGCACAAAGCTCTACACGAAGCTCTACACAGAGGCTCTACGCAAAGCTTTATATAAAGCTCTTCCTTAACTTCTTTAACCTTCCAACCCCCCGCAAGCCGGGGACGGAGCAGGGGGCTAAATGGTGTAATCGTGATGGTTGTGTATTTAATTTTATAAAAGCGTAGTTACCCTCGTGTTCTTAACCGTATAATGCTAGGAATCTAATTTCGGTTCGTTAAGTCGGCCAATCAAATCAATAGAATTAGCCGGTAACAAAACGACTTTCTACTTTGACTTTCTACCGGGGGGAAGGGGTCGCTACCCCCCTACCAACAAATTTTACTCTGCTGCTTCTACTACTGCTCCTGTATCCCATACTTACTGCTTTAGTGTTTCCCTTCCTCACCACCATGACAGCCAGTATCACCCGCTACCTGGCTATTCGCCCCCTTCCTGCGTCTGACACCAAAGCCAGCCTGATCTTACTCGATTCGCCCTCGACGTGCTCGTAGTGCCTCCTATAAGCGGTAAATACGAATGGCTGTTTAATAGCTACAAGATCCTCCTCGAAGATCGACGATCCCGCCTAAAGATGGATATTATTAAGGCGAACAAGTATCTTCGGCATAGACATAGGCCGCCTATAAAGGGTATATTTAATAATGACATTGGAAGGTAAGGAGCAGGGTCCGCAGGAGGCAGAACTCTCACTAAAGGGGCAAGCTAAGGCTCGCCTTGCGGCCGCAGTTTCTGCGGAGGCTGCTGCTCAGGAGGACGCCGCTGCGGATGAGGAAGCTTTAGCTGAGAAGGAGGCTATTAAGCACGACTGTGAGGTGGAGGATGAGGAACGGGAGGGTGGCAAGATGGAGAACGAGCTTCCTGATGTCAATTAAGGTATAATATAGACGATTTTATATATAATTTAGTAAGGTTCGCTACCTCTACTTTTAATCCTTAACACTATAATATTGCTAAGACTTACCATATTAGGTCTAGTGGGTAGACTGGAGCTCCTTGGAGCTCTTGGATCCAGATCTGGTTTCCATAGGACTGGACTGGATCGATCCTTAAATCCAGTCCAGTCCGGTCTAAAAAGATCACTGCCGGCACTGTAAGATACGGCAATTCATATCTAACGACACCTTTGGATCCAGATTGATGACAGTCTTAGAATCAGATTTATTGCAGTGTGGGTGCATAATTCTTGAGAACGAAAGATTGAATTGAGAAAGATGTCTCCCGAGTCACGCGATTGAATCCATGTGAAACGACCATCACGCCACAATCACCCCTCCCAATTTATGAGCCCGCCTCGTACGAACCTATGCTATCACGAATCTCTCGACCCCAAAAATACTCTAAAATCAATGTCCAGATAGCCTCTGCATTGGGCTAACTGACCAGCGCATGACCAAACCTAACGCGCCCGCGTTACACAAGGCTGCATCAGCTTTAGTGCGATCTTAAACTGGCAATTCTCACTCAAATCCACCGCATTGACTGATAATGGCACCTCCACTCCCTAAGGCCCATAGACCTCAGACCCAGCCCATGACGATTGTGCTGAGGAGCATTTGTCGTGACTACCCTGCTGGTGGTGGAATCTTGCGCGAACTGCTCCAGAACGCAGACGATGCCGGAGCCTCGAGCGTTGTACGTAGATTACCTTTGCTCTTTCCACTGCAACTTTGTCTTTCATTCTTTTCTTTCGGACAGGTGCTGACTCCATCTATAGAGACTCGTCCTCGATTTAAACAGCTACCCAACGGACAATCTTCTTCACGCCGATCTTGCTCAGTATCAAGGTCCTGCACTTTTGGCATATAACAGTGCCGTCTTCCCAGCTGAGGATTTTGAGTCCCTCTCGCGAGTGGGAGATTCCCGCAAACTTCGGGATGCCTACTCGACTGGCAAATTTGGAAGAGGGTTTAATTCAGTAAGCTGTAATTCTGTGGCTGACAGTCACAGTCACTCAGTATATCCAGGTTTACAATTGGACTGATTCACCATCCATTGTGTCCAAGGATAGCCTTCTTATTCTTGACGCGCATCACCGGTGGTCGGCTAGCTTTCCCAATTGCACCAATCCTGGCGGTCCGATGTGGGACTTCGTGGCCAATGCAGGGGAAGTAGAAATGAGAAATCAAATGAGCGCATTTTCAGCCGTCATGGAGGTACCCGATAAGCCGTTTGACGGTACGATCATTCGGATCCCGTTGAGAACCGCGTCGCAGGCAGAAGCGAGTGAGATCTGCAAGCGACCAACCACAGCCTCTGACGTCGAAGAGGTCATGAGAAAGTTCGCCTCTGAATTTGAAATCTCCGGGCTGCTTTTTATGAAGAATATCGAGAGTATCAAGATTGAGATTGGAGGTGCTGTGGATTCCAGTATCAAGATCTGTAATACGGAGCATGTGAGAATGTACGTACTACATGTGATTCAACCAAGAGTATTCTTACAATTGGGACAGGAACAGGCGATTGGTCAATGACATGGTTAGGACAGCGTCTACGGAACCGGAAAAGCCATTTGAACTTTCATTTGATGTCGAGATAGAGTCTGCGTCCTCAACTGCGAATAGTCGAACAAGCTTCGCCGTGCATCACAGCATTGCAAGCCATCCAGCAGAGGAAAAGCTACGAGATTGGTGCAATGCTCAAGCCATGATACCTTGGATTGCGGTGGCAGCTCAAATCCCTGTAAGTTATATGGACGCAAGAAAATGCTAGCAATAATTCTAAGATCCTGATAGGCAGATGCTCCGGGAATGAACAACGGTTCCCTATTTACGGTTCTGCCTCTTCCAATCCCTACGAACCAGCCGGTCCATATACATGGCCTCTTTAGTCTATCTCCAGACCGGGCCCGGATCCATGGTAGCAGCGACAGCAGTGTCCAAGATCAACTACCTGCACAATGGAATGAGTGGTTGTTTGCTAGGCCAATTCCGACGGCCTGGGTCAATATGTTGCTGCATGTTGCACAGCGAGATCCTGAACGAGCTGCGTTTGCAAAGTGGCCGTTGACAGTGGCAAACTATAATGATGTAATGCATGGGATGATTCAGAAGGTCCTGCAGATTGTTCAAGACAGGTCCTGCCGGATTTGGTACACTGACCTTGGCTATACAAGTTCAAACCTAGGACTACTAGCCAACGGAGATGAATCGCTAGCCTTGAGAAGAGCTCTATGCGACATAGGAACCCCCATGATCTACCTTCCGGATACACTATTGCCTACCGTGCAAAGTAGCAACTTGGTGGAGCGTCTAAGTCCAACTTCTCTGTGTGGCCGCCTCGAGAGAAGCGGACATCAAGTGCGAGCATTGATCGAGGATGCAAAGCAAACCCTTCTCGAATATATCTTGTCAGATCCTAGCTTTCGGGGATATGGAGCTATGGAGCTATTTCCCTTCGAGGATGGAACGTACAAGTCAATCGATCGACGTGTTGCTTTCGTTCATCGAGATGAAGATGAACACGCCCTATTCGGCCGTGAACTGCATCTAAATATTAGTCTTGGAAGGCTTTCAAAAAACACCATACATGCCCTGAGGAACGGTTTGTTGCGCTCCTCTCTGCATTCCTCTCTCCGGCAACGCTCGAGCAATGATCTCAAATCTTATTGTTTGAGCACATACTTCAAGAATTTCGATCCAAGTCAAGACTTCGTTTGCTTAGACGGTGATATGAAGGCTTTCGTCTCCAAAATTTGGGACTGGATCGTGGCAAGAGGTTACAGCCTACCCGAGGTGGACGTGTCTTGCTTGTGGCTTGTGCCACTTTCAAATGGCCAGCATAGGAAACTGAAGCCACAAAATCCGTCAAGTGGAACGATTTACGCACCTCCAGGAGAAATTGGAGACTTCCTTCGCAAAATGGCCACTATCGACGCAGTTTCCAACAAACCCATTGTGTTTTCAGACAGTCTTTCATCTCGCGCATTAAAGCTTCTCGTAGATGCCTCCGTGAATGATTCTAGTCTGTTGGTCAAAAACGGCGGGGTCTTGGAAGACTTCACGTTTTGGCTGAATAACATTCATCAGGCTATAGAACGAGCATCCAATGACGATAAACTTCATCTGCAGGAACTTCTAGTTTCACATTGCCATCTTTGCAGAGATATTCCAACTATTTCGAGCGCATTACGAGGACTCAAAATCTTTCAGAAACTCACTTGGATGCCGGGAAATGACTTGGAACCTTGCTTTAGTTGGACATCTCTTAATGGCTATTCGGAAGTCATCGGATTACCTGGAAATGTGCCCGTACCGGATGGGACAAACGTACTTTTCGTGGACGCCAAATTAGAGGATACTAGAAGGTTTCTCACGGAATTTCAGCTGGCGGCGTGCCCATGTACTGTGAGCCTTTTGAAGGACTTCATAGTTTCATTTTGGGAAAGCGGACACTTCAAAGGTCTGAGCATATGTTGCAGAGAGCATATCGCGAGGCTATTCTTCAGTCACTTCTACAATTTCGAAAGGGGCACTCGGGAAAGACTAGCGTCACTACCCTTTCTCCCTCTCTCCCCCATTGATGACAAGAGGGTCTCAAAATTCGCCACGGCAGCACAACTTATTGACTCGTCTAACCACCTCCTGCGATCTATTTTTTGATGATGAAGAGGTTTTTCCAGCCCAGTGGGTCATGGACGAATACAAAGGAGTAGCCATTGACTGTGGTCTACGAGAGCGCCTCACCGAAGACCTGGTTAAGGGTCGAATTAAGTGCTTCGCGAACGACCATGACGATACTGAACGAACGTGGGACATGGCCGGCAAATTACTCCAGTCTAAAGTGGAGTGGTCGTCAGGCGCAGACACAGAACTACCTGTCATTCTACAGGAGCTGGAGTGGCTCCCAGCTATCGACTGTTACGGAAAGAAGGTTCTAGCAAATGCTGCTCAATGTCGCGGACTCGACGATTATTTGCTCGTCGGACTCGTGCATTCACTTGTCCAGTTTGATATTACGGGAGATTGGAAGCAGCGACTTGGCTGGGATGGAGCGATTCCAATTACCACGCTTCTCGCGCAGTTGGAGCGAGGGATCGAGAAGGGGGACGGGAAGGTTGTCCACGCCGTTCTGAAGTATGTTCAAGGAGAGGACCAAGTCGAAATCTGCTATGAGGAGTTGATGGATCTCCGGTGCACCCTGACTCAAAGTGGCTGCTTTGTCAGTCCTCGAATGGCCTTTCATACTGGCTGCGAAAGACTTGAGCCGTACCTATACAATATCGACAACAGCTTTTGGTATGATAATTCTTCGCTCCTTCAAAGACTTGGAATAAAAGAAAAGCCTGACCTCGAAGATTTGTTGCAAGCCCAAAGAGAATTCCAGCCAAGAAAAGGAGCCGAAGAAGAGGCCGGTCTAAAGGAAGCAGATATAGCAGTTCAAATTGAGATCATCAAGCTCGCCGCTGTCTTTGGTCGGGATCGTTTGTCAACCTTGATGATTGTTAGCGCCATAGGGAGTCTTTGTGCACTTGAGGATGCAACTTATAATGATCTTGGACCACTTTCACCAGTACAAGGGACCGCCAATTTCACACATCCGGATATTCCTTATAGCATTGTCGTAAAGCTACGAATTCAACCACTGAGTGAACGAATCAAGAAGGGACAGTTGGGCTTGGCCGATATTGATGATGACGAGTTCGATCAACATGAGGAAGTCGCGGATGGCATCAATGATACACTTGAACGCTACCCGGTTGAAGCGACGTTCAAAGAGTACCTGGCGAATGCAGACGATGCTGGAAGCGCAACGCAGATCAATTGGCTCCTTGATGCTAGACAACATCCGCAAGTGTCTCTTGTGACTCCAGAGCTATCGGCGTATCAGGGACCTGCTCTAGTGGTCCACAATGATGGAATATTTCAGGAAAAGGATTTCGAAGGGTTGAAGCACGTTGGAAGAGGTAGTAAGAGAGATGACCCTTCCACAATCGGCAAGTTTGGTAGGGGATCTCAAACAATGTATCACTGGACCGATGTTCCAATGCTGCTATCAGGAAGCTACTTAGTGGTTCTTGAGTAAGTGTCTCTGTTTTCTCTTATTATTCTGTTCTGTCGTTTTCATCTTCCCCCTTGTCTTTTTGCTAAGCCATCTTACTCACTATGCCCTAGTCCTTTACAGCATGTCTTGCACATGAACTATCGCACCGGCCGTCGAATGCCAGGTGTCAAAATCGAGCTCTCAAGACTTAAGAGTACATGCCCGGATCAACTAGCTCCTTTTGATGGCCTGTGGGGTTACTCTCGGGAGCGGGAATTTTACGAGGGTACAATTTTCCGATTTCCCCTTCGACCTTCGACTGTGCATTCGAGGCTGAGGGAAAGCAAGACGCCATTGGATTACACTGCAGCACAACGGTATATGGAAGACTTTCTTGACGAAGCGCGCATCTCATTAATATTTTTGAGAAATGTGCGGTCAATCGATTTCGAGGTATACGGGGAGAGGCATCCTCGTTGGTCGGTAAAATCCTCCAGCAGGGGACTGGAAGATGACTTCTCTGACTGGACCGTCTGTACCGTGACCAAAGGAAATGGATTGGATGGCGGCACTACGATAGAAGATCGGTGGTGGACTGCCATTCAGGATCCGGCGGAATTCCCGACTGAGCTTCTGCATCGCCACAAAAGGACAATGAAGGATGTTCAATGTGGAATGGCTGCATTAGTATCTTCCACACCCGCTGGTAAAGATGCAAAATTTTATGCTGCTCCAAAATCAAGAATATTCAGCTCTCTTCCTCTCCCTTTACAATGGGACTTACCAGTCAATGTCCACGCCACCTTTATTACTTTTGGGGATAGAAATTCCATCACCATCGAAAGTTCTGCTCGAGAGGATGGCGCAGACTGGAACAGATGGCTGCTCACTTCGGCGATACCAAGCTTGTATCTTCCTTTCCTTGAGGACCTTACGAGAAAAGTAAGCCAAGATGCTTTTCGCCTTTGGCCCAAGCAAGTCCCACCCAAAGGCTCTCTTTCAGAGCTGGTTTACACTTCATTCTGGCAACAATTACCCAGCAGCTCATGTCGCCTCTTTCCATTAGCCCGCCAATTGGATAGGAAGAAGAAACGCCAGCCTCCAAAGGCTTTAGAGATCAAAGAGGCCACCTTTGATTTCCTATCCAGCGAGACATCGGAACTTTTACGAGATGTCCTTGAGTCTCAGATTCCAACGCTTGTCCGCGTTCCATTTACAAAGTTGCAATCACTAGAGCCAAGGATTACATCCGTTACACCAAGATTTCTTCGGAAGATTTTTCGGTCAGAAGCAGCAGCTGAATATCTGACCAAATCCAACTCCAAACTCAAGGCTTTGGAAGCTCTCCTGAAGGAGATAATGCCCGAGGCCGATGCCGACTTTGAGGAATTGAATGGCTGTCGTGTACTTCCACTTGCGGATGGCACTTTGGGCGTGTTGAATATCGTAGACCGCTCCAAACCAACCCTTACGTACTATGTGGCCAGCGAGCGGGAGGGGGAACTCTTTGATTTTGCCCTGGAACTTTTGACACCGATGAATCAAGGGAATGACTTTAAGGTCAAACTCCTGAATCACCAAAAGTTCAATATCAAGAGACTGGATCTCTCTGACTTCGGGACGCTACTTGGGAAGAAGGACTTTCAGGCAAATGCTTCTGTAGCGGAATTCGACGCCTGGTTGCAGCGCTTTTGGGAGTTCTGGCGTGAGAAAGAGATCCACAGTAAAGAAACAATCACATTAATGTCTGGCTCTGGAGTCCACAATTATCCAATCTTACGGGCTACTTGCGATGGCATCAAAACCTACTTGAAACCATCTGAGCACAAGAACCTCCCATTAGTTGTTGAGCCGGCAGATGAGCAACATCAGAAAATCTGCGATAAGATTCCTGGACTCTACAGGCTCAATGGCGAGTATATGCCATTATACCTCAAGTCAGCTGAGGATTCATTGAAGAAAGCGTCCTCATTTGCCCGATTGATCAATAGTCTTTCAGTGCTTGCTGTACGACAGGCAGGAGGGCTTGAGAATTATATTAGGACTACCTTCGCAGATGTCGAATTAGAGGTATATTCTTCGCGTAACCCGAATTAGGGCACGAGAATGCTGACGTCGATTTCAATCAGATTCTTCGACAACTTGTGAAAAATTACTTAGGCCTGGATCCTTCCGATTCGTTCCGTATAAAAAATAGGCTGGATATTCTACCAATATGGCCTACTGTCAGTGCTTCACATCCCTGTATCGCCGCTGGTACGGCCCTAGTTCCAGCTGACTACAGGCTCTTACGGCCATGGATGTCTGAGTATGGCCGATTTGTTCAATCCGGAATTGCAACCTCATATTCTTCAACGCTAAAATCATTAGGCGTGCAGGAGAGAGCTGACACTACTCTTTTGGAGACAAACATACTCCCGCACATGCCTCAGACGGTCGCCCCTTGTGCTGAAAAGGATTATCAATTGTTTATTTTGGCGCTTTCTCGAATCTGTGAAGTTAATCATCCACGAAATTTCTCCCACAAAAACAAGAATAACGGAGAAAGATGGCGATTTATCAATGTCATGTCTGTTTCAAGGCTAGCGCCTGATGGAAATGGTGTGTTGCATCTTGCAAGCGCGCTTTTCGATCACGGTGATCACATTTTCCAGGCGGCATTTCGAGAAGAAGTAGCCAAGAGATTCCTGATGACAGCAGTTAGGGGCCGTAAACAATTCTGGTTGGACATCGGTCTTAAGCAAAGAAGCGACTCAAACTTCGCAAAGGATTATACCTTGTGCCTGCAAACAATGAGGAAGCGACTTGAAGCTTGGAACACTCCTCCCTTGAATCCTCGACTTGCATCTGACGCTCAGGCAGTTCTAGAACCCCTGACGTCTTCATTACCTAGCGCTACCTCTGGCTTTTCCGAGAGCGAATGGTTGATGGTTCGAAAAGAGGCCACCTTCCCTGCTTTGACAGCTTTGGACAGTCAACCAAGCTACAGACGAGATTCTATGGCTGCCTTAGCTGCATCAAAGCTTCTTCTGCCACTCGAGGATGTTATCAAGTCCCAGTATGTACCGATCTGCTGGAGCCAAACTTCATTTTCCTCAATTGAGCCATCTGAGATGGCATTCCAGAAAATCATGTTACACGGAAGACCTCCAATTAGCATGGTGTGGCAGCACCTTAACCATCTGATGCAGTCCGCAGAACACTTGACCAAAGACGCAATCCCAAGTTTTCTATCTGACTTGGCTTCCACATATGATTTTCTGCAAGACAATCTCCATCAGAGCAGCGACTCTTTCACGCATGCAACAAGCCCGTTGTGGCTTAACCTGGCCATTACTGATGACGCTTTGGTACGTTTAGAAGATCTCCAGTCATCTTGGCTCAAGATTGAGCATCTGGTACTGCTAAGCCCCTGTGATTCGCCTCCTTTGATGTCTGTGCAACCAAGATTGATGCGGTATGAGAGGCTGCTGAGGGCGCTTGGTTGTAGAACCATTGTCTACCCTACCATTGTTGGGCCCGACATCGGTATGGCGGAGTCCTTGTCTGCTTCAATGACTCGAATGAGACATGAAGGGAAGATGTTAGACATAACTCTATCGGCAGACGGAAAAGATATACAAGCACACAAAATCGTCCTCGCCGCTGCCTCGGCTCATTTTGCGGCCAATTTTAACGGAAATTGGGCCAAGGATGAACGGATCAACCTAGAAGGCATCTCATTTCACACCTTGTCCATGGTAGTTGATTTCGCCTATGCAGATATATTTGACTGGACGCCCATGCGAGTCACGGACGAAAACGCAGTTGATGTGATTGCTGATAGGCTCGACGATCTTCTTGACCTCCTAACGGCGGCGGATCGCTTCCTAATGCCAGCACTCACAGTTCAGGCTGAAGGTGAACTCTTGAAGGCAGGTCGCTCATTCATTAGAATTGATAACGTACTGGACATTCGGACTCGGGCTGCCGAAGCAAATGCACACTACTTGAAGAACGCTTGCGCGGAGTTCTACCAGAAGAACAAAGTGCCGGTGGACTTGATTTATAGTTCAAGGAGTGCATGGTGAATTGCAACGTAATTACACCTTTAGTAGGTAGGGGTAGATTTTCTTGGCCCTTCCTTTTTCTTCTTATTTAGCTCCTTCAGGCAGATGAGCAATACAAAGAAAAAGCGCCACAACTAATTTTTCACATGTTATGTGGTGCTTGGATGTTTGGTTTTGCTTTAATGGCTGGCTTTGCTTCTTGCTACTGTGGGAGCTGTCACAAATCAGTGCTGGCTGGCGCTATACTGTCTTTATGATGCAGCTACCCGTATTCGCTAAACACGTGGAACAAATCAAACCCGCGAATTTGACGTAGAGTTGGAATTACATAGAGATGATAACATGTGAAAGTTGGGAGCCCAGGAAAACGACAGCACGTAGAGGATGACGAAGTAACATGCTTTTTGATTTGTCTTTCCTACTACCCCGAAGATATTGAGACCTAGAATATTGTGACTTTAGATAGCAAATCAATGATGCTGTAAGGCGGCACCTGGGTGTTAAAACTAGTGTGGCGAATATGTTCCGTGGACATATATTTATGGACGGCCGGGTTTTGTGGGGTTTTTGTGGCTCAAAGTCGCGGGGTGCTGTACTACCTGGGTCGCCGCTAATTCACGCAGAAAGTCCTCGGGAAATACCCAATCATCATTTTCAAAATCTTGGGTGCATGACGGTGTGGGAAGTCAAGAGTAACTTAATATCGTTCTCCCTTATGTTGCGTTTGATCTACAAGCCACCTACCCAATCTACGACAATTCAACAAGATATTTCCTAATCCGCTGCGCTACAAATGACACGCAATACACGCTCTGCCGCACGTTCCTGCAGGAAGCTTATGTCATTGCTGATTACGAGCACTCGAACTTCTCAGTCCACCAGGCACTATTTCAGAACATAATTGCAATTCCGGCGGTCGGAGCCGTTTCTAATACTACTGTCACCCACACCGACCACACGTCACTCTCCACTGGCACTATTGCCGGAATAGTCGTCGGAGATGTAATAGCAATTATCCTACTTATCGCGTTGGGCTTGTTCTACTTCCGATTTGGGCGTATGGCTGATGGTCCTGCGATTGACCTAGAGTCGGCGGCAGGGAAGCGTCTGTCCAGGGTGTTTGTCGGAGAAGAGCTCATGTCTGAGGAAAGGCACGAGATGCAAAATCCGGCCGTTTATTATGGGATGGCCCTAAAAGTAAGCCTGTGCTCATGATGACAATCCTGTGTACGAGTTGGCTGGGGATGGGACGTGGGATGGAAGGCAGACGAATAAAGGAACAAGGTCTGATTGAGTGGTTCAATTCGTAATGTCCAGCATCAACCGCTGGTGCTGAGACCGTAATTTCAGCGGTACTAAAGCTTCCCACACTAAAAATGCTGTGGACAAAACCCACAGGAAGCTGCCAGCAGGATCATTGCATCTCAAAATAACAGTATCTAACTTTAACGCGCGTAGTCCAATAGATGAAACCAGTCTACATTATGCGCACCATGATCAAGTATACGCCGATATTCCGCGTCATCAGGAAACTTAAGTTACCACCGAAGTTCTCCCGCTTCAACCTTCAACCTGTCCCCGGCTTCAAAGCTATTACAAAACGCCTTAAACGCCATAACAAATAGTTCCAACCCTCGGACTACCTTGATACCCTAATACCTTACCATTCCCGCCGCGATCTAAGACTTTGAATCAGCCATGGACTTCGCACCCTACCAAGACGCCTCCCCCGAAACCAACCGGGCCCTCTCTCCGCCCCCTCCAACCTCTCCGCGCCGCTCCTCCTCCTACTCGCCCCGTCCCTCGCTCACCCAGTCCCGCAACATTGGCACCGCCGCTGTGACTTCTCCGAATGCTATAGACCCGCCCCAAGGCAACTATTTCGGCGGCCAGGGGCCAGAGCGGGAGCCCTGGAATGCACCTTCTGGTGGCATAGGCGGGTTTGGGGGGGTCAGGGAGGATGTGGATATGTTTGAGACGAGGCTCGGGCTAAGGATGGACTATGAGGCGTGTCTGGCATATTTGCTGTTGCCGCCGGCGGGGAGTGTGCTCCTGTTGGTGTTGGAGCACCGGAGTGATTATGTTCGGTAAGTTTGGAGAGTGTTTTATTCTTAAGAGTGTGATATGGATCCATTGAATATGGATATCTTGAAAGATTTTTCGGGTACCTGAAAGAGTCGGTTCATAATCTAGGGCTCATTGAGGCTTTCTTGGATGAATGTCGGCTGATCTCGCGACTGACTGGATTTGTAGGTTCCATGCATGGCAAGCCAGCCTCTTGTTTGCCTTTATCTTTGTGAGTGTTCTTGCCTCTCATCATTTTGAGAATGAAGCTTATGAGCATTGCTAGGTTGTGCATATCATTTTTTCCTGGTCAAGCATAATATCCTGGCTTCTGTTCACGTGCGATATCGGTCTCATCGCGTATTTGACATTAAGAGCGTATAGAGATGGTGAGCTTAGCCTTCAGCTACTGCACTATGTTGTACCGAGAAGAGTTCTTGCAGGGCTTCAGCTAATATTCCTCCGTAGCGGACACCCTCGACCGGTTCGAGGTACCCTTTTTCGGGCCGCTTGCCAGCTCAATATTAGATGGCGAGTAGCTACGGGTGAAGGGGAGGCATGCATCCTTCCTGTCGGGTGGCTTGGAGGATTTTTGATGTTTACTTTGGTGGAGCGTCCCTTTGGCATCAACGGCGTTGGGCTGTGCGTTGTGGATACCCTTTGATTTGAGGCAGGGTCGCCTGTGGCATTTTTTAGGGGTGGTATATTATTTTTTGTCATTTCTCACGGTTTTCTATTGGGTAAACTTAGACAGCACTCGGCATCCAGTATGCCATTGATACATTTAATCCTTAATGCCGTTTAACGAGACCCCAATCCATACATAATACTCTGCAAACCCTTCTGCCACTCTTAGCCAAACCTCTGCTTAGCGATAGCCTTCAGCATTTCCATCGTCTTCTCTTCTTTCGCCCTAACCTCCTGCAGCCTCTCGTCCCTCTCCTCAGCCCTCGCCCTCAAAATCTCCTCCTTCCTTATCTCCCGCTCATTCTTCTTCCGTTCCACCTCTTTCTTCCGCTTCTTGAACCCATCAATACCATCATCCCCGAGTAAGTCCGCTTCCCCGACTTCCTCAACTCCGGGTGACTTCGCCTTGCGAAAAGCATGCAGAGTCACTGTAGCTTCTCGCCTCTTCTCGAGCTGGCGCTCGCGGCTGCCTGGGTCGGCGCGCGGGACCATCTCTTCGAGACGCTCTTTTTGAGCATTGCGATCGAGTTTGCGGGCGTAGCGGAGGTCGTCGATGTGGTGGGCGCGGTCTTCATCACATAATTCTATTGCTGTGGATAAGCACACAAACACCTGTACATAGAACAAAAAACAATCATACCATCGCGGAGTTCTAGGTCCTCCATTCTAGGTATTACTGGACCGGCTCTGCTGATTCCAGCATCCTGTGGTGGCAGCGCCGGACCAATCTCATCATCGGAGCTCTCCTCCTCCACCTTGCCGTCCGCTAGCGGTGCGCTCTGTTTAGCATTTCGGCTAGGCAAGCCACGCCGCTGGTTTTTAGGGGAGCGCGAGCCGGAGGCAGGTTTGTCGAGCGATTTCTGGAGTGTGGCAGGATCGTACCAGCCCTCTGCGAGTTCTCCACGATTCCTCACAAATGTTAGCCGGGGTGCTCTGAAATTGAGCTACGAAGATCCGTTCGAGAGGTTGGTGATGTATTTGTAATTGGGATGATAGCATACCATTTTCCAATAAAGCTCTTCCACCTGCCCCTCGCCTCGTGCTCGTCTAGATCTTCGAGTACAAGCTGCTTCTGGATGTCGAGGTACAGCGCGAACATAGGTTTATAGGCTGCATGGTCATGCTTTGAGAGCGGCCGGCCGCGGAATGGGAGGCTGGCCGGCCGTTGAAGTGAACGCTTGCGCCTGTGTCTTGTGGAGTCGCGGTCGTCGTGGCGATGCGGGGAGCGTGAGCGTGAGCGGGGCTGGAGGGGAGCGCGGTGGTGACGAGAGGATCGGTAGGGCGACCGAGACCGAGAGCGGGAGGTTTTAAGGCGGTGTCGAGAGCTGTGGTTGGGGGGATGAAAGGGCATGCTGGTGCGTGGATGTTTTTTGGGTTGGTAGGAACTAGGTTTGAAGCTCTCGGAGAAGACCTTCCTTCTCCGACTCTCCGACTAGAGTCACACATCAACACCACCTCGACAATTTTCTATTAGCTCATTAAGAGTGAGATTCACCACATTGCGACCTACTAAGTACCTGCTTGATTCTTTATTCCTCACACTCTATATCCTTACCAAGTCAAAGCAAACAAGCGGAAGCCGGAAATTGTACCACACAAATCATACCTGGGACATACTATTGCAGTCCACAGCCAAGCATCCACCTCGTTGGTCCGGAAGTTGGTGCCTCCAGCCACCATTTCGAGCACACCACGTACCCGTGCCACGCATTCAGAGCCGGCTCCGAAAGCGACCCTGACCCATTGGGAGTCAGTCGTTAATTACCAGCGCTGATTCGTCCTCCCACCTCTTGTAAGGACAGGAATTTGAGAGAGACTGGCAAATCAGTAGCCGGGGTGATGCGCCAGCGTCTTCCACGACTATCTCATTCCGAAGTTCTAATTCTGCCTACACAAGCATCATCTGTGCGGTTTTCTCCGGCGAGAAGACTTCCCCGTGCATACAGCCATGAACATAGCACGCTCCAACAACTTGCCAGTTCCGGTCCCATCGTCGAATAATAAATGGTACACTGCCTCCTTCGAAGATTGCAACTTGATCGCCAACTCTGCTGCCTTTCGGAGCCATACCTACATACCCGTTATTTGTGCTGAACATAGCACGATTGCCTGTGTGCTGATTTGTTCGAGCAAGGAATGAGTTTGATGCTCCACCCACCCCCGTTGAGACTGCGTAGTTGTTATATGCCACCAGCATAGTATTTCTAAGCCATGGCTGAGAACGACAGTATCGAGCAATCTCCATAATAGCCCTGCCTGGCATATACCAGTCCATGAAGCCTTGCTTTTCTCGCTGAAGTCCGTGGGGATAGTGACCGCATCGCATTGTTTTCCAAAACACATCCAGCATCGGTTCTTTGTTGAAATAGTCCCGACCTGACTCGCCGCCGACAAGATCTATCCAGTTGCAAAGGCGATCGGTTGTTCGAAATATTTTATCCATGAGCTCTGGCACCGAAGGCTCAACCCCCCACTGCTGGGGAACAGGCGTGTACTCATCGTTTGTCACACCGATGCCTCTAATCGAATCGAGGATCATGCCCTGCACAAAAAGGTTATTGCCATCATCCGAGAAGGCCGGGTTATAGATTGTGTTTCCCGATGCTCGGAACTCGGTTGGATCAAGATCGAAAGGGAACATATAGGTCGGAGTTTGGGTTGAAGTGTCCCAACGGAGGGGCTTCTTATGCTCCAGTAGCTGCACGGAGACTGTGCTGTCCGGCAGGCGCCAGTCAGGGACCCAAGATGGGAGACCCGGATAGCGCGATTTGACCATCCCAGGGGGCACAGCAGGTTCATAGACTCCTGCTAGTGTCACCACCTCTAGGCTTCTGTCTCTGCACAAGAACTCCGTGGCCAGCTCCTTGTACACATCCGGAACGGGGGCATCATAGTCTGGCTTTATATTCAAGCCCTCTGAACCTGTACTGCCATCGGATGCTAACCCATACAGGGCATAGATCTTGTCATGTGGCCTCTTCGCACCCCGATGACGGAAATCGGCCAGGAGAGTGAGTAATGGTCGTTTGAGCTCAACTTGCTTTTCCGCCTTGATCCCATGCAGAAGTATCATGGAATTCGAGCCCCACCCCGCTACAATAGCATCTGCTGAAGAGGAAGCAAGCCACGCGCTCGCGTTCATCAGATCCGCCTCTAGGATTTGGTGGTTGCCGCAAAGAAAGATCAGAGACCTCGCCATTGCATATTCTTGAATAACCCACACACGAGTAAACCAAGGTCTTTGCAGGAATTTGTAAAAAGCTCGTATTTGAAACTTCGCCTCCTCTACGGACTGAAAACCCAATGACCACCAGTCTTGCGGTGACATTCGGAATGCAGAGGCGCCATGATGAGTAAACATAGCAGAGGCAGACTTACGTATTGCTGCAAGAGCCGGTTCGACGTCAGAATCCGACTGACCCAGATAGACAAAGACTTGTGCTGCCCTCTGATACAGTTTCGTCATCAGGGGAACTTGTTGGGCTTGTTCCTTTTCGTCATTCTGGTTTATGCATATCCCATCGGCCCAGATATAGCGGGTGGCACGGGCCGGACGGCGTCTGATGGCGTCAAGGGCAGAATAGAGATTCCGGGTGATATTGAGCAACTGACCGTTGCACTGAATCGGAACGCGTTCATTCGCATTTCCCCAACAGTAGGAGAGGGCAGAATACTCGGGCATATCCTCCTGGAATTCCACGGGTTCAACCCTGCATTTCAATTGTTGAGAATTTGCCGTTCCAGACCATAGGCCGGCTCCCTCCCAGGAGTCTCCAGGCAAAATCTCTAGCAATCGTATCTTGTTGACTCCATTCTCCTCTGTCAGTGGGGTGTATCTGAATGGCAGAAGCGGGGGTTGGCGTTGAGTATGGGCCATAGAGAACATGCCTTGAGAACGGAAACCGCTTGACATCATTCCAGCTTTGCACTTCGTGGTGGGTTGGCCGATCCTTCCACGGCCTAATCACCAACCGACGATGCTAAAGTCCGAGTTCAAAGCCACCGATAGTGAGATGGAAAGGAGATCTGTCACGAATAGACCACTGCGGGGTTTGTAGGCTCCTCGTAAAAGTCGCTGTGGCCAAGCATTTCAAATGCAGCCAATGCTGCACTCAGCCCCTCCAAGTCCGTATCCTTCTTGGTTGGCCTTCTACTGAACAAGGGTAAACTACAGTAAATACCTTGTCCAAGGGTCTTCATTTTGATGTAAGTTAATCGATACAGTGGGGTTATCGTTCCAAGCGGAGAGCCGAGTTTTCTCAGCCTACTAACTTAGGTACCATTCCATACTAAAGGATTTTAGGTCGCGGAGACTCCTTGGTTCTGCTTCAGCAAAGTTTAAAGCAAGCAAGATGTGATGCGCTAGGAAAGGGAATTGACAATTTGCCGATGCACTTAAGAGATACTGAATTGGACTCGATAGGCAGCGATGTTGTATCTTCTTAACGAGTTTAAAACCGGGGGCTCCTTCCAAGTATGGACTTGTCCTCCAGCAACGGGATGCGCGGGGTACGCCAGTATAAGACCCCTATTCATAGCATTTCGTGCACACATTAAATTGACAACGGTAATCACGATCCACGACCAATATCCCGTTTAATACCGGCCTTCAAATATAAATTTCCTCATTCTTGATCGCGAAAGATAGAGATCTCTTCCTGTTGATGCTCGTACACGACCAGTCGATACTTTGCTAAAATCGGCAAAGAGGAAATATGAGGCGATTAAGAAAAGCGTAGTACGGTAGGCGCGCCCGTAGAACGAAGTACTAAAAGAGAAAGGGTAAAGGTAAAATATAAAGGGGGGGAAAAATAAAATAAAATACGAAGGGAGTATTTATATATTAATTGCTAAAGCCCTAGCATTTTATCTAGTCTTATATTCTTATACCTATTAGCTAGAATAGGGAAGGACGTATATATCTATATATATCTATATAGGTTAATTATTAGATAATGAGAGCCGCTAGAATATTTAGGTATAGCATTCTAAACTACCTAATTAAATTATACTATAAAAACAATATAGTAAATAAGTTAGCTTCTAATGCGCGCGATATCTATCTTTATATATTAAGGCTTATATATATACTAAGCATTTTCCTACTACCCCCTTATTTAGATAAAGCTAGTTATATAACTAAAAAAACCCTACTTATCCTAGTTTACTAAAAAGTATTATCTATACTTGTTATTAATTACTTAACGGTAACTAGGCTATATAAAGCAGTAAGTAAGACCTTTGCTAGGATCTTAGCAATACTAATACTAAAAAATGCCCTTCCTTAAATGTAGTTTCTATACGGTCAATCCTATATCTTCCTAATACGGCAAAATTCCTTATTTTTTTCGTTGGAACCCTTCCGCTTGTCACAGCGACTCAGTCAATCGAGGCACGAGCGCCGTAGAACGTATGCAAGCCTGTACAACTGGTAGTCTATGGACCCGGATATCAAGATGAGGAGCAGAAGGTGGAAAAGGACACGTCTATATACATATGCCAAGGCTCAAGCGAGCCCCTTGACTAGATCCGTTACGGAGCCGTAACACCGCTCTTATAGACGCCACTTATACCTAAATATTTACATTAAATTGAATTAGATACTAGCGATATAATTAAGAATATCTATAAGGTGCTAAAGAAGTTAAAAACTACTTTTACGCTATTTTAAGAGCTGGGTATAAAGAAATGCATATTAAAGGAAGTGGATTAAAAAGTTTTGCACCTTTATAGAGTAGCTTAGCCGAAGTTATTTATAAAGGTAAGTAGTAAGCTATTAAATTATACGTAATCTGCTAATAATTTAGCAGCCTTTATAACGCTAGGTTATTTTTAATTTATAAAAGAGGATATATGTATAGGAACTTAAAGAGACTAGTTTATTATTCCTATCTAGATCTTAAAGGCGCCTATATATATTACCGATAAAAGCACTAAATAGTAAGTAGAACTAGCTTATAGGTATACTATCCTTTATACTACTAGTTGTTAAGGGAGTTACCCACGCACGTTTGTCCCGTAACACCTACGCATATACTACTACTACCCCTATATCTTTAACCACATTTCCTAACCTATTCCTATTCTATATTAAACGTCTTAAACCATTACACGTTAATATACTTAGCACGGTCAATAGCTAGCAATTAAGCTTATTTATAAACTGCTTTATTAACTCTATAATATACTTAGCACGGTCAATAGCTAGCAATTAAGCTTATTTATAAACTGCTTTATTAACTCTATAATACTAGTAAACTAGCTATTACGGACCTTATATTAGCAGTAGTAGCACTACTAAGGAGAGATATAAATAGACTAGTGGTAGAAGTACAGAAGGTGCTAAAACTAGTTAAACTATAGAACGAGGGGTAGCTAAGTTACGTAGTTAGTTACGTTATAAGTTTAAAACGTAGGAACGTAGGAATATAGGAATATAATATACCGACGTACTAACGTACTAACGTACTTAGTATATTTCTTAGGCGCAGTATTATATATTTAAAGGACCACAGTCCCTACCTAGATAGTTCTCTTCTTTATAGTAAATCTTAGAATATAATTAGAGTTAATCTATTAGGCAACCACTCCACTAATTATTATTACGTTATTAACTTCTTATTTACCTATATACCTAGCCTATTAATAAGTCTACCGTAGTTTTTACTATAAGGCTTTGTTATATATTTACTACTAAGGTTATAGTATTAATAAAGTTAAATAACATACCACTAAAAGTAATAGTTATAATAGCGTCTACAGCAGCGACTACCTTAAGGCTAGGTAATGACACTAGTATAGTAGATACTAACTTATAACTAGTTACGGTTAGGTAGTTATAAGCAATAGTTAATTAATTAATAGATAATAATAGGATACTTAAAGAAAGAATTAATAGCATTAGAGTAGTAAAGATTAAGCTATTATCTATTAAGCAATTCTTAGGGAAGAAGTTAAAGCTTAAAGGATTCCTTATATAAATACACTTTAAGGTTATACAGGAGGGAGTAAAGCTAGCAATAGCTATGGACTAAATAGCCTACGTAGGACTATTCCTAATAGGAAGGACACTTAAGTAGTTTAAGCCTTATCTTATAGAGATATAGAAAAATAGTATAGTAACTATTAACTAAGAAGTATAATATATATTTGCTAGTTAGAATAGGTTTATAGAATAAGTAATATAAATATTTAAAGACCTAGAGGTGACCACTATAGCAAAAAGAAAGCTTTAAAATTTAGTATAGTAAACCTTAGTAATTAAATATATAATATAGTTCTAAACGTAAATAATATAGGTCGAATAAAATAATAAGGCGCTTATGGTATAGTATAAGTAAGGACTTAAGGCGAAAGTTTAGAACGCGATTATCCTAATAGAAGATGTGGATACCCTAAGGGAACTAATTAATTAAGTAATTAAGATTAATAATGGGATTTATTAAAGGAACAGACTAAAAAAGGGTAAGATAAAGTTTTATAGTTATATAAGGCGCAGAATACGCAGTAATAAAGTTAAAGTTAAAAACTATAGTATAGCGTAGAGCTAATAGACCTAAGTAGTACTAGAGAATATAAGAATAGACAACTATAAAAACCTAAAGGATAAGGATTAAGTAATTATAGGTCTAAAAAGCAGAGGCTAAACTAGGGATTTTAATAACAGAAGACGTTTAGGCGGACTCTATAGTAGGAAAAATAGCTTAAAGAAGGAGCTTATATAAATTACAGAAAATAAGGTTATTTTATTAGAGACTATAAAAGTAGTTAGAGTTACTATATAGTAAAAAGAATAAGACTAGTAGATAATATATACGTATAAAGGGATAATAATATACTATAAGGAACAAAGGAATGTTTAATTAAAAGTTTTACGTTTTGCTATAATAACGTATACTAAATTTATAAGGACGCTAAGTACGGCGTAAGCTATTAGCCATAGAAGCTAAAATTAATAGAGTTTAGAGAAATTAATAAACTATTTTGTAGATTAGATATTAAGGACGATAAATTTAATATAGGCGAAACCTTTAATAATAATAAGGTAATAAAGGCAGCTTACTAAAAGTATATAAACCTTAAAAAGGTTATATTAAAAGTAGAGACTAAAACTACTATAGAATAAGGGTTAGTAATAAAAACTATAACACTATTAAATACGGTATCTATCGCTTTATAAAATGGAAAAAGAAATATTTAAGAAAAAGGACTAAGTAAGTAGATAACTGCTAGTGCTAGCTTACTACTTAATAAAGGTAAAAGGCCAACGGCTTAAGATTCTTAAAAAGAGATAAAAGATGCTTAAAATTCTTAAGAAGAGATAAGATACGCTTAAGGACCTATAATAAACGATAACCGATAGAGTAGAGTAATGGCTTAATTTAGTAATATATAAATAAGCTTAGGATAAAGTTTCCTAAAGGTATAAGATTCTTAAAGCAAGATAAGTAAAATTTAAGATTCTTAATATAAAATAAGAATACTATAAAAGCCTAGTTAGACTAAGGCTAAAGTTAAACTTAAGAAAGAAGTAAGCTTAGGATTAAGATTTTAATATATAAATGTTACGGGACGGGGGTAGTGGCTATAGAGCGTATATATTTAAGGAGTCTATAAAATGTTACGCAATTAATTATAAGGGTTAAGGGCGTAAGGAGGTAATATACCTACCTGTAGCTAATATAAGATATATATAAGGTATATATAAAAGCACGGGGCTCTCCTATAGAGGCCCCTATAGTAGGGTTCTATAATATTACCCCTCCTCCTATAGAGGCGGAGCTCTAGCGACGCTGTGGTTACTATATATATATAAAAGGAATACTTAAGGTATAGAAAAGAAGAAAAGGGGAGTATTACTAAAGGTTTAAAACAATGTTATATAATAAGACTTAGTATTTAAGAATCTAACTAATTAGATAACTTTAACTGCTAGTTAAAGTTTCTAAATATCTTAATAATATTCCGGTTATATAATCGCACTTTACCGCAATCTAATAGTAATTTGCCCTTTTATAGTAATGTATAACGGTTTAACTCTATAAGGGCTCCTATAGAGGATTAGGTATAAAATCTTTACTTAAGCCCAGTTTTTATAGGTTTGCGTAATAAAAGTCGCTAATTAGATCCTTTACATTTTTAAAGTTTTCCTATACAGTAAAGCCGCGTTATACCGTTCAGCTCGGTAGTAGGGGGTTTGAACGTTATGCCGTATGGAAACGTTATATTGCGAGCTCACTTATTAATTGCTGCAAGGGGCTAAATTAACTTTTCTCTCTATCCATAACTACTTAAAGAAGCTCGTGATAGTCGTCTGTCTTACCCGCGCAGCTCCACGGCCTTGAATTACTCTCTCTGCCTTTATAAGAGCTATAATTAGAGTCTTATTACCATCCTCTTACTACCCCTTATAGAGCTTTAGGCGCTCTAGTATATCTAAAGCCTTATTAAGCTTAATAACTTATAGCTTAACCTCCTTATCGCTTTCTTTATTATCTAGCGCGTTATATAAAGCAATAATTAAGGCCTTAATTGCTTCCTGTAATATAGAGGCCTTAGGCTCTATTAAAGCATCCTCCCTATTTATATTAATAAAGTTACTAATAGGAATTAATTGCCTAATTTGCCCTACTTAGCTAAGCTGCTATAAATACACCTCTAATTCGGCCTTAAGCTAAGGCTTACTATACCCGCTTAGCGTACCTTGGGGGCCCTTATAGGGTCTAAAGATTATTAAATACGTAAAGCAATTCATTACAGTTTAAGGGCTAATTTTATACCATACTATAATAGCCTACTAAACGGCCCTAAGTACGTTTATTGTCTTAAGGGGGTTCCTATCTTATTCTACCTAATCTACTATATAGGATAGCTAGTAGCGGCGGTAATAGGCTTTAAAGGTTTAAATTATACCCTAATCTAGAGGCTAATAGAGAGAGGTAATATTTTTAGGCAGGAATTTAACCCTAGTGTTAAGTAAGCTAGCGCGCTCCAATATTATAAGCATACCCCTAGTATAGCCAGGAGCGGAATTAATAAGTAGGAGGACCTTTCTGCTGCCTATTAAGCTATTAAACCACTTAATATAATTAAGGAATATTAACGCTATTATCCAGGCCTTCTTATTAAACCTCTAGGCAAAGTTAAGGCCCTTAAGGTTACTGCGCTGCGTGCTAAAATATTAAGGATTCTTTACTCTTCTAATAATCTATAGGGGTACAATATAGCTACCGTCTGCGTTACTGCAGTAGATAGTTATAATACGCTCCTTCTACTTTTTAGTGCCTGATTACCCTATAGTTATAAGTTCTATATCCGGCGTAGCTTTATAGAAAAGCCCTACCTTATCTATATTATAGACGTCTTAATTTAGGTACGCATCTATAATAACCCTAAGCTCCTATATGCGCTCCTTAGTGCCCTCTATATCTACTAACCCAGCCTCGCTATATAGTTTCCGTCTTAATATTTAATTCCTCTTTTTAAAGTTATTAACCCAACCGCTTAAAAAGCTAGGCTGTTATTAACCCTAATAACACGCCATTATATTTTAAATCTTTATTGCTATAGCCTAAATAAGGTCGCCGGTAACGAGTATATCAGCGGCCTACATCCGCTATTGCTATTTAAATAGCGCTTCTTTGAGCTTAGAATTGTTAGGAACTCTACGCCTCTTAAAGCCCTCCTAGCTGCATTAAAGGACTAGTGAATTAAGGTACTTATATTTAGGCTTTAAGGAGTCTAATATAATAGACTGTTAAATAGGGCGTTAAAATTAATTGGTAAAAAAGCGAGTAGCGTCTCTCTAAGGTTTTCTAGGGTTCTTACGGCAGTATACCCGGATCTGCTGCCTTTTACGCTCTAAAACACCATGGCGGCGGAGGCGCTTAGGGTCGTCCTTAGGCTTCGCCATTGTATAGGGCAAGAGGGGTGTTAAATTAATAAATATTGATGGCTGCGGTGCTAGTTTGTAGGCTTAAGAGTAAAGGGTTAATGCTTCTAAAAATAGGGTTTTCAACACCACAATAGCTCGCGCTATACCGTTTTTGTATGAGAGAGCTTTGAACGTAACGGCGTATCAAATTTGAACGTAAGCCTTATAAACCTCATAGTAAAATCAACTGTTCATGGCTATTGACCGTTATACCGTAGAGGAACGGTATACCAAGATAACGGTATAACGCGGCTTTACTGTAGATAATTGGCATGCTAAGTACTGTAGAGGACCTAGAGCAGTCCAATCGCAATATCGCCCTTTATCTTCGCAATAACCCTGATATCTGCTTCCAGGTCTATCTTAATATGGATTTTGAGACTACCCTTCACTTCCTCACTGGACCCCGCCACTTTTTTGCTGGTTTCATTTTTGCCGGTCTCATTTTTGCCGGTCTCGGAGAGAGCGTTCACATCAGGATCTTTGGACACTAGCGTTCCATCATTGGGAGTGGCGTCTTTGGTCTGTGATGAACGACCACCTAGAGCGTTCTCGGAGGCGACATTTGAATTCGAGCTGTATTGTTCTGTCAGAGGAAAGGACGGGGACAATGACTACGAGATGCTCTTACGCGCCAGGCATGCTGAATTCTTGCTTCCTAATCCCGATAACAGGATAGCAGTTTTTACCAAACCCTTGTAAAAAAAAAAGCTTGCCGGAATGACTAATTTGCCAAATCTGCACCAATTTCATCAGATTCCTCTCAATCATGACTCTCAGTTACAACTTAAAGCTTGTTTGCGTATTGAGGCGTAGAAGAGTAAACCAAGTTGTAAAGAGAAGCAGCATTTCACTTACGACGGAAGATATGCCTAAAGAGAGCACTCCGTAGACTTTTTCCCTTAATGACCCGCAACGTTCCAGGTATCCAAGGGTATCTCCAGCGCTGCTTTTGTAGCTGAAGGCCCAGCATCTTGAGTGTCACGTGAGATAGACATAGCTTCATAGTATGACGCAAAGTCCTCTTGAAAGAAACATGACAATGCACGCAATTCACAGACCTGCAGCATATTGCACTACTTCAAGTAAGTTCCGACAACCAAAACTCCCCCACCGTGCAGCCAGAGCCCGTAATGGGCTGCCTGCGCGCATCCAATTTGTGCTAGGATGAAATCTTGGAACCGATTGACAGCTGGTCGACGATCCGTTAAGCGAAGTATCGGCATTCACCAGGCATACGTAACCTGGAATTACTGCTGATCCGGGACAGAAACAGTGATATTTCCGGGTGCTCAGCGGTTCTTTGGGTCACAATGCCCAAAGACTATTAAAACGCTAACCCAACAGGCCATGAAGTTTTGCCCAATTCATCCTGGAGATGCTCTACCCGAGATGAGGGAGGTATTAAGTAACATTTGCCGGCAATCCCTGTACAGCATCTTCGATCTTGCGTCGATCTTCTACCAGATACCGGAAACCTTGGGGCTGGGTGAGGGTCTATTAACCAGAGTCTGAGTTTGCGGATTTGTCTTGGAAGTTTCACAGTTGTGAAAATTATAACTATCTTCCATTAGCTGAATACCGCCCTGTCAGATTTTCCTCCTTGAACGCGTCTCCTCGGCTACAGTCTACGCAATGGTTCTAGGTCTCATTTCTCTCGCTGCTATGGTGCCCCTCACGGCAACTTCTGTCCTCTCACTTCAAAGCCAAGCCGAAACACGCCGAAACCAGGGCGTGGACAATGCGTGGAAGACGAACAAATCTCATCTACGGGCTCGCGCATCCAATCGTACCCCGGAAAACAGGAAACCACTGTTCGATGGCAGCAAAGTAGTGCTTCATGACGGGTTACTCTATGTTGAGCTCCAGTCAAGTGCGGTGAAACGTCATCCTTTCACCGGCTACTTCCTGGCTTATCCCGACTCGGACTACGATGGCCTAGTTAGTACCATTTCAAAGGAGCCACCCCAGCTTAACTGGATCTTCCTCGACACATCGAGCCTACAGATTCGGCACGGCCTGCGAACCGAGGCTGAGACAGGAATTACCGGTCCCTTTGGAGCGGTTATGGTGGCGCCATCGGAGGAGAGGAGGATTTTGCTGGAGGGTTGGGAGGGCTTTATTGCGGTCGAAAGCAATCAGCCAGGATTATGGGGTCTGTATTTTGATCGGTATGATGACGCCTTGAAGGGGAGGGTACCTGAAGGGCGACGCACTGTTGAACTTGAGTTGGTCCACGAAGACATTGAGGGAGACTCGCAGCAGAGCTAGAATTGGATGGAAGCAGTTAGAGGCAGAAATGGGGGTATTCAGCTGACCAGGGGAGAAGAAGAGCAACAGCAGCTGCTTTTCGCGCTGTGAAAAAGAATTTGCGGATCGCCAACGACCAATCGTTCATAATCTTGTGGAGTTCAGGGACAGCTGACATGATGTCGTGGCTGGCATGGTGGCTGGCATGGTGGCTGGCGGCGCTCTTCCCAAGAGGATTGGCGCGACCAACAACCGCGCAAAATTTGACCGCATCTTCTCTCTGAAGTATTGATCGCCGTACTCCTCCTGCAATTGCCAGAGCTTAATGCAACATGATGAAGCCTGGTGGAGCCTGACGATACTCAGTAGCCTCTTGGAGCGACGCGCGTATTGAGATTCCAAAGCCGTCTGATTTCCCGCGTTGAAAGCCGTCTTACCACTCCGCTCTCCCCCCAACCCCACGCATTCACACGCTCAGCAGATCCACACTAATCGAGATCGTTCATGCAATAAATCTCACGCCGTACCGGGACCGCGGTATGTTTTGCGGACCCTGACTAACCAATAATATAGGCCAATTCAGCCCAGCCTCAAACCTTTCTGAATGTCCGGCTGCTATGCACCGTGACTGTCCCATACGCCGCTGTACGACTTGCAAATACGGAAACTATCAGCAACTCTACCACTTAGGGTAGATAAACGAGGATGATTTGAGAGCTATGACCAATCTCATAGTAACGCTATTCGACTTGGCAACCGATTCAGAGACCGTTCTTCCTACGGCACGCCGGGCGCACGACAGCGTCTGCCCCGGATGTTGCACCACTCTCACGGCTATTGAATGTTGGCCAATGCAATAAATCTCCGGAGAAGGGATGGAAACACGATGGGCGCATTTCCTCATGCTGGCTGCAGCAGGTAGTGCGAGTGCGGCTTAGAGCATGCCGATTTTGGTGAGAGACTAGGCTAGGAAGCCGTGCTTAGTTTCATGCAGGAGCTGGCGTCGAGCCTTGTGAAATATAAAGTTTCGTGGTTGTAATTGACCGGTTTTTCTGGCTAAATGAGGATCCGCGAATCACTTGCCGCGTACTATGGTATCCGGCCAAAGTTTTCATTTTTGTGGGTCCGTCAGGGGTTATTCGTCTAAACCCTATTAAGACAATACTTTTCCACCAGCAATACCGCCCTTTACCATTTCGTATACGCGCGAGGCACGCGTACCGTGTTCCTTTGCCTCCAGATATACCTCCAGATCCAGCTCAGCTATGCCTCCAGCAACACCCCCAGCGGCAACCCCAACACCAGCTCTAGTACTAGCACTGGCAGCACCTCCAGCACCGGCAGCACCTAGGCGACGCCAGGCCTGGGACTCTATTACAGTGGAGCAGTTACAAGAGCTAATAGATTCTATGCAGCAGCGCTGCCAGGATGTAGTTAATGCGCAAGGCGGGTATACGAAATGGTAAAGGGCGGTATTGCTGGTGGAAAAGTATTATCTTAATAGGTTTAGACGAATGACCCCCGACGGACCCACAAAAATGAAAACTTTGGCCGGATACTATAGTAGAGTTAGTATACAAATTAGTTACAGACGCCGTCAACTAAAGTATTATTATGGTATCAGGGTTATATTTTGTAGGTGTCGCAAACAGCCAGGGGGCCCTGCCAACGTCCCACAATTCGTTACACCAATTAACTACCTGGTCTCTATATAATTAATATACCTTTATTTACGCATCTTTAGCCAAATCTCCTTAATCTTTATTAACAATTATTAATTATAGAGCCCTCCCCCTACGAATATCGCTAACAAAAGTTCTTGCACCTTCCTAATTAGGAAGTTTGGCTCACCGCCCACCAAAATATTATAAATTCTATCACCAGAGGCTCAAAACTTGCATTCAAAGCTTCAAATAAAAGGCAATATATAGGCGATTAATTAATTAATTAATAAGCTAGGTGTTTTTAAGGCTGTGGGCTCTACGCGACCGTAGATTCCTGCCCTGAACTAGCTCCTCCACCGACTCTATAAGGTCCTCTAGTTGAGCAGTAACCTCTTATTGCTTAATTATATTTAAATTAGGTAAGTTACCGGGCCAAATAAAGCGCTAAAGGTATGCTGCGTTAAAGTAGATCTACTACTAATACGATATATAAGCTAAATGTAAGGGATATTATTGCGGACACCTCGGGTTGCCCTCAGGACAACCCCCGGACGCCCCTCGGATGGTCGCCGGTCACGTGCCGGAGGCACGTGCCCGTAGTATATAGTCTCCACGATCCCAGAGGCCTTACCTCCTCAAGGATTCGTCTCTCTCACCAATCTATCCTGTTCCACAATCGTGTCCTTATAGTCCCCTATCTACAAGATCCCCTCACACTAAAGCCTTATCCTCCTAGATAATAGTATCTAGATAATTAATTTAATATTTAACACTAAAAGGAATAAGGATTGGTAGGAGGATTGTAGTAAGGTAGCGGTACCAGTTAATGCCGCCTTTCTCGCTATTTCTTTAAAAGGCGCCGTTCTCCTTTATTATGCGGAATTAAGGCTTTCTACCTAGCTTATTATAAAGCCTAAGTCATTATATACTAGTGTTAAACTCCTAAGCCCAGTGGAGCTCTAGTTTAATTACTTTATTAATAGCTTTAAGCTTACGCTTTAAAGCCTCCTTCTCCGTTATAGTTTTCGGCCTCTATATATAGTAGGGAGCCTTCTAATTATATAAAAAGGCACCCTAAAATATAAACTCTGTAGCTTTAGGAAAGCGAGGTTAAATTACCTTCTTATTTACCTTCTCTTTAGCTAAACGCTAGAGCTTATATCTACCTCTTCTATAACCTAAAACGACGCCTATTTTATTACTCTAGATTATAGCTTTCCAATCTTTAATTGTTTAATATTTATACTATAAGGCGAATTAAAGGTAAGCTTTCTTTACTTCTTATAAGAAGCAGGACTTCTTTATTAGCTTTATCTTACGATATTTATAACGTTAAAGAACCGGCCAGATACTTTATATAGAGTAGCCGCACTTAATAGCAATATACGCGTAGGACTTCTCTCTACTATATTAATTGGTGGTAACTTTCTTAAGGATCCGCTGTTTAAATTCGTAGGTAATTTTAACCTTTAATCTAGTGCGAAGAGTATTAATGATATAGCCGTTAAGGATAAGAGGATGAGATACTGGGTCCTAGCCACGGCTGCGGGCCTTTTTAAAGATATATTATAGGGCTTAACGCTTAATTTTAGTAATACGTTAGATATAATCGAGAGTCGCTTCTATAGCCTTTATAGCTAGGGCTTAAGCCCTAGTCACAAGCTAATAGAAGCCTATTATTAGTAAAGTAATATAGGCTAAGGGGTTCTTACTAGCAGTTTTAGAGCTAATGAGGGGATTTAGTAGCGCAGTTATCGGTGTAATCTAAGTAATGTCGGTATAATCTAGGCGATTAGGGTATAAAAGTATTCTACTGTTAGAATATTTAGGCGGTCAGCGGGCGGCGAAAGCAAACTTCCCAATTAGAAAGGTGCAAGAACTTTTATTAGCGATATTTATAAATCGCTCCTTAAACTACTATAGAATGTTACAGCTTATATAAATGCCTCTAAACCAAAGCTTATAGAATGCTGTATTACGAAGATACTAAGCTAAAGAGAAGGAAAAGGGGTCGCTAGGACCGATGTAAATAAATATATAGGGTGAGCCGCTAAGGCGCTAGCTTTGGGCGGGCTAATCGCAGGTCGGCAGAATATGGCAGAATATGGCAGGTAACGTGCGATAGCGCCGTTACATCACCCCCCTCTTTAAAAGAAATCCTGCCTTTAGGCTTAGTTAGAAATAGGGTAGTACTAGGCTTATAAACGTAGGATTATAAAATATAAGATAAGGAGATAAAGGGGATATAAGTACGTCCAGACTAAGTATAAAGGGCGATTGTAGGCTAAGTGGAAGCACTAGGCTAGAAAGAGTAGCCGCTAAGAGTCTTTATTACGGACGCTTTAAGTACAATATTATAACTACTTAGAGAAGAGACGGAAGAAGCTAGTTGGTTAATACAAGCACGGTCTAGGATGGAGCCGATAGAACTATATAATGAGGAATAGTAACCAAGGTTATATAACGTGCTACGTATTAAATAAGAGGCATAGGAGGAACTCACGTACCTTATATATAAGACGTATATTACGTATAAGAAGGATTTTATAGGAGTACGGTTATGTATTTAAGGACCCTTAGTCCCTACCTAGATAGTTCCTTTCTTATAGTAATTCTTAGAATATAATTAGAGTTAATCTATTAGGCAACCACTCCACCAGTTATTATTAATTGTCGACTATTATTATTTGCATTTCCTATACACCTAGCCTAATAACGAGCCCATCGTAGTTCTTGCTACAAGGTTCCGTTACATAATTACTACCTAGTTACAGTATTAAATATAGAAAGTCAGATAATATGCCACCAAAAGCAGCCACCATAACGCCATTAATGGCGGCAACTACATTAGGGTCAGGTAACGACACTAGTATAGCAAATACTAACTTATAGCAACCTATAACGGTCGGATAACTATAAGAGATAGTTAACTAGCTAACAGAAAACAATGTAATATTAGAAAATAGGATTAATAGGATAGGCGCAGCAAAGGTTAAGTTACTATTAATTAAAAGATACTCGGGAGAGAGATCAAAGCTTAAAGAATTCCTTATATAAATGCACTTTAAGGTTACGCAAGAGGGAGCTAAGCTGGCAACACCTATAAATTAAATAGCGTACGCAGGATTGTTCCTAACAGGAAGGGCACTTAAATAGTTTAAGCCTTACCTTATAGAAATCCAGGCAAATGGAATAATAACTACAAACTAAGAGGTACGGTTTATATTCTTAAGCTAGAATAGATTTATAGAAAGACTTATATAAATATTCGGAGACCTAAAGGTAGTAACTATAGCGGAAAGAAAACTCCAAGATATTATATAACGAACCTTAGCAATTAAATATATAATATAGTTCTAGACGTTAGTAACATAAGTTAAGTAGAATAATAGGGCGCTTATAGCATAGTATAAATAGGGACTTAAGGCTAAAGTCTAGGACGTAATTATTCTAATAGAAGATACGGATACCCTAAGGGAACTAATAGATTAGGCGATTAAGATTAATAACTAGATCTACTAAAGGGAACAGACTAAGCGAGGTTAGGATAGAGTTCTATAGTTATATAAGGCGCAAAGTACACAACAACCAAAACTAAGTTAAAAACCGTGGTATGGCGCAGAGCTAATAGACCTAAGTAGTACTAAAGAAGCCCATATAAGATAGAGCAAAAAACTATAAAAACCTAAAGGTTAAGGATCTAGTAATTATAGGACTAGGGAGCAAAGGCTAAACTAGGGATCTTAGCAGTAGAAAACGTTTAATCAGACTCTATAGTAAGAAAAATAGTTTAAAAAGGGAGCTTATATAAATTACGGGAAACAAGGTTATTATATTAAAAACTATAGAAGTAGGCAGAGTTACTATATAGTAAAAGGTATAAGACTAGTAGACGATATATACGTATAGAGGGATAATAATGTGCTATAAGGAATAAAAGAGTGTTTAATTAAAAGTTTCGCATTTTATTATAATAACGCATGCTAAATTTATAAGGATGCTAAGTACGGCGCAAGCTATTAGCTATAGGAGCTATACTTAGCGGAGTATAAAGGAACTAATAAACTAGTTTATAGATTGGATATTAAAGACAATAAATTTAATAAAGGCGAAACATTTTATAACAATAAGGTAATAAGGGCGGTTTACTAGGAACATATAGCTATTAAAGATATTACACTAGAGGTAGAGGATAATTCCACTATAAAATAGGGATCATTAGTAGGGATCAAGACCCTACTAGATACGATGTTTATTGCTTTATAAGACGCAAGAGAAGTAGGACAGCGAGCTACTTTAGCACTTAATAAAGGCAAAAGGCTAAAGGCTTAAGATTCTTAAGACGAGATAAGAGACGACTAAGATTCTTAAAATAAGATAAGGCAAGCTTAAGGACCTATAAAGGACGATAACTAATAAAGCAGAGTAATAGCTTAGTTTAAAGATATATAAATAAGCTTAAAACGAAGTTTCCTATAGGTATAAGACTCTTAAGATAAGATAAGTGAGATTTAAGACTCTTAAGACGAGATAAGAACACTAAGTAAGCCTAGTTAGACTAAGGCTAGAGCTAGGCTCAAGTTAGAAGTAAGCTTAGAATTAAAGAATTTAAGGGGCTAAGAATTTGGAGAACGAATTAAGACGCCCACAGGTAGAAAGTAAGGGGCTTCTTTATAAATTAGAGAATCTATAATATAAACAGTAACTAGACTAGGAGACAGATATATAAACCTAAAGGACTTACTAGTAGAACACAGTGTTCGGACTAAAGATTAAAAAGTTAATACTAGGATTAAGAAGCAAAAGAACTTTAAAAATTAAAGCGTGAAACGTAAACTAAAAGAAACTATAAAAGAGTTTAGATAAAGAATTATCGTATAGCAAGAATAGAAACTAGATAAGAGATCTAGTATAGTAGGACGTATAAAGGACAGAGCGCTAGTATACAGAATTACTAATAGGCCTAGGGTAGGCACACTAAGAGCTAAGTAGCTTATTAAACTAGAAAACAAGAAGGATCTAGGAATCCCTACTAGGTTTAAGGAATAATATATAAAGAGCTGTTATAATGCAGTAATAAGAAGATACTTCCTTACGGATAAGCCGTATATACTTTAGTAGCTATACTAAAAGTGGTATAGACAGAGGCATAATAATAAATGGGAAGATTTCTATATATAGTTAGACAAAAAAGTTATTTAAGACCACCTAATTATGGAAAAGGCTATAAACCATATTAAAGGAGCCTTAATTATAACATTAAAGGATCTAAAGAAATAATTAAAGGATTAAAAAAGCAAGAGATATATCTTAGTACCTACAAATAAAGTTATAACGTTTAGATCAGCATAATAAAGGTTTAAACTTAAGGATAAAAACGAGCTAAGAGTTAACCTAAAGCACCTAGTATACTATACGCTATTATAGATTGTATATATAGATAACATATATAAAATATATAAAAATCTAAAGGAAAAGAATCGGAAATACTCTATAAGGATATATTAGATAATAAATAAGTAGTAATATAGGAATGCTAAGTATATACATAGCTAGCATTTAGCGGAAGTTTAGGAGTTAGGCAACTTAATACTTTAACTAAAAAGATTCCTTACGGAAAAATACTTAAATGGATAATAGTAGTGGGAATGCCTAGAGAATATATATCTATAGTATATTAAAGATAAAAAGCGAACTAGGCATTAGCTAAAGAATAAATTAAGTGTAGCAGGATTAAGTAGCTAATAGTTAGAAAAGTAGAGGCCTATAGGACTAGAGGGAGCTAGTAGTAGAGCCTTAGACCCTTAAAAGAATTTAAGGATAACACCTAAATTTATAAGTTAAATAGTAAGATTAGCAGTTTAAGGCGCTAATAGATAGTAGAGTAACGCGAAACCATATCTTACTAGTAGCAGTTAAGAGAATGGGATTACCTTACAAACAGAAGGAGTAACCTTATTTATTAGTTACAATTTTAGGAGATCTAATAACCTATAGAGGAGGGATTATTAATCTTAAAATAGGACCTATTTAGATAACTATTAAAGGAAGATAAATTAAGATATCTTTTAATATCCTACTTGTTACGGCACCGTAACGGATCTAGTCAGGGGGCTCGCTTGAGCCTTGGCATATGTATATAGACGTGTCCTTTTCCACCTTCTGCTCCTTATCTTGATATCCGGGTCCATAGACATTCCAATTGTATAGGCTTGCATACGTTCTAAACGGCGCTCGTTCCTTGATTGACTGAGTCGCTGTGACATTATATCAAGATCCCTCAGTTAGATGCAGGCTGTTGTAATCCAGGTTAAGTCCTGTAGTGGACGGGTGGACGGAGCCCTACACGCAGGCAAAGGAAGGAGATGCACACTTCTATAACAAAGCAAGGACCAAAGTCCTGTGGTGGCTGGGTTGCGAGAAGCTTACTCCCTACACCGCGCAGGCACCCCATGAGTTTTTGTTTTTATTTCGATTCTTTTTATTCTCTTCTCTCTGCTGGGCAGTAACCTCTTTCCGACCGTATGAACTCGTCGACCGACCAAGCAACGCGTACATCTGTCAACTAAACGCGTGTGCCTACCTACCTACCTACCTACCGACCGACCGTACGTCTCTGGACGCTTGCACCGTACTGCTACCTAAATAGTCCTTTTTGACTGATACTAAGCCACGTATACTGTGAGGAACGAAATCGGTTGATACTGAGACTAGTGCTGTGCACTGGCTGCGATGAACGACCCCGACTGATACTGAGTTGTACGAGCTTTGAGGAACGAAATCACTAGGACTACCGACGCTGGCATCACTCTGCTATTGACTACCGATCGTGCCGATATGCATACGATCTAGACAACAGTAGCGCCGATACGCCTGCTACTACGACCTGACCACAACTGTGCCGATACGCCTGCGATCCACGACTTTTCGATAGCCCGAGCTCTACGTTCGACCTGCTATCACAAGACAACCGATAGACGAGCTCTATGCTCGACCACTATCGTTACTGCTGCTGGTACCGTACTACTACCCAAACAGACAACTGCTGCTACGCCTGCAGTTGATCCGATTTGACAACTACTGCTCCTGCCCGCAGTACTACAACTGACAACTGCTGCTACGCCTGCAGCTAACCTTAATTCGACTACTGCTGCCCCACCTGCAGCAAATAACTACAACTGTACAAGAGGTAGAAGACAAGCACCTAGGGATAAAGCTTGAGGGCAAGCTTTTTTGAAGGGGGGGGTAATGTTACGGCACCGTAACGGATCTAGTCAGGGGGCTCGCTTGAGCCTTGGCATATATATATAGACGTGTCCTTTTCCACCTTCTGCTCCTTATCTTGATATCCGGGTCTATAGACATTCCAATTGTACAGGCTTGCATACGTTCTAAACGGCGCTCGTGCCTCGATTGACTGAGTCGCTGTGACAACTAGAGAATTTAATAAAGAAGCTTAATATTTATAAGTGGCTCCTATAGAGCTCTATATAAGCCCTTAACACTAGGGCTATTCGCGTCGCCTTTTATACGCTTAGTGGCTAATATAAAAGGCCTTAGGATTTTAATAAGTTAATTAACTTACTCCCAATATTCTATAGTAAGAAAGTCCTATAAAAGGTTATAGCTATTGCTAGCGGGCTTCCTCTAAGCTAGTAGATATTTATTAATACCTTTATAAAGAAGTAGCGCTTAGCGGAGTATAAAGTAGGTAGAATTCCATTAAACGCCTCTGTCCTTAATAAGTAGAAGCTTAGCTTAATTAAAGAGTTCGTCCTCTATATAGGCCTTAGCTTAATTCTTAGCAAAGTTCTCCTAATATGCGGTTAATTGCATAATATATTTAACGATATTATAAATCTTTTTAATAATACCTCTCTGCCGCATAAGGTCGAACTTAACTTAATTACTTACTCTAATTAGTAAGCGTTTAAGCTTACTAATACCTTTGCCGTATATTAGGGCTTTAACAATAAGGTTTATAATATGGCCAATATATTAAAGCCATTTCTTTTTTATAACTATAAGGCTTTTTAAAAGGTATTTATAGAGTTTATTATTATTACTAGCGTTATTAGCAACTAAGTAGCCAAGCTTTTACTTAAACTAATATTTCTAAATAACTATTACTAAAGCCGCTACTATATTCTTAGTAGTATATAATTCTTATATTTATAGAAGTCCTATAAGTATAGACTATAGCTTACCGCCTTCGTTAATAAAATAAGCTACTATACTAAGTAGCAATATTCCGTTTATAGATATCTAGATATTATAGCTAAGGTAGATTTTACTTTATAAGGCAAGGAGAAGGTCTTTAATATTAATATATTAGCGCTTAAAGGCAGCTTTTATCTAATTACTTAGCGATTAATATGCTTTTATAAGACAGTCTTATACCTAAGGACGGTTAAATATAAGTAGGGCGTAAATATAAGGACTTATAGCTTACCAAAATATAATATCTTATAGAATTATCTAATTAATGTAGGCTTATACATAGCCAGCTACTTAGAACGGCTAGTATTTACAGCTAGTAGGTATAAAAGGAGAGGCTTAAGGATCTAAAGCGCTTAATAGTTTTAGATTTCTACTAGAGCTTTTAGGGTTAAGGATAAGACTATATTTAGATTTTAAATGGCCAGTAATATAATCTATACTATTAATTATAAGTAATGCAGCTAGCCTTTAAGCTAAATAGCAGATCTTATATAGCTAGAGTTTTTTCCTATTAATTAGCCCGTCCTAGAATAGATCTACTCTATACTTCTATATAGGTAATATAAATAAGTTCTTTAAAAGTAACCGCTTATTAATAATTCGGTATCCGTATTTACTAGTAAGCTTACTATACTTACTAAGGTAAAGATTATCCTAGTTAATAAAAAATATACAGCTATAGTTCTGGCTAATTAGTAGAGGCTTACGCGATATAGAGTTATTTAACTTATCTAAATTAGGGGTATCTTTAACCGCAAGGGGACTAGAAGTAGTAGAGCCATAACGCCTATAAATTACTAAGTGGTTTAATTAAGGCGTAAATTATAGAGGTAATAAAGAGGAAGTAAAAAAGGAAGTAGAGGAGGAAGTAGAGGAAGAAGCTTTACTACTTAGCTAGTAGGTAAAATATAAGGTGCGTTATATTGCCCTATATTAATAAAGAGGTAAATATTACAAGGTAATAAGTTTATATACGCGATAGGGATTTTAGGGAAAACAGTACTATTTACTATGGGTATCCTAGGGGTTTCTCCTGTGTTTAGCGTGTTAGTAGCTAACCGGATTTAAGCTAAATATCTAAATATCCTTAACTTCTACCAAAAGCTTTAAAATCTATCCTTTCTTACCACCTATATAGCGAGCTGTTAGCGCGCTATAGACTGATTATAGACTAACTGTTATAACTATATACGCTGACTGACTGCTTACATCAGCAGCTAGCTGTCAGCGACGCTGCCAGCGACGCTGACTGTTACCCACACTGGACTTGGGTAGTTGTTGTCTTGTAGGAGGGGATGTAGTGGTTACTGATGAATGCTGTGTAGTCTTCTTGTACTTCTTGAGATGTCACTTAATACGTCACGCCTGTCCCAGCCCCCCAAACTTCTCACACATCAACCGCAGAAGATCGCGGGACATTATGATCAAGTGCAGATTGGCTATCTGCGACAACATTATGACGGCATGATCGAACACCGATTAGAGAGCGGGACGACCCCGACTCAAGCAGGTCACGCGAACTTCGAATTGTTGGAGCTCAAATCGTAAATGATAGACAAGCATATCTCCTAATTATGTAAAGCACGCTGATTCAGAGGCCAAATGCCATGCTCATCGGAAAAGTGGATTCAAGCAAATACCGGCATTGGCACACAATGCCGGTCGGATGTACTAGCGGATATGGCGAAATCGAAAACTTGCAAGAACACGTAGATAGGGTTTAGAGTATAGAGTAGAAGCTCTACGTAGACAACCTCTCGTCCCGACCGTTGAAGTCGGGATTATTTCCCCAGCCAGCCGGCCAGACCCAAATTATCTTACTGGAGGCAACTCATGCCTTTACTTGCATTCATGTTGCGCATGTGGCGCAGTGCAAATTTGTCGATGTTGACGAATAGGGGCTTGGCCAGATCGTCCAGATCTAACAATTACCTTATTCGTCCACATACGAAGCCAGCCCACTAAACAGCTCCCGCAACCCCATCGCGGCCTTTGTCAGACGTCGAGATTAAGGTGACTGATGCTAGTGTCAGGAACAAAGCAGGACGCTAATTTTTAACCAGCTTCAGCAACCCTGGGAACAAGGATCGAGCTGATTTGGAGCTCTTCGAGCGGTTTTGGTTTCGTATTAATACGTAGGTGGAAGTTAGGGCCTTCAGCAGGAGCCAATTTTGGAGGCTGGGGGTTGGAGGTTGCCGCGGAAGATCGTGATATCGTGAATCGCGTCAAGCCCAATTACCTTGCCCAAGTAGGTAATGATTGGAGCCGTAAAGAAAGGAGAACCGTCATAATGATATCAACCTTAGAGCTTGCATCATTCATAAGCGTAAAGCCTCGGAGGTAATCAATCATTTACGTAAGTCATTTATCTCAAAGAAAACCTGGGGTATGTAGACAACCTTCTGTCTTCATTAATGTGATTTTATCAAAGCAGGTATTGTAGTAAGCCATCGGGTATCTATATTACACTGGCAACAAGCCAAGGCTCAAAAGAAAGTATCCGCTACGTCTCGCTGAATAGATATAGCTTGCAATGTTTGTTCGTGCTGAACTTGCTATTTATTGCTAGTAGTTTGAAACAAAAACCATGGAAACACGCTCCATTATGAAGCCTTGCGGATGACTCTCGCAGTTGTCTAGTGGGTCGATATGTGTGTTCATAGCCTATTCGGCGTCAGCTTTCTTGAAAGCCTTCTTGGCCCTGATGACTAATTAGCCGTCTATTACGATTTGCATGGCCAAGTGAACACACCTCTTCTGTGGAGCTAGTTTGTCGCCTTCTGGCGCAGCCTTAGACACTTTGGCTTTCTTGGCTTTGGTAGGAGCCTCTGGGGCCTCATCTTCTTTTACAGCCTCTGCATCGACCTTCTTCTTGCTGACGCGCTTGGGCTTGACTGGTGCCTCGGGCTCTTCGGCGGGAGAGGCCATGGCTTCTTCTCCTTCAACAGGTTCAACCTCAGTCTTCTTTGGTGCCCTGGCCTTCTTGGGCTTCGGCACAGCCTCATCAGCCGCTGGCTTGTCTGCCTTTACGGCTTTCTTCGGTTTGCCCTTTCCTTTCTTCTGGGCAGAAGCTTCTTCAACCGCTGGTTCTTCATCCTTGGTCTCCGCTTTGGTGGATTTCGTCGGTTTGCCCTTGGCTTTCTTCGCAGCAGGGGCCTCCTCATCGGCATCATCTGCAGCTTTAGTGGCTCTGGCGCGCTTTTTAGGTGCAGGCTTAACTGGAGAAGGAGCCTCCGCCTCGTTCTCGTCATCCTATAAGTTGTCAATACTGCAAGAATAACCCTGCAAGTAATAATTATTTGACGTGGATATTTTGAGGTAAGAGGGAATATCATTATTACTTACATCTTTGGCCTTCTTGCTCTTCTTTGGCTCTTTCTTCTTGGGAGACTTGACATGAAAACCCTTCTGTCCAGGGCGGTTCATCTCAACGTCCTATACGCCATATCAACAATCAAAGTTTTCGTGGCAGTAAAAGTTTTACTTACGCCTTTCCAATCTTCATCATCAACATGGCCTTGTTCAAGAGCTCTCCGGACTTTGTCCTTTGCATCTTCTGGAAGCTCGTCATAGCCGTCGACCATGTCAATATCGTCACCGCTGCTCTCCTTCAAGTTCGCAATCTGTGCGGGAGTGGTGCATCCCCTTGTATTTTTCTTAGGTTAAGGCTTGATATAGAACAAAGTATCAAAACAAGAGATGTTATCTTACCAGTGCCTCCAAGTCCATGAGGTGTTCTCTTGGATTGTGACCAGCACCCCAAAGCGCAATTCGCCTTTATCAATCTTGACTTGGTTCTTCTTGCAATCAGTACCTTTGCACCCAGCCCGACCGGTCTTTGCGGTCTCTGCTGAGGCGTTAGTGAATTTATCATCCCAGAGAGGAAGATGTAAGATTAGAGACGTAATAAATTAGAACTAGAAACCGAAGACTCACCGACACGATATGTCCCCATATCTGTGGTTATGTTTTGAGTTGCTCGGATTTATTCGGATTGTGACGGCGCAAGCGTGAGCTGGCTTTACCTCGAGGTTAATAACGCGCGAGCGATAAGAGTAAAGGTAATAAAAGACTTACTTCTGTTTATTGCAGAATGCGCCCTTAATATTACAGCTAAGAGAAGGAAAGCCGATCAGGAATTTCTGAGGACAGAGAGAGCCGACAAGAAATGGAATGAAGTGAGGTTGGGAGATGATGGTGATGTTGCGGTGGCTGGAGCTTACAGCTGTGACCCGCAAGCTAGGCCTGTAGGTCGCGTCGCGCTAGCAAAACGGGACGTCATGGAAAACGAAAACCCCAAAAAAATTGGTACAGTCGTGGATAGTATCCCCATACGGTCAATCCTTAAGATTCAATGCGCCCTGTACATACTTGCTTCCGAACCGCCCTAAACCGCACATTTCGTTCCTCTTGTCAGAGTATCTCCGGTGGCTGGGTGGTCCCCGAGTTCCTAACACCAGCATTTGTCCAGTCGACTCTGTGTTCAAGACGAGCTTTCTCGTATGCTCACCAACGGTATGCGCGGCCAACAAAGGGACCAGATAGGATTAGTGTACTCCAGAAAGAAGAACAGCCTGCAAAAGACCCTCGTATACCGCCCAGAGACCGAGACGAGTTCAAGCCTGCCCTCCCGGAAGATGGCCGCCGGGGTGATATTCAAGCATGGCTGGCAGCACTCGAACCCCTCCTTCCCGCGCACTTACGGCAGAACTCCTTACCAAATAATGATCTTCAGCTACTAGCTTCCGCGGTAGAAATATCAAGACTTCTGCTCGAAGCGCAGTCTTCGAACCATGATATTCTAAGCCATATGGCTTTGGTAGAGGGACGGTGGAATACCGTGATGTGGATTATGAAAAAGCTAGTTGATGGGGGCCCTACTATTGGGACTGCACCTGAGGTTCTTGAACCCTTTGCAAACGTAGTTTGGGATAATACTTCGGTCTCACTGAAGGAGGTGACGAACAACCCAGTCTGGGCTCATCGAGTTCGCCCTTCAAAGAGGCTGAAACAGAGCCTTGAGGAACACACTGCAGCGCCGGATACTCTGAAATATGAGTTAAAATTAATCAAAAGCGCATTGGGCCAGGTCTGGCGAAGTTTGGGCAGTATGATCCTTGTTGCGGCCGAGGAGAAATCCGAGACCAATGTGGTGATCATGCCTCATGTGCTAGAAATCATCGCATATTTACATCACGTGGAGATGATACCAGAAGCAATATATCGATATTCCCCGGCTTGGGACCCTTCCACTCTTCAACAGCCTCCAACGTTACACCTTTTGTCTTCGAGAATTCTCACCTCCCTTTCAGATGCCACTTGGAACGCGCATGAGTCATCAGTCCAGGATAGCAAAGAGCGATTGAATGCTCAGTACTTCTTGGGCCATGAGATTCCTGGCTCCCGATACAAAATCACTGTACCTGAGATAGGCCCGGAAATATGGGTGGAGCTGGTTTTGTGGTCCTGCCTACATGGAGGATGGATATTAGATGGTGCTGCCATACTCGAAAAAATACTTTCTTATCAGGGAGAAAACAGCTGGTCACTCATCTGTTGGCGAGATATTGTGAACTCTTCTCAAGCCTCTAGGACAATTCAACTAACTAGAGACTGGGGCAAGCTAGCTGCCCAATTTCAAAACTCTGGTGAAACCTTTTATTCCAACGATCGCGGAGACCGTTTCCTTGTTCAGAGAACCGTCAGCAGCGAAGTAGTCGCGGCATTTGTGGATGGGCTGATCAATACTATGCGCGTAGGCGTTGGTGATCGAGGAAGTCTTCCGGAGCAGATACTTTCTCATATCATAAATCTCAAGCGGCTGTTGGATCGCGATAATCTTAGCCTTGGGTCAAGTTCCTGGGACGCATTGATAACGCGCTTTTTGGAATCTGAAGGAATCGTTCCTGAAAAAGATCCCAAGCTGATGCTCAAAATCCTTGGGTTAGCCCAAACTTTTGGCAAAGAACTAAGCTCCACCAACGTCATTTCACAAGGAGCCGACGCTCGTCCAAGTCCTACGTACGTCTTCGATGCATCAGCGGCACCTCTCGGTTTGCTCCATCGAACTATTCATGCTTTTATCCAGATGGGCAATACTACTGGAGCCTTGGAGGCATTCCAGCAACTCCAAAAGTACGTGGACAACAACAAAATTAGATCAATAAGAGATTTCTTTCAAGCGCTGAAAGCCTCTTACTCAAAACCTGAAGCTCTGTTTACCGGTAATTATGCCCCAATCGACTTTCCCGGATTTTTCCCGCATGTGCCCACCTCGTTGCTTGCAAAAATGCTGGACCTTGCCACAGAGTCCAGGATGTTTGACTTTGGTGAATGGCTTCTTTACTCTTCTGAAATTGATGGTCCTCTGATATCTCCTCGCATGTACAAGTCTCGGGAATTAGCATCTTCCCTTATCCGCCATGGAACGGCAACCCGCGACCAGCGGTTGCTCATGAAAATCGTCAGTTCAGTAGGCGCACCAGGTGGAGTTAGTGGTAGTTACCGCCTTCCTGCTGAGGTTCTATCAGCTTTTCTTCATAGCCAAATTCAACACCACCGTTGGGATTCTGTCAAAAGCATCTATACATATGTCAGAGAGAATCCTGGGTATCGCCCCAGGTCCGAGACGCTCGCTGTATTTGCGAGGGAGTTGGTCCGCCTCAGGAGCGAATCCGACGAATGGCGTCGATCTCGTAGCAGAAGGGCTAAGTTTATCTTTTCCGCATTTCTTAATGCATGGAAGGATATCATTGAGAGGGATTTGTATCAACAACTGAACTCCATTTTGGGCGTTTTATCATCCGTTGGTCCAGAATGGGTAGATTTTTGTTCAAGGCTGTGGACAAGCACCGGACGACAACAGTTAGCGCTCGATCCTGAGAATTTCAACCAGATCCTAGAGGGAGTGGTAGATGGCTACGGCAGCCTTAAAGGCAAGCACATTGTCGACATGTGGTGCTACCCCACTACGAGAATAGAATTCAGAGACTACCGCTCTCCGGGAGGGTTGCCGACAATGCCCAAGTTCAAGCTAAGCAAAGGAGATCATTATGATGACCGGCCCCCAGACATCGAATTGTCACAATCGTCGGGCGCAAAAATCCGCTTTCAAGGCCGTGTAGCGCCTAACATTCGTACAATGCGTGTAATTCTTAGGAAAGCTGCCGAGGAAGAGACGGAAAGAGGCGCAAAAGGGACTGGATTATTACTCGAAGAACGGGCGGAAATACAACTCATGTTGGAGTGGGCAGAGCTCTCTCTTCGCAATATGGGCTTGGATTATAGAGATATTCAGCGGGAATTCGGCAGTTTGGTCACAATTGCAAATCTTAAGGAGCCTCCACCGCTTTCATTGATTGGATTTGATGAGGGGGTAGAAGATGACACCCTGTAACAGGGCGTTTCGTAGCGCCGTGTGCTTCACTTGTACAATATGAAGTCTTAGAAGAATTGTATAGGAGTAGTTCGAATTCGCCCTGCAAGCATAGACAGAGTCAGGAGATGGAAGTCAGAACTGTGCAACGTTAGCATTTTTAATATTTATTGACTAAGACAAAGAATCTTACAAAAGTCATATATCTGGTTTATAGAGGCGTTGAGATGTTCGCTATTCGGATAACTCCTCAAGCAATGTGTGTTAGCTACTGTTCAGAAATACCCCTAGATGGACGTTCAGACCCTGGTATCCGCAGCTTGATTAATTTGGTCCTCCTGTGATTATTGTAGGTTGCGCGGGCGGTGGTATAGCAGAACAAATGCCAGCAAGTAAGAACAGCTCGTAATCCAGAGGCTTGAGATTTGCGCTGAAGAGATCTGTTTCCACGCTCAACTGCGCTCGTCCAATTGCTGAGCTAACTGCTCAACTCCTCTATCTCCTACCATCTCTATCGCTGCTGCGCCCTCCTAAGACTCTGGTGTTCCTTTGATGACAACGAAGACCTTCGTAACTGCCGAGCAGTCATTGCCCTAGAATCGTCGTAACGCCGCCCAAGCTAGCGTCCGCAACTTAACTAGTCGGGGCGTGCTCCCTCAGCCCTAAGCTCCTTTTTCGACCTTTCATCAATCCTGCCACGGCTGTATTTGGTTTCGTATCTGCCACTTGTCGAGCAGTCATTCCTTGTCCGGCTTCTGAGCGTCGGCTGCACGGGCGAAGAGCCTCTCAACAATATCGCAGTCACATTCTCCAAGTCCTGCAGCTATGTTGGAATTCCATGATTTCGACCATACATGCTTCAGAATGGTTCTACCGCGATCAAAAAATTTAGCATGTGCGTTTTCCGCCGTCCCACAGCTGCATGCAGTGACACTTCACCTTGCTTCTTCCACAGGTTAGCATCAACCTACTTCGATCAGTGCTCCGATAGCGGCTAGGGTTCCTCGGACTAGCTCTGATTCGATGTTTGCTCCGTTCTGAATCATGACTTCTTCCTTCCCGTCTTGCGTGTCTTGACACCAGAGTACAGGAGTCTCTGGTGAGAATAAGAAGTGGATCGTGCACAGTGGCTTGAGGGTGTCGTGGTCACGTCGTAGTACACTAGATACTGCACCCCAACCTTGGCTCTCTCTCGTCGCGAGCCATCATCTACCAAGGGTATTGGACAGGACGGATTCATCCGCGCAAGCCATTGCATGAAGTAAATGCTTCGTCAACTCGCATACAGTCTGAATCCTACTAGCTCACAAATAGAGGCACCCGATGGGAGGAAGAGTGGGCTGATTACATTCATCTTCAAAGCGCCATCTCCAATCTCCTATCCCAAAAAGCAGCACTTGAGTCGCTTCACAAAAACACAATACGTACTGTTGTTCAATTGGTGGTAGATGATAGTAAAAGCTCTTCTTCAGTATTGCCCTTGAGCCCTATGTATTGACATGGCGGCTTCTGAGGGCGTTATCTGAGGGTCGGGTTAAGTGTCTTTGATGCCCACGTTTGGGCGTCGCATCACTGGCGCGGCTCATTGAAAGTGGCACTATGCGAAGGTCTTCATTGGCTCACCAATTCAAGAGTCCTTCAGCGAATTGGAATCGCTCCCCGGGGTGGAATGCGAAACAGCCACGGTTACCTAATGGGGCAGGTCTTCCATGACACGCGGACGATATTTATTCCTGGCCAAGATGTCGCTTTTCGCAACCGTGGAAGCCGCAGCCATGCTTTGACCACACATATCTCTATTCACCAAGACAGCGCTTCATTGTCTCCTGCGGCTCTCTGAGCTTAAATATCAACCCGCTGCAGAATAGTCCGAAGTATGTCGGGCATCTGGACTCTCCCGCGCACAGGGTCGTCGGCTGCGGGCCGTCGATGTAAAGCGGCTGCAGGAAGCAAGCACACCGCCCTTTGACGCGAAAAAGCTGGCGCCAATCCGGGGCGATGGTGGGGCATTTGCAAACGCGGCGTTAAGAGCAAATTTGGGTGATCCGAAGACCCACCCTCGTCTGAAGAAGTAGCAAGGCAGGCGATGTCGCCGGTCATATTGAGAGTAATGATAGTGCAGCCAGAAGAGGGAACTAGACTGACATCAAGGCCTGTCTATGCAATCTATCAGGGCTGCATGAGTGCATGACCGCTGGCTTAAGGCCCTGGCGCAGGGGGGTATGTTGGAGGGTGTGTTTTACTTGGCCGCCAATTGCATTCTGCCGTTGCCTGCTCGAGCCTGGGGGTTTCCGTAGGGTGCTGGGTCCGTGAGAAGTTTAGTTTGGTGGGGAAACCTTCGAGCCTTTGTGGCCCGTCATAATTTTTTTTTCCTCGGCGACCCGTTGCGAGGCAAGCGATGAAGACGACAGCAAAAAGTGCCGCTAGAAGGCTCTTGTTAAGCGATGGAGAGTAGCCCGCAAAACAGCGTGCGAGAAGTGTCTATAGGGTGTAATAGGTACACGGGCTGGTTGAGCCAATTCCTGCTTCCCGTCAGGTTGATGGTGGTTTGTGTTTCCGGGGCTTGTATGACTCTGCAGGTCGCCTTCACCGCTCTACTTTTTGACGCAAAGTGTGCCCACTAGCGCCCAAACGGGACAAGTTCCGCCAAGATTCGGATTTCCTCACAAAATGTTCGAGCGGCCCTGCCTTCTGCCTCTCTTCTCTCCTCAACCAAGTATACAGACAACGAAGTCGCACTAAACATCTTCAACCGAGATCATTCACAAGCATTCACTACCTATCTTCGTCGAGAACAATGCCGCAGGCTATCGCTGAGCTGTAAATCCCCACTGGAGGGCACACATCCCAAGTGTGTCCTCCAGTCCGGCCAGCCCACCGAGATATTCAACGACTCTACGACGATACAATCTTTCGATTGCCCGAAGTGCTCGTGCTTCCGGTCGATTTTTTCACAAAGTCACAAACTGTTCAGCCTGCATTTCTTCCAGAGTCCGTCAGCCGCGCATTTTCTCCGTTCGACAGTTCCAAATCCCCGAACATCGACGAAACTTAAGACTCGAATAATCTTCCGACTGACATTCGAGTTCCAAAAAGTATAAACTACACCTATACGGTCGTCCACAGACGCTCTTCCGCTACGGCAAATCTTTCTCCTTGAGCCCATCCATCCACCCACCACCTCTCGCTCCTCCATCAGATATTGATAATATCGAAGAAAACGAGTTATTCCAACTGAAACCCTAACTCGATCCCGATAACCAATACTATTTGTACAGTAATACCGCCATCTCGCTATCAACCGTACCAAAATGTCACCCACCCACAATCACCGCTCAGCGCTCGCCGAATTGGGTGGAAACACCGCCCTTGAACACGGATTCTTCCATAGTCCCATGAATGGCATTCAGAAAACCAGCCACAACATTCGTGTTGCCGATGACGTGCAGCAAAAATCCACGAAGAACGGCAGCAACCAAAGTAGCGGAGAGTCCTCCACTGAGGAGCAAGCGGATGAAGCTGATGAAGAAGACAGTGCAGACCAAGACGAAGACGATGAAGATGATGATCCAGAAGTAGTTGCCCCGTCCGGCGGTTTCGGCGTGAGCGGAGGAAAGTGCCCAGCAATTCGTGTCGAACATCTCGGCGAAGACAAGCATCAAGAGAACGAAGAAGCTTCTCACCGTGGGACGGGGCAAGATGGCGGTAAGCAATTGGGCATCTATATTCAATTACGCAACAAGAAACGCACCTTCAGCAATGTCAGCACCAATTCCGTCCTGTTCGGTGATATAGAGGATCTTGGTGAAACACAGGGCGCATTCCCTCGAAGGAAGATTGCTCGCAGACTAAGCAATAACAGCAGCAAAGGCCTATTGACTTACAAGAAATCAAGTTACAAATCAGACCTAGATGTCGAAACCTCGGATGCTTCCGAAAATGCTATTGCCAGTTCCGACGAGGAAACTGTGGAAACCAGCAAGGATATTGATGTTGACGATGATGATTATCGTGGCGTGGACCTTATCAGCGACGAGTCGGACCTAGAGCAACAGGAGGATTTCCTGGAGAAGCAAGAAGAATTGTTGATCATTAATGAAGAAGAGCAAGAACCTAATCTATTTGATTCGGCTCGGCGGTTCAGTCTTGGTAGTTCTGGCAGTTGTAGTTTCGATTTCGCCACGACCTTGGACGAAGATTTCTTCGCAAATAATGACCTTCCTGACGTCGCATTCGGAGAATTTTTTGGTCTTGAACCCGAGCCTAGTACCCCGGAACCATTTGAGAGCAGAAAATACTCAGACAGCTCTGTGAAGCGTGTCCGCTTCGACGATGAAGTTCGCATCTCTGACAGTTCCAGTTCGACGACTTCCGAGCTTGATAGCACGATCTTCCCGGATCTTTTCATGGAGCAGGACAAGCTCCCTCACAGCCTATATCAAATGATTGAAAATGATGCTGACGCTGACATGGGAAATATTACTTCGAGTGATGGCGAAAATTCTTACTGGGACTTCGGGGAAGACGATGGTCTTGGATCTCGGAATGTTCATCCTGGGTCCGATGACTTTGAAGAATCCTCAGATGCCGGCTCAAGTGGCTACGAGAGTATGCATCTGTCTAGTGTTAATATGTTTTGTTGGTGGCTAACAAACATCTTCCAGCTGACTTGGGTGATACTACTGATGAGGAAGACTTTCCTCCACCAGCTACTGTCCACGGCCCGAAATCGCTTCTTCGTCGTCCCTCATCGGCTGCGAGCGATCAAACTATTAGCCCAAGACCATTTCAGCGATCGAATCGCAGGTCGGTGCGCAAAGGGGGGCCACCCGTTTGTGGTGTATTCGTTCACAAGGATTGGAATAAGGCGATTGCTGTCACCGACCGCATGACACAACTCGTAAGCTATTATCGCCCTCGTCGGTACTATTCCATCTGCCATCCAAACTTTCCGGGGAGCAGCACTACCAGCACAGCCAACAACAGCCCTCGTACGTCGCTTCGTCAAATGAACGGCGACGATAGTGATTTCAGTGAAATGTCAAGCCAGCCATACCAGAATCCAATGGACATTATGTTGACAGGTGTCTTCGGGACCGCGTCTGCCAGCAACTATCTTCTTGGCGGGCAAGTCATTGGTCCTCCAGAGGCGTTTTATCCATTTATGAACTTTGGTCCTAATGGAAATCTACTTAGTGATGAGGACGACTTTGATGACGATGATGATGATGACGGAGAGGATAATCTAAACATCAATGATCTTTTGGATTTTGGGTCCGACGGAGACGATACAGACTTGGAAGAGGATCCAGCGGATGAGACTGATGTTCCTGCTACCCCTGCTACCTCGATGATTGCTCTAAATGGCTCCACTCCCGCTAGACCTTCTCCAGGCGAGAACACACCTCCGAATCGTAAACGTAATGCTTCGGATGCAATGCTCGAGCACTTTGATCGTGGCGTTGTTACTGCTTTCCGTAACAATCAGAATAGGTACCGCGATATTGCTCGTCTGCCTCACGATCCCGACCTGCGTACATCCATGTCGAGGCCGGTTCGATCCGGCAGGTCAGCCGAAACTCTCATTTCCCCTCTCCGCAAGAGGGGCTCCATCGCGAGGAAGAACAGCAACCCTTCCACATTTGCTGGCATCTCAAAAGCTAGAAGCGAGACGCCTGCCAGGCTAAATGGCGTTAGCCGTGGTCCCCGTGCAGGAACCTTCTCCTGAAACTCACCTAATGAGCAATGGTATATTTACCTGTAGGGATTCGTATGGAGTGGTGAATAGAGCAGTCGAGAAGGAACAAGGAGTTGAAGTGGATTATTCCTCTTCCCAAAACTTCGAAACGACGTTATGACGTTACGGCCTGTTCAAAAATTTAAGAGTTCTCATGTCATTACTACATGCTTACTTATTTCGCACGGAAAGTGTTATCCTAGTCTACTATTTACTTCTTATACCTCTTTGTTGACGCGAAGACGGACTGGACTGGAACAGGGTTGGGTTTGGTCGGAGCAAAGACGGACTTTTATTCGATGCGATTCAATTCGACTTCTTTTTCGGCCTCGGTCCCACGGCCTCTTTCTTCAAAGTTTTCCTCTGTGCATTCCTTGTTTACAAAATTTCCCCATTCTCTCGTTTGTGGTTTCTACCTTCTTGCTTCATCCTAATCCGCCATCACGTTTCTTCTCCTTTTGGGAATGCAAAGGATGGGAATGGGATGATACCACGGTGTGTGTACGGCGATCTAACGTGCTCGTTTTCGGAGTCTTGTCTGTACAGTTGATTCGGCTTGATATCGTGGTCTCGTCGCTTAGCGTTCGTCCACCTGTGGGCATGATGGTGATGTAGGAGTAGTACTAGCATAATAAATGCAGAACATCTCTCAATGCTCAGTGCCTATCCCGTCTGAGCTTAGTAAAGGGTCACGAAAGTAATCCCATGATGCTAAAGAAAGCGAGCTTGCGAAGTCTCCAATGTCTAGCAGATGTCACATTCAACCCGCCGCTAAGGCTTTCACTAATTAACTGTGATGTCACTCTTCTACCTCCTGGAATGGCTTCAAGTACTCTGGGAAAAAAAATAGAAAAGACGAAATTCCTACTTTAGACACTCATTAGAAGCTGTAAGTCATGGCATGACAAAACTTAAACCGAAAACACCTCGCGTGAACTGACTTATCAATGGAGCAAGGACGATGACAGCTAATGGAATTTAAGGTTCAACATCCTTTTACATGAAAATGAATCCGCCCAAGTCATTCTAGGCATAGTAAACACAAATTCGGAGCCATAAGCAGCCCATTTTAGGCCAAACACAACCA